>ODAJ012109207.1_pt1 | contig 43385 bp, 72 predicted proteins | sample 1539241 | NCBI WGS metagenome assembly ODAJ01 (sample SAMN02144231, study PRJEB22623) | gut metagenome | biome: sheep rumen | host: Ovis aries | place: New Zealand
GAACGTTCAAAGGAAGTTGCCAACGGATCAAAGAAGATATCCAACGGATTAATACGGATTGCTTTAGGACCATTGTAGATTACACTTGCATTTTTACCATCCATTTGTAAAGTCTCATTTACATTAGCTACAGTAGCAAAAGCATTACCATAGTCAACATAGTCTTCTACAAGTTCTCTAATAGTAGGTTTGAATTTACTATCTTCTACCATCTGTTTTGCAATAGCTTTAATAGTATTTCTGGTGTTGACGTCAATGCTCTCATAGTCATAGGCTTCCCAATCAACATAATCAGGTAATGAGAACATAGCATCGAGGTAATATGTTACAAGCATGTCACGTATCTGTGTCAGCTTAGGTAAGTGTGTGCTGTTGTCGTATTCATGTACTTGGTTGTAAATGTCATGTGTACTGGTTGCATACAAGTTCTCTAAAGTCTCTTTAGCGTTTCTGTACCAACGATCTTTAGAATACTCCCATGTTACAAACTTCTGTGCAATTCCTCCAGCAAGTCCTTCAGGTTCCCTCAGTTTATTTATTTCAAATGTATTAGGCACTAAATACCTCCAAATCTTGATAATGGTTTAATTAAGTTGTTGTTACCTGCCCCTAATGATCTCTTTCTAGGTGCTACTGAAATATCTATAGCATCTGCAAGAGCGTTCTTAATATCATCATGAGCAGGCTTAAGTTGCTTCAGTTCTTCCTCTAATAATTCACAGTTACCACCACGGTAGTGAAATACTTTATGGTCTTCGTACAGAGGCTTTAACGTAGCTAACACACGCTCTTCCTTCTTTGTCTGTGGTCTGTATTCATCTATTACAAGTCTTGTGCTATTCTCTGCAAGCTTATCTTTAAGAGCTGTAACAATTACTTGCTGTGCTACTGACACCTCTGCACGAAGTTTTTTAAGATTATATTTCTGGTGTATAGCTATAACATGGTTGTAGTACTCTGTAATCTTATCTGTCTGAAATCTGTCAATATCTAACACATACCTGTTGTTATCACTATCTACACCTACTACAACTATTGCAGTACTATCTGACCATCTTGACATAGTGAAAGCAAAGTCTATTGCAGCATATACATTAAGAGGTCTGTCCTTAATATAATAAATACCACCTATAGTATGTAAGTGGTCTCTGTTGTAATACTCAAACATATCTGCTGTAATTAGTGCAGAACCTTCATCGTTAGGATCGTTGTAGTATTGTGAATAGAACTGTGACTTATCTACATAGCCTGCTTTAATCCTTGCAAGTTCCTTGAAATCAAATCCATAATACTTGCCATCTTTCCTTTTAGTTCTATTCCACAGAAACTCTCCATTCTCTTCTACAGACTTCTGCAGTATATCCCATTGAGGCTCTTTACCAATCAGCTCACCACTGTCATCATATATCTCTTCAACAGTCTCCTGCATGGTAGCATAGATGTCTTTAGGGTGATAACGAGTACCAACTGCAATAATTCTACCACCAGGGTTTAAAATAGACTGTAACTGGCTGTATTGAGATATTACCTGTCTTCTACCTTCCTCTGTGTTATTCTTAGGAACTACAATATCATCTAACACAATTAAGTCAGCATGAGCACCAGTGATGTTAGTGGTCAAACCACCAGCTTTTACAGTACTATCACGAGTACCCTGTGCTTTTCTCCTTGGATCATCAACACAGATCTCTGTAGTAGTCCATTTCTCTCGTTTTCCTTCATCAGCATTAATTAATTCTGGCCAATATCTACGTACAATAGGACTATCTAAGATACCTTTAATAGCTCTTAACTGTGCTTCTGCCAAATCACTGGTAGCAGATAGGTAAACAATAGCAATACTAGGGTCTTTAACAATCTCCCAAGCTGCGAAACAGGCTGCATAAAAGCTTTTACGGTGAGCACGAGGGTATAACACAAGTTTGTAAGGCTTTAATGCAGGATTTGTAAGGAATTTACACAGATCTTCATGACAAACACCCATTACATTGTACGGTGCAACCAGTTTAACGAATGTAATCAGATCTGCTTCAGCCAGTTTACGGATTTCTTCTACAATCACTGCTTAAGCCTCGCTATATCTGCCAACAAATCCTTCTGATCTACTTCTTCTGTCTTCTTTTCCTTCTTAGGTCTGCCGACTTTCTGCTTTTCTACCTGCATATCTAACAGATATTTAATAGCCTGTATGTTGTTTTTCTCAATAGCACTCTCAATGAGCTTCTGCATGACCTCTGATTGTAGCTTTTTAAGAGCTTTCTGCTTCCAGTCCTCATAATACTCACTAATAATCTGTGCTGTTTTCATAGTTTCCCAGTGTTTAAAGTCCCCTTCGAAGACTTCCTGCACGAATAAGTACTCAGTTGGGTCATTATAATACTTTAAGAACAGCTTCTCCATACTTAACAGACCATCATGGTCCTCTGAAGCAAGTGTGAAAGAAGGTGTGTAGTTCTCCAATCGAGGTAATTCAACAAAACACGCCTTAGTAATGTACTTGCCTTTAACAGTTTGTCTCTTGTCTTTCCACAACATTTTACAATTCTCCCACAGTTTTGTTAAGATTATAACACAAGTTGTTCTAGTTGTCAAGAATTTTTTAAAAGGTTGGGTCAGATTGTTGGAGTGTTTTAAAAGGTTGTGGTCAGATTGTCAGAATTTTTGGTAGAAATTTTTTTGAAGTAATATTTGAATCTCTGAACCCCCTGCATCCCCCTTGCCACCCCTTTGACAAACTTTGACAAACCTTTCAACTATTTTGTCAATCATCTGTTAACAAATTGTTACTAGGCTGTTGTCGATTCGTTTTGTTTGTTATTAACCTGTTGCCGATTCGTTTGCGACTCGATTCGATTCGTTGCCGATTCGTTTATAGTTACGGTAATATACTACCATAAAATTTTATTGTAAATATACAATTAACAACTTTTTTATAAAATTTTATTTAAGCTTTTTCAATAACTTAGCTCAATCTTGTGAAAATACTATAAAATAATGCTTGCAATCTTTTTTATATAGGTTATAAATATAATTGTAAATTAACTTTTATGAAAGGATAAAACAATGCAAATAAAAGATTTTAATAAAAAACTTACTTCAATCAAAAACAGCCAAAAAAAGACTCGTGAAGTTATACAAGATTATTTACATGACTTTGTTGAATCTTATAACGGCGACTTAAATAAAAACTCAACACCTCTTTTCAATCTGTTAGAGGTATTGTCACAAGGGGACAAGTATCTTGTTAGTAAATGGATTTTAAAATATACTACAGCCGAGTCAATTAAATACAATAACAAAAAGACTGGAATCAATATTAAATACGAGGGCGATTCGCTTGCTTTTGTTGCTGGTGAGATTGGAAACTGGTGGCAATATGACAAGCCAGAAACAGAAGAAAAGCCTTATTTGATAACAGACTTTGAAAAGTCAGCAAAAAGTCTATTCAAAAAAGTTGCTGATAAAGGATTATCTGTTAACGAGTGTAAAGCGATTATTAACAACTTGTTATTGAGCCTATAAAAAGACTTGACTCTATTATTTAATAAATTATTATGTTGTAAATGCTTTTATACAAGGATTCGAATCGAGTCTTTTTACAAAAGTATTTTGATTGTTGATAAGTCTTTTCGTGCCTAGTTGGTAGCTAATAAAGGCAAGCTAACGAAAAACACAATGAAAAGACAAGTTAACAAGGCTATATAAAAAGACAATGCAAGGTTGATATATAGCAAGGAAGAATCCTATTTAAATTTAATTGCAAGCGCTAACTTTGATTAGTTAGAGTCTTGTTAGTGATTTTATAAAGGCTTGTTAAAAACTTTTATATAATCATTAACAACTAACAATAGGAGTCAATTATGAAAATAACACAAGTAAAAAATCAATTACAAATAAAAGCAAGTGCAAAAACAGGACGTTATAAAAATAATCATACTATTAGAATCACTGCTAAAGATAGATATATCAAAGCTTGTGAAAAACAAAAAGAGTCTTTAGTAGTAAAAAGAGATTCTTTAGCTAGCAATAAAAAGATTGTTGATAAAATAACACAAGCTTTGAAAAGCAAGGGACTCAATAGTCAACAAATAAAGCAGGCTTTTATGACGCAAGGCACAATTAAATTAAGGGCTATTTTAGGCTTATAGAAAAGCATTTAAAATTTTATGTAGGGTAACTTATAAAAACTAGAATCATACGCTGTACGGGCAGAAAAAGGGGCTTACAATGACAATATACTTGAATCAAGACACAAATACACGACTAAAAATCATTAAAGAGGAAGTTAACAGACTTCAAATGCTATCTGCAAATGGTTGTAAAGAGCTATTTACAGCACAAGACTATGAGAATTTAAAAGCACAGATAGCAGAAACACGAGAAAGAATAAGACAGATAAAACTAAAAGCACCTATTAAAGCACTGTTAAAAGATTGTTAACAGTTAATATAGAACTTATACAAGGTTGTTAATAGTTTGTTAACAGCCTTTTAATGTATCTGTTAATAGGTTTGTATAGATTCTATATAAGACTGTTAATATAATATATAATATATACTTAGTAGTAGTTTACTGTTAACAGTCTTTTAACATATCTGCTAATAGACTTGTATAAGACTGTTAACAGATATTTAACATTACCCTAACGGAACCGTTGAGAATATTATACACACTTTTTTACAACTTGTCAAGAGAAAAATGCAGGACTCTGACAAGTATTTTTATTAATCCTGTAAAAACAAAGGAGTAGAAACAATGACTAAACAAAGTGCGTCAGCAAAGCTGACTTTAAATAAACTTTTGAAGATATCAATTATATTCTGGTTAGTAGTAGATGCTTTAACAACTTTATGGTGGGCATTCTTTGGAGTAGTGCTGTAATGTATGCAATAGAGAACAAATATATTTTCACTGACGATGATTATCACGCAATAGTTATACCAGCAGGAGTAAAAGAAATAAACAAGCTAGAAAAATACTGTGGTGATATTCTAATAGATACAGAAACAGATATAATGTATTTTGAAACAGACCTGTTTAAGTCTAAGATACAGGCACTAGGCGCTCTTAAGAGAAGACGAAAAGAATTTCTAGAGCAGAATAACTGGGAAGAGGCTATACCATACATAGAGGAGATTATAAATGCCAATAGAAAACGTAATCAGGATTCTTGTGTTCGTTAAGAGAAACATTAAGAGTCCACCTGTAATAGAATACATCAATAGTCTTTTAGAGGAGTTAAGAAGATGTTAACAAGAGAATTTATAAATAGTTTTTACGATAAGTTACCAGCATACTGTGTTGATAGACTCATTGTAAAGATAGATGAAAGTAACATTAAGTCATTAGAGAAGTACACTTTTGATGTTAAAGATGATGACGGAAACACTCACTGGTTTAAGTATGATGAACTTGTGCATGACTATGATGAGGCTGTAAAGTTACACAAAAAGCTAGAGAGAAAAAAGAGGCAAGACAATATCAGATACTATAAGAATGAAATTAAAAGATGCACTAAAAAACTAGAGGAGCTTAAACAATGTTAAGGAAACTATTAACAAAGATTGATAACAGACAGAACTATATAGTTGATAATGAAGAGATCCGTGAAGTAACATTAGATAACATTTACAGAATATATCTAAATAATTTAGAAGAGATAGGATACAATTATGATGAACACCTTTATAGCTGTAGCATTGAAGACATGGTTGATAAAGAAACCGCAGAAAGAATTGCAGCAGAAAATAAAGAGAGAAATATAGCTGAACGTATAGCATATCTTAAAGAAAAAATGAACACTATAATGACAGAACTGAAGGAGCTACTGAAATGATTATGACTATGAACTTAATTATACAAGCACTGTTTACATCTTTCTGTATGATACACAAGCCTGCTAACATCTTTCTACCGTTGGCTGTTGTGTTGATGTTTATATCCTATTACATGTATGGAGATATGTATTATGATGGTAGCTTTTAAAGCAATAAGTGAAGAAGAGATTAACAATATTTGTAAAGAATACAAGATAAATATGTGGCCATCAACTATTAGATGGTGGTTGACAGCTTTTGATCGTGCTGACTACTATCTTTGTATAAGTGTAGAGAATGGTATACAAAGAGGTGGCGGACATGCGTGTAGAAAATCTGAATTAGGTAGGAACACTATAATCTTAACAACACGAAGGAGACTGATATGAGCGTTATATTTAAAGGCTATAAAGGTGAAGTAGTTATCTATTCAGGTCAAAAGATTTTCTACACACTAGATCCTGCTGCTAAAGAAGTCCTATGGACAAATCATAGTGTTAATGAAATACCAGCGATACCTGTAGGAGCTTACTGCTGGGCGTTAGACGATGATGATGAAGTTATCTACTGTGGAAGGAGACGAATGATATGACTATTGAAAATGTATTGCGAAAGGAGCTGGAGCATGACTACAACTGTTAGAGATTATAAAGGACTGTTATTTACTAAGGCGACTAGCACCGAAGGTGCGATCAGTATGTCTGTTTATGATACTGCAACTAATTCCTACGTGTTTAATAGCGGTATCTGCAGAGACCGTAAACAGTTACTACTAATGATTATGAAGACACGAGACTACTACAATGATTTATTGAGGGAGTTGCAACATGACGTTAAAAGAACTTAGAGAACTTGACCACGACATATATGTTTTCTTTGAAGAAGAATTATGCAGAGTAGTTGTTGAAGGTAATGAAAGATATTTGTTAACAAACAACGGTAACTATGCTGGTTCAAAACCTAGTAAAATGCATGGTTACAGGTATGGTTGGTGGTTGTGTGATAATCGTGCTGTTGATGGTAAAGAACTTCATCATTATTTAACACCTACAAAAAGGAGACCACTATGAGATTTGAATACAACATAGTAGAATATGTTAGAGGAACTAGAGACAACTTTGTAAGACTTGACATACCTGATAGAGAATTAGAAGACCTCGCTAGTGAGTGTGAAGACAGAGAAGAGTTTGAAGATAAACTTAGAGACTGGCTATACGACTGTGAGTTGGATAATGTAGATGGTGTAGAAGATGAAGTTACAGACACTGATGACAGTGAACACTTGGATAACTTCTATGATTGCGTTAGCGAGGCTTGTGATAGATTCTTTGGTGACGACACCACTGATGATGTAGATAGTCGGCGTAGGAGACGGCTGTAGACATTCTTTTATTAACCTTCTACAAAAATTATGGAGAAAAATATGGATACTAAAGACTTAATTAAATTGATCAAATCTGGTGCTAACATTACTGTTAACGTTACTGTTAACGCTCCTGTCGATGATATCGACACTGACTTTACTGTAGGCGACCGTGTATTGGTATGTCATAGACGTAAAGACGGCACTCCAGTACATACTTTCGGTGAGGTAACAAAGATTGATACCGATGATGTTGGAGATTATGTACGTGTTACTGGTGAAAACGGTAAACATTACAAATGTGGTACTCACTACAACGAGGTTCGTAAGGGTACTTGTATTGTAATGATGGATGATGCTGACTAAGTACCTTTTTCTGGTCGTACAGAGGAATCTTGGAGGTCTCTGGTATAACTCTGCTGGAAACTTTCAAAACCTCTGTACGGTCAAAAAACATAGCTTTAAATTGAAAGGGAAATAACAATGAACCATAATGATTTTTATGCAGTCCTTGATGCTATCGAAAGTTTTTATAAGGAAGAGAAGACTGTATCATCGCATAGTGAAGGAACTTTTGCAATAGCTTTTGATGATAAGTCTAAGGCTTTATTAAAGATGGAAAAAGATGAGCAGTGTATTATAAGAGAGAATAGAGCTTGGTGGTGTGATAAAGACCTGCCTGAAGGTGGTGTTAATGTTACAATAGCTTATGATGCTCTGATTGAAACTATCCGTTACTGCTTTGAACATAGTCTTTCTACATTCACTGATGTACCTGATGAGATTTTATTCAAAGACTTGGACACAACACCTGTAGATTATAGTAAACAGGATATTGATTGTCCGTTAAAAGATTTTAGTAATGATTACGAGTTAAGATCTTTGATTGCATTAGCCGACTATCCTGCTGAATTAGCTGAGAGATTATGGGAATGTAGAAAAGAAGACAACTGGTGCCTCAAAGCATTTGAGTCATTTCCAAAGTACAATAATAGGGTGTTTATCAAACTATCTGACAGTGATAGAGCTCTGTTAAAGAGACACGGAAAGACTTCAAAGTATATTGTAATATCTAAAAACCCTCTTGACTATTTCTACTGCAGTTATGGTAACAGTTTTCAGAGTTGCTTTGCATTGAATAGTAGTATGGCTTGTTGGTATGGTTACGTACCTTTTGCAAGCACACCTGAATCATACATGATATACTTATCTGATGGTACTGTTACAGATGTGTCGTTACTGAATGGTAAAAAGTTTCACTTGCCACAGATGTATTTAAGATGTTGGGCTTATGCTGGTAAAGACGGCGAGTTAATTGTTGACAAATTTTATCGTAGTGATAGCAGTTACATTATGCCGATGATTAAGTTTTTATCTAGTAAATTCAATGCCTTATTCTTAAAGAATGATTCAGACAAAGAGAGGGATTTATACAATAAAGGTGAAGGAATTTATAAAATCTGGAGTAAGTACAGTCTTAGATTCTATTCTGACAGTCTGAGAAAAACTGAAAGAACTGTATACTTTGAGTACGGTAATGGTTTAAGAAGCGCTACAGTAGAGACTAATAGAAGATGGCGGGATGCGCAAGGTCAAGGTGTTTTTACAGAGTACTGTAAGAAGGTTAAAGATGTAGAAAAAGATATTGCATTTGATAAGCCTATTGCATTAGTCGATGGTGTCTTGTGTAATCCTACTATCTGTCCTGTAACTGGTATGTTTATTACTAAAGACAAAGATAAGAGTCCTTATGCAAAGTACTTCACTAAACCTGTTAAAGACTTGTGCATTGTTAACTTCATTGATGATAAAATTTGGTGGAGTTACAATACTTTAGGCGATTCACAGGGTGGTAATAATTTGTTGCTGTCCACTCAAAGTAACCCTACAGAAATGTGTGATGGACAGTTGAGAATTCGATCTAGAGCATACGAAAATACAGGTGTAAACCTTAAGAGATTGAAAGAGTTAATTAAAGCAGATATTGAAGAGACAGCTTTTGATGCAATCTTGTTAAGAGTTGTTGAAGATGATAAGGTAACTTGTCAAGTATTTAGAAACATTAAGAAGGAGAAAGCTAATGAGAGACTTGCTAAAGCTGTATAACTTCTATTCAGTAGCACACACAGAGGCTGAGAAAGCTATTTGTGATCATCTTGAGCAGTGGTTTACAGATAAAGGTGTAGTTGTTGAAAGGATTGGTAACACACTAATACACATGGTGGACGAGGCTTTGCCTCTGCTTTCAGCACACTTGGATATGGTAGATACAAATGGTCAAGCAGTACACTTCTACAATGAGAACGAGACTATTGTAGGTTATAACAAGTACTATCAACAGACTTCACTAGGTGCTGATGATAAGAACGGTATCTGGATTATTCAGAAGGCTGTTGAAGAAGGTCTTGAGTTTAACTTTGTCATCAGTGAATGTGAAGAGGTTGGTGGCAGTGGTATCAAGTCTGTTGAAGACCGGCTCATAGGCAGTTACTGTATTGTTATGGATAGAAAAGGTAACTACGACATACTTGAGAAAGGTGCAGGCACAGATTATTGTAAGACACTTGCATGGAACTTGAAGAACTTCTGGGGTGGTGACTGGAAGGTTACTACTGGTGGTGTTAGTGATACTCAAACAATCTGTAAACACATAGAAAGTGTAAATATTTCAGTAGCTTACTCCGATCCTCATACAGAGAATGAGACTACTGACTTTGAAAGATTGAATGAGATTAAAGATGATGTTATTAGAATGCTTAGAGAGTTTGTTCACTATCCTTGCAAGCCTTCTGATTACACAACTGTTTACAACTATACAAGAAAGGAAAAGAAATATGACGATAATTACTGGAAAAAGTTATATTCTTACGAAGAAGATGAAGCTTATTGGTCCCTTCGATAATGCTTTAGAGGCTAGTAAAGAGGCTATTGATGGTGATATCATAGCTAACTTCATAGACATTGTAAAACCTAAACCTAAAGTAGTCTCTATTACAGTTGACTTCGACTCGTTACAGGTTATTACAAAGTATGATAACAATACAGAAAATGTTGAGGAGATTCAAGACGTTAAAAATTTCTTGAAAAAAGACTTGACAAAGCTTGATAAACCTGTTATAAAGGGCACACCGCCGATTGAAGGAGTATGTTTAGATGCGATGCTATATATGTGATAGAGAAACAACAGACTTTCATAAAGAACCTGATGGTAGATGGATTAGTCTGTGCCCTAAATGTAAAAGTCATCAACAAAGATATCGGAATGTCAATGAAGAAGAGTGTGATATGAAGTTGTTGAAGATGAGTCCAATAGATTTAATAAAGGAGATTGATAATGAATGTCGAGCAACTGATAGCAAAACTGCAAGCGTATCCAAGTGATATGTCTGTGAAAGTTGTTACAACTACTATCGATGATGTAGTAGGAGTGACACAAGATGGTGAAGAGTTTGTTAAAATTGTAGTAAATGGAGGTTCAAATGTTTTGGTATTACCTACTTGCTAAGCTTGATGACTTTAATTGTGTAGCTGGCCTTGTATGTGCAGTGTCTGTCGTGCTATGGGTTGTTTCTTTTTTCTTATCACAGAGTGATCCAGATGACTGGTATTGTGAAGAGAATAAAAGAGCTGCTAAAAATCAAAGAAAGATAGGACAGTCTATGTATGGCACATGTAGATTATTAACACTGATAACCTTAGCATGGCTTGCATTGGTACCGTCTACTAGACAAGCAGCTTTCATTTGGATTGCGCCTCAGATAGTAGAGAACGGAGCTGTTAAAGACACAGTAAAGAATATACCTGAGCTGACTAAACTTGGTACAGAATATTTGAAAGAAATATTAAAGGAGAAAGTAGATGACGTGGCTAAATAAATTTAGATGGGAGTTTATCATAGACATCAGAGAATGGTTTGTAGAAGTGTCTATATTTGGTTTTGGTTTTATGTGGACGAAAGGAATTGACTATGATGAAGACGATTTCTACTTTTAGAAAGAAGTTTGAAGACTTGGCTGAGGCTAATGGTGCAGTCCTGTCAAAGCACGCTGATAGTATTCTAAGAATTAAAGCTAACATGATTGATGAATACACCTGCCCTTGCTTTCCTAACGATCCTGAGCACTGGTGTATGTCACAACTATGCAAGACTGAATTAAATACTAAAGGTAAATGTCATTGTGGTTTGTTTGTTAAGAAGGAGATGTAAGATGAAGTTAACATGTGATATAGATGAGACAGATTTATTAGATACAATCAGTGACAGTGTTGCTGAGAAAGTATATGACCAGATGCAGGCAGATTGGGTGTCAGATGTATTAGCGCCTACATTGAAGCCTTTGGTCACACCTGAATTAGTTCAAGAGACACTTCAAAAGACTATTGATGAAGTAATTAATCAAGAATGGAACAGAGTCGTCAGATGTATTGAGAAAGCTGTTGATGATATAGTTCATAGAAAGCTTACCGATACTCTGAAGATAAGTCTTTAACCTGTTGTCTGCAGGTTGCTGTGCTTTTTAATGTCATTGTTTTTCCTTCAGTGACTTGCAGACACCTTATTTAATGGAGATTCAAATGAGTACGTATTACGTTGTAGACCTGAATGACTTCTCTAAGTATAAAGACCCTGAAGGGAGAGCTGCTAAATATCTTAGAGACGTAACACATCAGACCAATAGACTTAGTTATAAGAACGGTTATATAGATCCCTTTTACCACTACATATATGTAGAAAAGGATACGTGGTGTTATAAGATATATAGAGTTACAGCAGAAATGTTAAACGAAAGAGCAAGATATGGTCACGAATTAATTTTTCTTTCACCTTTTAAGAGACGGAGACTATTATGAGTAAACTTGTAAAAGCACATTTACCATGCCCTCACTGTGGTAGTCACGATGCTTTATCAAAGTATGATGATGGTTCTACTTACTGTTTCTCTTGCAACACCTACACCAAAGGTTTAAAGAGTGAAGTAGTAAGTATTGAAGAAGATGCTATCACAGAACTTAAACCAGATGCTGGTGTGTACCCTGTTGATGGTTTAGTTGATAGATGTATTACAGCAGATACCTGTCGTAAGTATGGTGTTAAAGTTATTACACAATCTGACGGTATTGCACAACACATTTATCCATACTATGATAGTAACGGAAAAATGATCTGTCAAAAGGTTCGTACAGTAGCTGGTAAACAGTTTCACATATTGAATGGTGGAGCTATGAAGAGAGCTGTATTGTTTGGACAGAATTTGTTTCCAGCTAAAGGCAAATACATTACAGTCACTGAAGGCGAGATTGATGCTATGTCTGTGTTTCAGATGCAGGGTAGTAAATATCCTGTAGTATCATTGAAGAATGGTTGCACATCTGCTAAAGATATTAAAGACGCTTATGAATACCTTGACAGTTTTGATAAGATTGTCTTATGTCTTGATGGCGATGCCCCCGGAAAGAAAGCTACACAGAAGATTGCAGACCTGTTGCCACCTAAGAAAGTCTTGATAGTTAAACTTGACGAGAAGATGAAAGATGCTAACGAGTTTCTTAAAGCTGGTAAGACAGCAGAGTTCAATCAATTATGGTGGAAGGCTGAAGAGTATAAACCTAATGACATTGTATCTGTTGGAGAGATGTGGGAGAGACTGCAAGAGTTTTCTAAGACACGTTCTTACATTCCTACTCCGTGGGCTGGTGTTAATGATATGATATATGGCTTCAGACCTTCACAAGTTGTAGTGTTTGCAGCAGGCACTGGTCAAGGTAAGTCGTTGTTTTTAAAGACAATAATTCAAAACTTATTGAAGACAACTGATATAAGGATTGGTGCTTTCTTTCTTGAAGAAGTTAGTGAAGATACGATGATATCGTTAATGTCTTTAGAGGCTGGTCTCAATCTTAGAAAGCCTGATATATGGAAGGCACAGACACAAGAGGACTTGCACAAATGGTTTGATGAGGTTGCTAAAGGTAATAGACTAGACTTGTTCGATGGTTTTGACTTTGATGATATTGACTTGTTAATAGATAAGATAAGATATCTGTCAAAGGCACGTGACTGCAAGGTTATTATCTTAGACCACATTACAATGGTTGCAGAAGGAACTGAAGAGAACACTACAGCTAAGCTGAATAAGTTGATGGCAGAGCTTAAGAAGGTAGCTGTTGAAGAAGAGATTATAATACTTGCTGCTTGTCACTTAAGAAAGTCTGCTAATGCTACAAAGACACACGAAGAAGGTGGTCACGTTACATTAGATGACTTGAAGAGCAGTAGTAGTATCAAACAGTTATCAGATATTGTAATAGGTTTGGAAAGGAACAGTCAAGATGAAGATGTGGTTAAAGCGAATACAACGATACTTAGGGTACTTAAGAATAGAGATTTTGGGATCAAGGGACCAGCAGCGGCAGTTGTCTACGATAAGGAAACTACACGACTTGTGGAAACAGAACTTACAGACAGCTTTGGAGACGGAATTATATAACTGCCCTACAATAGATTACCATAAGGCTTTGTACGATGATAACTGTAGTGTATTGATGTTTGATATATTCTCTAGAAATCCTTGTTGTAGACAGCTCCGGTTTTACAAAGCTTATTGGAGAATATCTAAGCCTGTTGTTAAAAAAGGAAGGAGACTGTTATGACAACTTATGCTATACTACACAGAGAGGATCCAGAGAGATGTATTAGATTCTTTAGACAATATCGTAAGGACTGGAATGAAAACAATGCACAAGCTATTAGAAACTTCTTTATACGTATGTCTCCATTTGCATTAGCAGATCATCCTTACTGTAAAGTTGATAGTAGCTTTGGTAATCCTCGTATTGGTAGCGAACTTGATAAAGATGAAGTATTCATAGACTTTGAAAACAATCCTAGACGGAGGGCTTTATGAAGAAAGTTGTATGTGATATTGAAACAGACGGCCTTCATGACTGTCATCATATCTGGTGTTGTGTTTGCAGAGATGTGGACACAGATGAAGTAACAATATTTAGAGATGGAGATGCAGATGCTGCAAGGAATTTCTTTAGTAATGTCGAGCGTGTTATTGGTCATAACTTCATTAGTTTCGATAGGTACTGGCTTGATACTTTGTGGAATGTTAACATTCCTGTTGATAATATTATCGATACCCTCGTGCTTAGTAGGCTTGCTGACAGTACTTTATCAGGGTATTCGCTACGTGATTGGGGAGAAAGATTAGGTGTATACAAAGATCATAATGAAGATTGGACACGGTGGTCACAAGAGATGGAAGACTACTGTATACAAGATGTTAATGTTAACCTCGCTTTATACAGGTATTTGCAGAAGTATAGGGGCTTTACCCGTGAAGCAATACGCATTGAAAGCTGGTCGCAGTTCATTCTATCGGAACAAGAAAGATATGGTTTCAAACTTAATAGAGAGCTCGCGACAAACACAAAGTCTGAGATTGATGCTAAGTATTTCCAAATCATTGCCAGACTTAAGGAGTTGTTTCCTCCGAGGAGTGTTAAGGTATTTGATGACAAACTATGGAAGCCAAAACTCAAGGCAGATGGAACACCTACGGCAGTTAGTCAAAGGATACTTGACGAAGGTAACTTTGAAGAAGTGGGTGAAGGACTTTATAGAAGATACAAAATTGTTTACAAAGAGTTTAACATTGACTCACCGACAGAGATAAACGAACGTTTAAAAGGTTGGTGGGATCCTTATGAGATGACTCCGGGAGGTAGCCCTAAGATATCTTTGAACAACTTGAAGACACTGCACGAAGATGCACCAGAGGAGTTGAAGTTGATTAAAGATTGTAAAGTGTTAAAGTCTAGGTCAACTCTGATACAGTCCTACTTCGATGCTTGTGATGACAATGACAGAGTGCACGGAGAGGTTGCAAGTATTGGTGCAGCTACACACAGAATGGCACACACTCATCCTAACACTGCTAACATTCCTACTAAAGGTTTGTATGGAGCTGTATGCAGAGAGATGTTTACAGTTGATGAAGGTCGTAGACTTGTTGGTTGTGATGCTGCAAACATTCAGTTACGTGGTCTGTGTCATTATATGAAAGATGAGAACCTTCGGTTCAATATTCTACACAAGGATATGCACTACTACTTCAGCACTTTGTATGGTTTGAATCCGGCTGATAAAGAGTACGATGAAAGTAATGCAGAGATGGTGGCAGGTAGAAAGAAGGGTAAGACTTGTACATTTGCTATCATCATGGGTGCTGGTGTAGGTCGTATCAGTTCCATCTTGGGTAGTAAAGAGAAAGGTAAAGCTGCTTTTGATGGACTGAAGAAGAACTGTAAAGGATGGAGTAAGTTCCAGAAGGAGCTCGAGTACAGGGCTAAGCTAGGATATTTCATAGGTCTTGATGGTAGAAGAATACCGTTAAAGAATGCTCACTTTGCTATGTCAACATATCTTCAGAGTTATGAAACAATATGTATGAAGTGGGCTATGATAGAGGCTTACAAGAGAATTAAAGAGGCTGGATTAGACGGTCATCAGGTTGCTGTAGTACACGATGAAATGCAGTATGACTGTTCTGAGAAAGATGCTGAACAGGTTGGTATCATTCTTAGACAGTGTATTAGAGATGCCGGTGAACACTTTAAATCTTACTGCCCTCTAGAAGGTGAATACAAGATTGGTTTAAATTGGAATCAGACTCACTAAGGAGATATTAAATGGAACAAGACAAACTTATTAACCTATTGAAAGACTGTTACGAGTATTTATCAGGTAATAAAGACCTTACAATGGGTAGATTAACAGATTTATGCAACAGAATTAAGGAGGTATTAGATGAAGATAACGTATGAGTTTGATACAACTGCAGAGAACTTTGACAGATATGAATACGCACGTATCAGTAAGTCATTAGATATGGCTCTAGCTTTGTATGATATAGACAGTAAGATACGAGGCTGGAGAAAGTATGATGAGAGAGATACAATACCTGTTGATGAGATTACTGACATGTTTGTAGGAGTTCTTGATAACAGAATGATTAACCTTGATGACATATTGGAGTAAAGAACATGGAAATAGATTTTTGGAGATGTGTTAGTTTGGCTTGTATTGTTTCAGGTCTGTTACTTAGTGCTACTGGAAATACACAGAGTGCTATTGTAAGTGTACTGTTAGGTATCTATTGGTTGGAGGTAAGTAGATGATAGAAAATCCTAATGTAATATGTAATGATTGTGGTTACTGTAAACAAAACAAAGAGCTCAAAGAACGCCTTAAAAAGACACAGGAGTTAGAATTGGAAGTAAGAAGAGAAAATGAAACGCTCAAAGAGCTGTTGAAAGAGTGCAGAAATCATTTAATAACTTACAAAAGAGATAATATAAATAAAGGATATGTTGTTTATGATAGTTTGTATCTCATAGATAAAATCAGTCAAGTACTAGGAGAAAAATAAATGATTAACATACAAGACATTATACTTTATAAAGGAGTAGATAAATGAATGACTGTTGTGATAAAGTATGGAGACACTACATAGATGATGTCTATGAAGGTAATCCAGATGATAAATTAGAACAGGTAAAAGAATTTAAAGAGTGGTTAGAGAACATTGACTTATGGGATATAGCTGATATCTGTCCTGAATACTGTGACTACAAAGACCCTGATGATGTTGAAGCAGCTGCTGAAAAGATTGTTAACAGAATGTTAAAAGGTCTTGACAAAGCTGAAGACATTATGCTACAACAGGAGTATTCACTATGCAGTATAATATAATACACGGTAATGTACTGATATACGATATAGTAGAACACAGAGGTATTAAAGTTAAAGACATCCACTGTTACTGTTCTATAGAAGACCTTAAAGATTTTGTAGATGAATTTAACAGACTTGCTAAGGAGATCATAAATGAAACACAGAATAAAGATACCGATATATAATCAGTACATAACTATTGACAACACGTACGGAGATGATGAAGAGGAGAAAGCAATCACTATATCAGATCCTATAACGATTCGTTACTGTCCTAAGTACTGGACCATCAACACACTTGCACATGAATGTGTACATGCTGTTAACTTTATTTGTATAAGATGTAACTTAGTAAGTACTTATGAAGATGATGAAATATACGCTTACTTATATGGATATGTCTTAAGGAGGGTTTATGAAATCACTAAAGATGATCTTGTGGATATTTCTGATTAAGCTTTCAAAGTACTTTAGAAGTGGTATATAATCACCTCTGACCATCCTTTAAGGATATTATACACACTTTTTCAGAAATGTCAAGAACTTTTTTCAACTATTTTAATTTATATAGGAATATCAAAGAGATGAAACAGACCATGATTAACTATATGCAGACAGCTAAGAATGATGAGTTATACACACCTGATTACGCTGTTGATGCATTACTAAATAATATCCAGTTAAAAGCTGGTGCTACAGTCTGGTGTCCATGTGATACAGATGCCAGTAGAATTGTTTTTAAGCTCCGTGAGAGGGGTTTTAACGTTATAGCTAGTCATATACAGGACGACAAAGATTTCTTTCAGTGGGCTCCTGACGAAGATTATGACTACATTATTACAAACCCACCGTATTCTTGTAAGGATAACATTTTATTACGTTGTTACACACTTAGAAAGCCTTTCGCATTACTGTTACCTCTGACTGCATTAGAAGGCATCAAGCGTGGAAAGATGTTCAGAGAGTACGGTGTCAGTGTGCTTGTGTTAGATCAGAGGTGTGACTTCAGTGGTAAGGGCTCCTGTTGGTTTAACACAAGCTGGTTTGTATATGGAATTGGTGAACCTAATAATTTAAAATTTGTGGAGTTAAATAAACATGAATGTAAGTAAATGGTGTAGAGATAATGGTGTTAACCGTTATACATATTACAAATATAAAAGAGAGCGTAGACTTGGTGAGTTGAAGAATGTTGTAAAGAAGCCTAGAAATATGGAACGTGGAAGAATTCTTAGAGAGAATGGTATTAGTTATTCACTATACAATTCAAGAAAGAGATTAGGGTGGTCTGAGACTGAAGCTATGTACACACCAAAATACCAGTACAGATTACCTGATGGAAGACTTCTTATACATGCCTTGCCAAAGAGGTATCAATATCATGCAGCATGGTGTTATATCAATGAAGAAGGTATGTCGGTAGAGGAAGCCTACGAAGCTGTAACTAAAGGTCATAAAAGACAGAAGGGTGTTAAAGTCTATAAGTATGCAGTAGATGGTAAGCCTTTGAAACAGTTCTGTAAAGAGTATGACATAGATTATGAGACAGCTCGTAGATATATTAACAAACAAATAACTTTTGAAAGGAGTAGTAAATATGTTGACAGTGTTGTGTCAGCTCTACGGGGCAAGAAAATTTATATTGGGAGATGGGGCAGGTTTTAACTATCTTCAAGTACAAGATGATGTATGGGCTATTACCAAGAATGATACTACCTATGCAGATATGTCACGTGTTCGTAATAAAAGTAGTAAAAAGATTATGGACATGTACTTTAACACATCTTATGCAGGGCATATTAAAAGTCTTTGCAAAGATTGGAATGAGGTTCAACAAGCTATTAAGGAGGATGATGAAAAATGTTGTTCGACAAATATATGGACGCGTTTCGTAGCTTCAATCAAGTCGCTCGTAAATTGGTAGAGGCTAAACCGGAGCTTGAAGATTGGCTCAAGAAAAACTTTTATGAATTGTTAGATGAAGCATGGTATGATAAGGAGCTATCTTCGATAGCCCAAACAAAGTAAGGAGATTTCAAATGGAAAATAACTGCTATTCATTAAGTTACAACTACGATGACACAAGTATTGAGTACACATTCCCTGCTGATCTTACTATTGATGAGTTTGCAGAGCATCTTCGTAGGTTTATGGCAGCTTGCTCATGGACTGAAGGTCAGATAGATCACACCATAAATGTTGATAACTTATATAATTAGTTGACAATTTATTAACTATAGATATAGTTACATTTGTAAACATTAGGAGATATAATATGAAAAATGTTCAAACACTTAAAAATGTACAGTTGCAGTGGGCTTTCTTAGCTCAACCACAGACTAAAGGAGAGTTCGCTAGCAATAAGTACCAAGTCGATGTAGTTCTTGATGGTGATAATTTAAAACTTATCGAGAGCTTGAAAAATAAAAAGCAACAAATCAAAGAGAAAGATGGCATCAAGACCATTACATTAAAGTCTTCAGTTAAACCTAGAGTATATGATGCAGCTGGACGTTTAATGTCTGATGATGATGTTGCAAAGATTGGTAACGGTTCTGTTGCCATGGTTAACGTTTCTCAATATGACACAGGTAAGTTCGGTACTTTCGTAGGACTTTCCGCAGTCAAGGTTAAACAACTCAACGTATTCTCTGGTGGCGATGTCTTTGGAGATGAAGATGAAGAAACCTTTGACGAAGGACTTATCTAGTCTAGTTGAGGACGTGTACAAAACGCTAGAGGAAGGTCTGCAAGATATTACAGAAGCACAAATAATTTCACTCGCAAACTCCTTAAAAGAAACTATAGTATCCAGGCTATCGCAGACCTCTTCTAGACGTGACCACCTTTCCTTATCAAGTATTGGTAAGCCTTTAAGAAAACTTTGGTATGACTTGAAGGAGCCTGATGAAGAGCCTGTTTCAGGTCAAGCTAGATTGAAGTTCTTGTTCGGTGATATTATTGAGACGTTATTACTTTGGCTGTGTTCAGTTGCAGGGCATGATGTAGGACATCAACAGGATGAAGTAGTTCACCACGGTATTGTAGGACACATAGATAGTATCATTGATGGTGAAGTTGTTGATGTTAAGTCAGCCAGTCCTAGAAGCTTTGCTAAGTTTGTTAAAGGGACATTGATTGAAGACGATCCCTTTGGTTACTTAGCACAGATTGCTAGCTATGATAAAGAAGTTGGTAAAGGACATCCTGCATTTCTGGTAATGAATAAAGTTAATGGAGAGTTGTGTTTGTATAGGCCTAACCCAGACTTTGACTTGCCTGACACAGAAGTATTGATAAACGAATGTAAAGAAGCACTAGCCAAAGATGAGCCTCCAATAACCTTGTGTTATCCTGATGAGGAAGATGGTAAGAGTGGTAACAGAAAGTTGAGTAAGAGCTGTACATTCTGTCCTTATAAGAAACGTTGCTGGCCTGGTCTTAGGGCTTTCAACTATTCTGATGGAGTGAGATATTTAACAAAAGTAGTAAAAGAACCTAGAGCAGAGGAGATTGAAGCATAATGATTAAGATTACTAAAACAAACTGGAGAGCTTTTATCGAGCTTAATTTAATGAACGGTGACGGTACTGAGAGTGGTGATGTGCTGTACTTTGATGTTACTAAGAGACCTAATATGGTAGCTACTAAAGAAGGAAACACCTTGCTTATGTTCTCAGACACTGTATCAATGGTTGTCAAAGAGTCTATGAAGGACATTATCAAAGCTGTTGACAAACTTATCAAGGAAGAGAAAGAGAAGCAAGCAGCTGAGAATGAAGCTCAAGTAAATGCTTTAATGGAGAAGTACAAGAATGACCAAGGCACTGGTAATAAGTGATAGTCATCTTCGTCCCGGATGTGAATGTTATGAGTTGTGGGCTGCTTTAGGACAATACTGTGTTGAGCACAAGCCTGAATTCATCATTCATCTCGGGGATGCAGTAGACCTACAAAGTCAGCAATGGTTAAAGAAAGATAGAGGTCCTTCTACATTAGCTGAAGAAATTGAATGTTTACGCTTGCATTTGTCAGCATTTCATGGTATAATAGATGATTACAATGTGCAGCAGAGACGTACCAAACACAAACAATACAGACCTGAGTTAATATTCTGTGCAGGTAACCATGATGTAAGGAATGATATCACTGATGTAATGGATGTGTTCGATGCTTTTGGGTGGTTGACTTATGACTACTTAGAACCTGCTGACATTGGTAAGTGGACTTTCTGCCATGCTATGCGTAAAGGTCTTTCAGATCAAATGTGTACAACTGCACAAGACCTGGTAGAGAACTGGCATAGTAATATTGTAGTAGGTCACGGTCACCATAAAGACTTCTTTGAGAGTTACTCAATGGCTACTGCAGAACCTATTATAGGTATGAGATGTCCTGTGTTTACCTCCTACCATACTGGTGACTGGTGTATGCAAACACGTAACAAATGGTCAAGAGGTTTTACTGAGATTGATTTAGATACAAGAGAATTTGTATGGAGGGACTTGAGATGTCTATTAAAGAACTCATCAGCTATATAGCGAACGCTTACAGTCTTGAAGATGTCTGTTACATTCTCGGTAAAGAACCTGAATGGCTACTGTGGAAGATTAAGTACGAACTGCTATCACACAGTAAAGACTTCTTAAGCGGTGATGACTACTATGCTGAGGTAGGTGACTATGATTAGATTCATCGGTATCGATCCTGGAGCACATGGCGCATTAGCTATCATAGAAGATGACAGAGTTTTTATCGTAGACCTGACTAATAACGTTGAAGATTACTGGTATATGATGACGTACTTTACAGAACCTGATATGGCTACTGTGTGTTTTGTTGAAGATGTTCACGGTAGACCTGGCCAATCTTGTGTAGCTAATACCACTTTCATGAAGCTTGCAGGGTATGCCGAGTTACTTGGGTTCTCTATATCAGAGGATTTTAACAAGGTGTCTCCACAGACATGGAAGAAGTTCTATGGGTTAACCGGTAAGAAAGGAGATACAAAGACACAGAAGAAACACAGAAGTATAGAGTTGGCTAAGAAGCTGTTTCCTTCCGTTGCAGGTGAATTAACAGCATCTAAAGACGGTAGAGCAGAGGCATTGTTAATAGCTGAATATGGTAGGCAACAGTATGAAAAAGAAAACAATAACAACAAGACAGGAAAGGACTGCAAACTGGTTAGCAATGTGGACTAAGGTGTGTCCTAGATGTGGCACAGTATTAGCTCTAGATGCAGAAGGGTGCAGTACATGTTTACAACAATTTAAAAGGATTAAAAAAGATGTTAAGCGAATGGGCACAAGGTGTATTAAAAGCAAATAGAATTGATCCAAATGATGTAGAAAATGTATCAAGTTCTTTTGAAGTTACATTCAAGGATGGTAGTAGACGACAAATCTGTGAAGTATGGAGCCGTGTAATGGGCTACTGCAGACCTACAACTGAATTTAACGTAGGTAAATACAGTGAGTTTGCAGACCGTAAGATGTTTACTGAAGACAAATGTAAATGTCACTTGGAGGATAATGACTAATGGATATGGCAGTAGTAGAAGTTTTCTTTGACAAGTATGAAGAAAGGTTTAGACACAGCCTGCTTAAGAATTCTTTAAGAAAGCTTTCTATAGACCAGCTTCATAATCTTGTCACAGAAGTTATAAGTAATATACAGGAGATATATGATGTCATTGAAGAAAAGAGAAGAGATACTAAATAAAGCCGCAGAGATTGTCAAAGGTGCTAGGCAAGAACAGTACGGAGAACCTGAAGACTGCTTTGGTATTATTGCACAGATGTGGTCAGCATACCTTGGAGAACCTGTCACAAGTGTTGATGTAGCTATGATGATGGTACTACTTAAGGTTGCTCGTGTTCGTAATGATTACATGAATGAAGATAACTACATAGATATTGCCGGTTACGCCGCTTGTGCTGGAGAGTGTAGATGAGTGATATAAGTATGTGTGATAATCCTAACTGTAAGATTAAAGACTTCTGCTTCAGACATCTTGCAACACCTAGTAAATATCAGGTCTATTTAATTATAGATAAACACGTAGATAATAATGAAGACTGTGCTGTATTCTGGGAATGTACTTCTAAAGAGACTCTTGATAAACTTAACGAAAGATGGAGAGACTAATGCAAACAAAGTATAAGAAAATGACCAAAGACTTTGAAGGATTAAGGTTAAAGGTCTATAAATGTGCTGCAGGAAAGCTTACCATAGGATATGGCAGGAATTTAGAAGACACAGGAATAACTGAAGCAGAAGCATCTATGTTATTTGAACACGACTTTGCAATTGCAGAAGCATCTGCTAGAGCTTTGTTAAAGAATCTTGGTAAAGATTGGGAAATATTTCCTGAGCAAAGACTGTATGTGTTGACTGATATGATATTTAATATGGGTTACCCACGTGTCCTAGGCTTCAAGAAGATGTTAGCAGCTATCAAGAAAGATGATTACAAGACTGCTGCTAAAGAAATGCTTGATAGTAATTGGGCGAGACAGGTAGGTAACAGAGCTACTAAGTTAGCAGCATTGATGCAAGGGTAGCTTTTAAGACCGTACAGAGGCTTTCAACAAACTGTTGAGATTGTTCTGTACGGTCATTTTTTAGGGTTATTGCATTCTTTTAAGCTGCTCATCAAGTAAAACTACACACTCAACAGCATCGCCGTATGTTCTTATATTGTTTCTACAGCTGACGTATTTACCATTACTTGCGCAACTGCTTAAGAATGTCATCGCTAATATCAGTGTTATAACAGTCCTCATTCTTAGCTACCTCCCTTATCTTATATATAACTTTCTCTGCCTTGTTAACAGACTTGATAGTGTCTTGTAACTGGGCAATCTTAGCAGACTTCTCGAAGCCACTCTTGAGGGAGACACCGAGGAGAATTGAGAGAGCAACTACAAGAGCTGCTAAGATTACTGTTGCCTTATTCATTGATGTTTTGCCCATTCCTGTCTATAAATTCTCTTATAGCTTCGATAAGTTTTTCATCATTTACTTTTTCAATAAGCTTCTGAAGATCACTTTTACGTTCCTCTATATCGAGTTGCTGTTCCAGTTGTTTAACATCTTCAGATTCTTCAACAGGTCTGTTTCTATCGGCAGCTTCTTTAACACGAGCTCTTGCCAAGTCTCTACGGGATATTACACTAGCCCCTGCAATGGTATCTGTGTTTTCTATAGAAGCAGTTGCTGTTAGTTCATCAAGAGCTTTATAAAATTTCTTAATATGGTTTTCAGTCTCTTTAGGTAAGTGCTTTTCCCATGTATTAGGATATTTACTGATGACTTTATCAAGAGCTGTTGGCCCCATGTTATAGGCTGCCACAGTCTTTGTAATATCATTACCATATCTTTCCTTCAATTCTTGCATGTATAGTTTACCTGCTGTTCTATTTGTTTCAGGGTCGTCTATACCATCTTTAGGAAGTCCATAACGTTTAGCAATGTCTTCATAAGTTTTCGGCATTAACTGCATAAGACCTCTTGCGCCTTTATCAGACACAGAATTAGGATTACCCCCACTTTCAATCTGTTCCATAGCTGCACCAAGAGTATCCATTTCTGCATCAAAAGTTCTTCGCTCTTGAGCTGCTTGATATCTTTCTACATCTTTCCAAATAGATAAGTCAGCAGTCTCTGATAAATCTACATCAGCACCACCTATAGTTTCTGAGTTAGATATAGTAGCAGTTGCTGTTCTCAGTTCTGGATCTTGTAAGTTCTGAATATTCATTCCCATACCTCTATAACCAAGATATCCATCACCTTCTTCACCATTTCTATACAGACCTGATGTATCCCTTTCTTGTGGGTTTGATGTAAAAAAATTCTTAAGTCTTGTTAAGTAGTTGTCTTCATCTGTAGCAAAATCATATGGCGTATCACCAGCTTCTGCAGCTCTGACACCAAAGTTTTCATAGAATTTCTTACGTTCTTCAGGATCATCTATAATACCGTTCATAACATTATTGTTCATTATTGAAATTTTCTCGAACAATGTTCCTTTAGAGCCCAATAATTTTGTAGTGAAATCAGATCTAAAAGCCAACGTAGCCACTTCTGAAAACTTCCTGCCATATATTTCTTCCAGTGTTCTTAGAATAGGACTGTCAGAGAAGTCAGGATCTTTAAAGAATAGTTCACCATTCTGTGTGTATCTTAAGTTGTTACGGATGTCCTCATTTGTAAAAATACTGTTAACAGCACTGTACCAAGGAGATCTGATTACATTGTAAAAGTCATTACCAGCTTTCAGCTCAACAACTTTATCCTTTAATTGACGGCCTTCTTCAGACACAGCAGGATCTTTTGATTTAGACATGATGTCGGCCTGATTAGAGATTGCATCAATATTGATACCTCTTCTAATACCTTGCATGTTTAAGAACTTTACTTGTTTCTGTTGTGCACTGTCGTTTAAAGATGGTCTAGTTGCTTCGATGAAAGAAGATAAAGACGTGTTGCCAACCTTTGCCTTCATATAATCAGAAGCATTAGCAGAACTCATAGTGTTATTGACAGCATCAATTAAGTTAGGTACATGCTCTACTGGGATTTCTCTAGCAGCTTCTGTGTAATCTCCTGTATTAATCAATTCAGATACTCTTGCAACAGCACCATCAACAAAAGACTGACCAGCACCACTAGCAGCTACTCGAACATTGAGTGCATCAGTAAGTTTAAGAGCATCTATCACAGGTATTTGAGGAATTTGATATAATCTATATTTAGTGCTTGTAAGTTTAAGGTCATTTGCTTGTTGCATTTCTTTAAGAGATAGTGACATAGCATTACCTGTCATACCTGCAAGCTGATCTAAACCAATATCTTTTACAGTCATATCATAAACAACACCAGCTTCTGTTGGAGACATTCCCAACTGCTCTGTTGCGTATCTTACAGCCTGCACCTTACCCTCTGCAATAGTGCTTTCACGTATGTCTTTTTCATTAGCAAATTCATTAGATATATACAACATCAAATTCAGACTTGTATTATCCTTTACAGCATTTGTATACTGGTCTTTAATAACTCTATACTCATCTGAATTAGGATCTAATGTAGATAGCTGCTCATTCATCCTTCCAATATAGTCAAGAGATGCAGCTGTGTCATTCATAAAAGCATATCTCTTATCAGTACTTAGACGTTGAAAACCAGGGTTGTTGTTAGAGATTGCTTCCATTTCTTTTGTACGAGCTTCCCACATCTCTTTATTATAATACTTCTGCCGCTCTACTTCAAGATCTGGTAGCTTTCCTGCATAAGCATTTCTAATATCTCTTACATCTTTCCAACCAACACCCATCTGCAAACCTTCTTGGTCCACAGTTCTTATCATTGTCTCTGCAGCAAAAGGTGATATAACTCCTTGACGTTGTTGTTCAACAATTTTAGAATATTTCTCTGCAAGATTTGTATATGTTTGCTGTTGAATTTCTTCTTGTTGCTTTTTATCTCTCTCAGCAGCGCTTCTTACATAAGCCTGACCCAAACTACCTATAGCAGATGCAATAGCCCCTCCCCAATCTGACTTAGTGTCTACATCAGGTTGTCTATATTCTGGTATAGGCATTCTAGGAGTTTGCCCGTAGTTAACCACAGGAGCATAATGTCCAGATCTTATTGCAGTTTCTTGACTAGCCATTTGTACCATATAAGTTCTCCTCATATTTTCTAGTTATCATATCTTTAAACACAGTTCCTAATCCTTTAACAGTTTTAGCTTTTAAATCTTCAGTAATGTTTGTCTCACCTGTATAAAGAAGGTTGAAGATTGCTTTATCAAACTTGGATATTGTATCACCTTCTCCATATAATGTCAAGAGACTATCTCTAGTAATCTTTAAGTTTAAATCCCATTCATGATACAGCCTATCTAAGTTCTCTTTATTCTTTTGTGCATCACCTTCAATATATACATAATGTCTGATAGCATCAGCAAAAGGTTTCAAACTTTTAATACTGTCTTGTAAAGTCTCATCACGTTGTGTTAAAGCCAGTTGCATCATTCTATCAAGCTTCTGTTCATACGGTTGAAAACCTAATGCTTGTAACACAGCTCTATATGTTTCTACATCTTCTTTATTTAATTGTTGCCCTTTGTTATTATAGAAGTTGTGATAGTTCCATGCAATAGCTGCTTTAGCTAAATTACGGAAGGACGAAGGAAGACCTTTAGTAGTAGCAACACTCTTTGCCCATCTGTTCATATCATACACACCAGCAGGAGGATTTACTAAGTCACAACCGGCTTTTATAAAAGCTGTAATCTGATTAAATGTTTGTGCTGCCGGTATTGTTGGGAACTTTATTTCTCCTTCCTCAAGCATTCCTACGAAGTTTCCTACAAAATCTAGTTGCTCAAGTATGTGTAAACCTTCATCAAAATCTACACCAAGCTCTTTACCAATATACCCCATAAGACCATTTGTAAGACCTGTTGCTTGATCATCAGAAAGTCCATGTTCTTGTAATGCAGTAAACATATTAAGCTCTTGACGTTCTGTTAACAAAGTCCCACCGAAACCCCATAGCATAAACTGTGTAGCCGCCAGTCGTAGTCTTTGTGCTTTAGTCAATCTTGTATTCATCATCGCTTCAAACATTCTAGTAGGGTATGTCATCCATTGTGTGAATACAGATGTTGGTAAGAATTGTCCTTTTTGGAAAGCACTCTCTGAAGATTTTGTCATGTTAAGGAATAGATCGTCAGAGTATGCAGCAACTTCTTTCCAGCTCTTTCCTTTTCTAGACAAGTATGCAGCAATGTCTGCAATGTAATAGTTAGCAGCGTTACCTTCATTCATGAAAGCATATTGACTATCCCATACACGTGACAACAGACCTTTATTTCTCCGTAGACTAGCACTGTATTCGTTAGCTACCAACAAACCTGCAGATTTCTGTGTGCCGTATCTGTCCATGAACTTTAACATATCGTCAAACTCTAAAGAAGACATCCCTGACAGTTTAAGAGCAGCTTTCTTATACACATTAAACAGTGCACTGTGTCCTTCTGCAGTTCCTTTTGCAAGTCTTACTAAAGGATATAGTTGCAAAGCTTTAGCAGCGTTAACAGGTTCTAGTGCAGCTACGTTTAGAACACCTAGACCTTGTTTATAAAGCTGCGCAGGATTCCACCAACCCATGACATAGTTAAAACCAACACCTTTAGCAATTCTTGCAGGGTTGAGGTTAGCAATTCCTTCAAAAACTTTACCACCACGCATTTCAAAAGGCATGTAAGCATCAATACCTTTAGCAGTTTTAAGCATTATATTCTCAAGAAACTTGTCATACTTTGTTCTGCCATTCAGTACTCTGAAACCGTGCTCTAAAAATCTTCTTGCAGACCTTATCATATTGAGCTGTTCAGGGCTTGCAGATTTACTATCTATTAACACAGCATTCATGATTTTATCTAAGTCTGACATGTTTTGTATGTCGTCCCAGTTGCTGATAACTGATTTAAACCTTTGCATATCTTTTGCATACCAGTGTGCCAGATCTCCTTTAGCTAATGCGTATGCAGCTTTGCTTGCAGTCTTATCAAAAATGTCTTGAATATTCATTAAACGGACCTTATTACCGTTAACGTCATCAAGTAAATTTCCACGTGATCTATTATATCTTGAACGTGTATCAAGAATATCCTGCATAGCCCAGTCAACATCATTAAGATCTTCTTTTACAGTCTGTAGTGTGTTATTATAAGTGTATACACCGTTCTTCTCTAAGACTTGTGCTTTGTATTCTGGATCAATTATTCCTTTAGGGTTGTCTTTAGTTCTTATAAGTTCTTTAAGATCATCCCAGTTATCGACTTTAAAATGTTTAAGATCCATGTCAGCTAACTCTCTAGCTTTATACACGTCACTAATTGATGGATCGTTCCACAAGTCTATGAGTTTATTAACTTCCTGTGCATACTCATTAAGAGCTTTCTCATCAGTTCCTGCAACAAGAGTTTTAGCGTAGCCATTTAGTTTAGTACCTGTAGTAGGATTGTACCAGCTTCTTCCAACTTTAACAAACAAGGTTCCGTTAACATATTGCCGTCTACCACCTGGCATGTAGTGAGTAACAAATGTTGGTAAATCTGTTGCAGTTGATGTAGCTTTATTAAGTAACACATGAGTAGCTGTTAAATCATCTTGTGTAGCCATTCCTCTATGAACACGTACTAATCTATATTCAGATTGATTCAACTTCTCTACTTCAGACAACGGTATTATATTACCTTCAGCATCAGCTACAATGTAGTTAGATCCTTTAAGTTTAGCAAAGTCTTCTTCAACACCGATATATTTATCATACATCTTATAGCCTTTACGAACAAGTTCTCTGCGTTTCTCAGCATTATTTGCTAAATACTCTAGGTCAGACACTGTTTTAAAATCGAAGTAAGACTTCTGAACATTTTCTGGTATAGTCATAGCATCAAGTTCTTCTTTAGAGAACCATTTACCAAAGCCTCCATTCTCATGCTGTCCTTGCTCATAAAGATTTTGAAGAATTGCTTTGTCCTTTTTAGACAGATTGTTCATGCTTTTCTTATATGTCGTCTGCAACCAACTAGTGACTGCATTGGATATTCTATCTCCCTCAACAGCTCTTGCATGGGCCTCTGCACCAATACGAGTAGAACCTCCAAAGTAACGTAACAGTCCATTAAGTATACCAAAAGTATCTTTTTCAAATCTCCACTCTTTTACTTCATCGGCTGCATTTAATACACTTTCATGCATCAGTTTGCGACCATATGCAGTAGTATCATCAATAGCATTATCAACTTGCACAAAGTACCCTTCAGCATCTTTTTTAACTAATCGATAAGAGCCTTCCTTTAACTTCATATTCTTCGCAAGTCTATTAGCTGATTTTAAATCCAGAGCATTACCTTGAGAATCTCCAAATAAACCTGTTGCGTATAGTTTACCATCGTCAGCTTCTCTCATGTATACATCTACAGGATCAATATCGTTAACATTGAAAACTCTCTTAACATCTTTTTGTAATGCCTCTGACATTGCCTTCAGCTCTTCGTCACTATAGACACCGGTATTTACCCATCTTTGCAAGGCTTGCTGTGCTTCTAAAGAGCTTACTTGGTCACCCATCATTTCAGCAACACGTGCATCTGAAGCTACTGCAGCAGAGTTTTGTATAGGTTTTACAGCAGAAGGTGATAAGAAATCTTGCAACAGCTCTTCTGTGTTGTGTGCTTGGAAAGTCTCTCTTGCAGCTCTTCTTAGTTTATTGATGTCACCTGCTGCAGATGCTGCTTGAGCAACACGAGAAACTGCACGCATACCTGTAGCAGCTCCTAGAGTCAAATCTATAGCACCAAAAGTATCCTCCCAGCCTGTAATACCTTCTACCATATCATCTATAAATCTTTCAGCTATCACAGGGTTTATGTATTTATCTGAGAAAAGCCTTGAGCTTAATGTATCTAAGTATTGCTTAAACTCTTTAGGTGTGGACATCTCAGCAGCCATTGCTATATCTTCACGAACTTTATCAGTAAGCTGTTGACGATTCATACCAACACCTTCTGTAGCTTCTTTAGGCAAATATGAACGTATCTCTAAAGTCTCAAACTTTTCCGGTATAAGCATTTGTTCAGTATATGCACCAAACTTTCTCCAACCGCTGAAGCTGTTGAAATGATCCTTTAACTCCTTCAACCATGTTGTGTAAATCTCATTCTTAGACATTCTTTCAGACACATCATCATTGTCTACAGCATTATTCATAGCTGTCTTAGAGTTGTTAGTGAAAGCTTCTTCAGTCTCTTTGCTAGCTGCTGCAATCTCTAACGATACATCTAAATCTTCTTCACCATTTCTTGCTTGATAAGAGCGTACATAGTCAGCAACTGTCTCTGGATTAAAACCAGCTTGCAGAGAGCTTTCAGCTACTGTGTACATGTTACCCATCTCTTCTCCAAACTGCTGTTGTGCTAACTGCTGACGTATTCCTGCATAATCTGCTGTAGGAGTAATACCAGCACGTCTTTGAAGATCCATCTCCCTATCTTGTTGTGAACCTCCTAAAGTATTTTTAGAAGAACTAAAATCAATAGAAGGTACAGGTGTCTTAAAATCAAGTAATTCCATATTTGTCTCCCTATCCATTCCAAGTAAGATTTGAAAAAGATACATTCATACCACTATTAGCAGTTCCTGTTAAGTCATACACAGGCAATCCTCTTGTAGTCTCTCCTATTTTCACACCACCAGACAAGGCTGCACCTGTTGAAGGATCACCTACAGGTGTCATGAAAGATTTTAAACTATTTGAGAAGCCTGCACTGGCAAAAGACTTTGCACTTTGTTTAACTGCTGTTGACCATGCTGCATTACCTGCTACAGAGTTGTTACCTATTAAAGAAACACCAGTAGCACCTGCGGCAGAACCTATTGTAGTAGCAGCAGCAACACCGAAAGCAGTCGCACCAAATAAACCAGCAGCACCTCCTGCTAAAGCACCTGCAGCAGTTACAGCGATAGTGGCATTTGTCTTTGCTCTCTTAACTGATTTAGCATATTTCTCCCAGTTCTCTGTTGCTACTTTATTCCAATATTGTATATTTTCTAATCTCTGAGAGTATCTGTATGCGTATCCTTCCTCACTTGCAAGACCACTGTCTACATTTGCTATAGCTCCTGCTTGTGAAGACATGTCGACACCCTCTACTTGATTGATAAATTCTAGCTGAGATCTTGCCATTCTCTCTTGACGTATGTTTGATAAAAGTTCTCTGCCGAAGTTCTCTATAGATTGAGCGTCTTGATACATTGCAGACATTGCTTGAGCTTCTTGCGCTCTGCTTTTAGCTGCTTTGTTTACACTAAATATACTCATCCCTGTGTACTCCCCATAGCATAATTTCTAACTAAACTGTTCATACCGGCTAGTCTAAAGTCTTTATTACTATCGTTACGAATTTCTATTTGATACGACTTACCACGACCTCTTATGTGTATTCTACTCTCTACAAAGTTATCATGTAAGAAATCTTTCTGAGGTCTATAAGCATTCTGTACAATATCCCATCTGTTACTTAAGTCAGTTAGTGACCATCCCCATCTTATTCTTAAGTATGCCCCTGAAGGAGTTGTGTAACCACCATCTGTCAAAGGCACACCCTCAGTTCTATTTATAAGTGTCTGCAGAATCGGTACCTGCTTATTGGCAAATGTTCCACCATATTCCGTACCGTATGCAGAAGTCCCTTCAATAGTAATTGGATGTGATACCATGTAACTATCGTAACCATTCTCTTCCCAGTCTATAAACTCTCTACTGTTAAAGTCTGCAAAGGATATTCCGTATTGGTCATTCTCTGGTGTAATATTGTAAACAACATGAGCATGTATCTGACCAGTCAGTGAAGTATACTTTATCTCATATGTGTCATGGTTATCTGCAGCATCTACTGTAAGAACTGTTGGTGTCTCTGATAAGTCTATGCCTGCGAATGTCTCTAATATGCTTCCATCAGCACTGACAGTGATTGTTGCAGTCTCTTCTTCAGGACAACTAATAGTGATTGTATTCAACTTACCATAGATATTTGATATAGTTATAGTGCCACCACTTGCTTCAACATCATATTCAATAGTGTATGCATCGTGTCCAAGGTTCATTAAAGCGCAGTGTGCTACTGCAGTATGTCTATTGTATAAAGTATCATCGTCATCATCTATGGCAACAACATTCTCAGAACCAGCAACAACTCTATCAGTACCTGCTCTCAAATAAACTGTAGGTTGTATCTCATAACTGTTAATGGTTTCGAATACAGCTGTAACAGCGCCGCCTGCAGAGATATCTTGAGGCATGAAAGCATTGTAGTTAAGATCATATACAAGAACTAGATTAAGATTTTCAGGAGCATTTTCAGGATCTTCAGGATAAAACCAATAAATACGATTATTACAGTAGTCAAATACACCTCTACAAAGTTCTTTAGATTCCTGTGAAATATTATTGTAAAAACTCTGAATAGTCTGCTGTGATATGTTTTCTGCCACCATTGTTGAGCCTGTCTGCTGGTTAACACCGACTCTGAATATACCTAATGGAGACCAATAGTAAACAAAATTTGCAACAGCTACTACAGACTGAGCACCAACAAGACCTGCACGAGACAGCTCAACAGTGTCGTAGTCAGTAGCAGTGAAGCGACCATTCAAAGGACTTACTAAGCCCCATACAACATCACGACCAAATACTAGTACACCTCTGTTGAAAGTCTTCAGTGCAAGTCCGTCACCCATTGTATTGAATTTAATGTAGCCACCATCTGTAGGATATATGTCGCTAATCTCTTCAGAAGTAGGATCAGAGTCCTGATAGCATCTATCGAAACCTGTACCATCATCTTTAATGTTCTGAGAGAATAACACAGTATCACCAGCTAGATAAAAGAACTTACCAGCCATGTAAGCAACATCGATACATCTATCATTACCAGTAATATCAAGATCTGCAAAAGGATCACCATCTTCAAGAATTGATAGACGTACGTTCATAGTAACACCGCCAGGGTATTTAGTAGACCATGAACTATTAGGTAAATAAGTCATTGCAGAAAACTTTACACGGACACGGTACTTCCTATAAGATACAGAATTTGTAAAAGACATTGTATACCAAGGCTGTGTAGGTACTTCTTTCTTCACTGTCCCTGTAAAATAATGTGTTGTACTATAAACAGTTTTCCACTTACTTCCGTTAAAACCTTCTACGTATAACGTAACATCTCCGTACCAAGGTCCCCATGCTCTAGGCTCAACACGTCTGAATAATTTAGAAAACTGTACTGAACATACAGTAGCTGTACCAGCCGAGTTAGAAATCTCTTGTGTAAATGTTTTAATCGCACCTGATTGAAATTTTTTTGACATATTCTATTAACCCCACCATGTAGTATCTTTTGTATATGTTGCGGTTCTTGAAGTACCTGATGTAATACCTGATGCAGTTGATCTATTCTTATTGTAGTAGTTAACTATGAAGTGTCCTTTAGGAGCTGGTGTATTACCGAAGTAGTGCTTTAACAACTCTGTAGTACTATAGTTACCACTTGAATCTTTACCAACAAACCATTGAAAGTTATTAGGAGGATAATTACCTTGACTTGCATGGTATGCGTTAATGTTTGCAGTTGTCCAGCCTTGGTTTAATAAGTTGTATTCATGGTATTTAGTAAGTGTAGAAGGAGTTGCATCAACCTTTAAACCGTCTGGTACACCGTCTAGGTCACGTATCTGCATATTAATTATTTCAGCATTATAAGTACCTGTGTCGAAATCATAAGTAATCTTTAACGGTTCCATATACTTAGACACAGCCATCAAATAGCCACCACCACTAATGAACTTAATAGGATATCTATAGAAATTATTGATATCTGTTACAAATTCTGTAATGTCTAATTGATTTTCGTTAAGAGAGTTGCTGAAAGGTCTTGTACTAGCCGTATAGAAATATAATGTAGTGTCGACCTGATATACAATAAAGTCTGTTGCAGTCTTACTTACATTCATCCAAAAATGTCCTTGGAAGACACGTGGCTTATCTTTGGTAATTAGTCTAAGAACTACACCATCACGTTCAACATTCATTCCATAACGTCTACCACGAATTAGGCCAGGATATATAGAACAGTTAAGTTCATCCAAGGTATTGCTTGGCAAATCTTGTACTTGACTTTGTTCAGTATTTAAACCACCTATGAAAGGGGCGATGAAGTGTCTTGAATCTGGCATAGTCTTCTATATTCCTTGCATCTCTTTTTAAGGTTCGGTATCTTTCTTATTCTTTTTAATTCTAATTCGCAGAGCTTATTATACAACTCATTTACACGTTTGTCAACAAAAATTTTAGCATCTTGTTCCGACATAAATCTTCCACCAACAGGCTTGTGCACTCTCCTGACTGCGAAGAAAGATCCTAAACGAACTATTATAAATGACGACCGTATCTCTTCCTTGCTTTCCATGTGTCCCCATCCTGCCATAGTTGTCTCTGTGCATGTTTGTCTGCAGTTACTCTTTGTTTCATTGCACGATTATTTTCCATTGCGTCTACAACTTTGTTCAGTTCATAACCAGCTTGTACCTTAGCTGTAGAAAGAAGTAAACTGAAATGTTGAGGTGCAAGATCTGGTACAAAAGTGTCTTCAAGCTTGAACTCAGGTTGTTTATAACCATACACAACAGTATATTCTTCAATCATTGTAGCGCTGTCTTCACTGTTCCAAGCATCACACACAATATCTTTATCATTAAAGCTGGTGTAATATGTTGCAACTCTATCATTATAGACATTATACTTAACACCTGATGTAGGCTCGGTAATAGTGATGACATTATCTTTCCTAGGATCTCTATGCAAGCACAGGTCAATAAAACATTCAGGCTCCATCCAGGTCAGTGTTACATATCTTTCATTGTGTTTGTCATAGTACTTGAATAAAGATATTTGCTCTAAGTCTTCATTGATATGAAACACAGTTGGTTGAGTTGTATCTGACATTGAGTGCATTTGTATGAGATCTGCCTTAGCTTTTATGTCACGAGTATACAACAGGTGTTCATAACTTTCTTTAACACAGTTAGCTACCTGCATTGCTTCTCTGGTATCATGAATGCTTTGTACAACCTGTCCATCGGTGTATTCAAGTATTCTTTGTACCATCTCTAATAAAGTCATTTTACTCATCGTTTTCTTGCCCTTTTTTCTGGCCGTACACACGCATCTTCGATGCTTTGCCTACGTCCCTACCTAAAATTTTTAAAGTCTCTGTACAAACCCGTAACGAGCCAATAACACCAAAGTAATTCCAAGATAGAATCCAAACAACCATTCCGCAGTTCTCCATCCAGATTTACCATCATTAACACCGTGTCTATACAACCAGCCTGCAAACCAGTAGATAAGACCCATCGGAGCTCCTGTTAAGATTAACCACACATTGTTCATTGGAGAAGCTATCAAGTATGATAACAACACACCTCTCATAGTTAACCATACAATACCATACAACTGTGGGTGATCAATTAGTTTCCAGCCTTTGTATTCGAAGTTATCACAGAACTCATCAAAGTCCAATTCATTCATCTCTTTAGGATTTGGTTTACGTATTCCCAATGTGCAGCCGACAGCTTCACCCCAGCCGCAGAAAGATGTTGACAGTTTGCTACCAATCAGTAAACAAACTATGTACTGCCAGTTGGTGATGCCTGTTAACATAACTGCACAAATAGTGTAGATGATACAGAACCAGAGCTTGCACAGAGGTAGTCTCCAACCCCACTTCTCACCGAAACCGCCACGAACTCTGTAACCAAACATTATAAGAAGAGCTTTAATCATTTTTACCTTTCATAGATATTAGTGTGTCTGTCAACTTCTCTGTAATAAATTTCTCAATAGTATCATACAGAGGTCTTGCGAAGAGAATGATTGCACCAGTAAAACCACAGCGCACTTCATCAGTTAAACTCCAATAACTCAGTAGATGAAAACTGATAATACCCATTGTAAAACCTAGCACAGCATCTAATACAGCCCCTATAAATGTACGATAACGTACTATTGCAGATAGTACTGCAAGTCCTAGGAAAGTACACCACAGTTTCAATTCCTCATTCATTTCTTCTTACCTTTACCTGCTTTCTGCAAAGCTATAGCAACAGCCTGTTTATGACTTCTGCCAGATCTCTGCAGTTCTTTAATATTTTTACCTACGTTTTTCTTACCTTTCAACAATGGCATTTGTCACCTCTCACGATTAATTTCATCATAAACATCAAGATACCTAGTTCTTTTCCTTAGCCAATCCTCAATACCCTTATTCTTCACACACCTTAACTTAAAATCAGGATAATCTTCTATTAACCCTTGCACCCAGTCTGTGAATTTACCTTTAGGACATATAGAATAAAAATGATGAGGATTTCCCTGAACACAACCCAAAGCACCTACCCGTCCGTCAAAATGAACAAGGTAGATTTCTTTGAGCATTTTTTTCATCTCTTACTTCCTTTTCTTACCACCACAGGCCATCTTATTTCTCCTTCCATTCTTCAAAGGTTTTAGGTTCTTCTTCCCACCAGTTCTCTTGTGAGGTATAGTCTCTCAAATATTGGCGATAGGCTTTATAGGTTTCTCTTTCTTCTTCTGTTATCGGAAAGTCAGCAATCATATAAAGGTCAGTTTCTGCTAAATATTGATTGCGAACAGCTCTTACCCGTGTTTTTTCTACAGTATGTTCCCCATCTGGCACAATCGCACCATCTTTATAAACATAAGCTGAGATGTTTTCAAAAATCTCTTCTGATATTTCAACATTCTCTACACCATCTGTCAGACATCTGCATTCGCCGCAACCATCAAGTTTGCTATCTTTAATAAAAGCATAATACATCTTGTTTCTCCTTTAGCTGTTTGTTCCTATTCGTCTGTAACCAAGTGCTCGAAGTGAAACGGTGCCAGTATTATTAGAGGTAGCATTAAGGATTACTTCTCTACCAGTACCAACTGCCATTATACAAGCTCCCGCTGTTGTTACGCTGCTCGCAGTCCTTGTTCGGGCAAGCCCAACGTAACATATATTAGGTTGTAAATCTGTTTTTAGTTCAATATATACCCTATCTCCTGAGGTAGTTCCAGTTGTTCCTGAACCCTCAAACAGAACTTCATAATTGTAACCATCATTAGGTAAATATGTACTCAAAGAATAGGTTAAATTTGTTGTTGTTGGTGCAGTAACAGAACTTGCAATTGGCAACGATGTATATACCCACTGCCCGTCATACTTATATTGATTTAATGCATTGTTTAAATCTGTTGCTATTTGGTCAATGTCAACTTCAATATCTGTCTTTACTGATGTAGCAATGACTATATAATAAAGGACTTTAATTGATTGTGGTTGTACTGTGGTTGAGTTACCGTAGATAGAGCTTGATCTACTAGCGTTAAAATTGATTGTTCGTGTTGCGCTTGTTGTACTATCTAACGTTGAATATCTTTCTGCACTTCCAGTGGTTGCCGAAAATGCACCAGAACTATTGCCTCCAATAGTGACATTTTCCCTAAATCTTGCAACAGTACCGGTAATATTCGGTAATCCTGCGGTTGTAAGGTCGCCTAATACTGTCGGGTCAATCGTCCCCTCTGTAAAGCCTGTTATCTTAGGCAATCTTACAGTATTATTTATGCTATCATAAACAAACTTACCACAGACACCATAAGTCGTTACAGCAGTTTGCCAGTTTGCTTCAGTCGTAAATAAATCAGGGTAATCCGATACAAGCCCTGCGATGTAGGTTACAAAGTCTGCATAAGTACCACTTCCGCTAATTAAACTACCATCAAGTAAATGAAGTCCTGCATCTGTTAAAGGAATAGTTGATTGTACAATCTCGCCGATGTTACGAGAGAAAATAGTTGCCCAGCTTGCATCTGTACCGTCTGTTGTTAAATATTTGCCAGCTTGTCCTGTTTGACTAGGTAAAGCATCAACAGCGTTCCAAGACATACTTGAACCATCTGTAGTCAAGAATTCACCACTGTGTCCTGTCTGTGATGGTATCACTTGTCCTGCAGCTTGCTGAGCCCAATATTTAGCAGAGTTACCTACAGGTTCTGAAGGATCTCCAATAGCCCATTGCTTAGCTTCTGCTGCATACTGTGAAGCATTGTCTATGTTTGTTAAATCTGCCGCTACTGCGTTAATGTTAGTTAAGTCTCCTGCAACTGCGTCAATGTTAGCAATATCTGCAGCAACTGTACTGATGTCTGTAGTATTACTTGCCACACTGCTTACGTCTGTATCTATTGCAGCTACTGCTGAGACATCTGAAGATATTCCTGCAACAGTGCTTATATCGGAAGTATTGGTAGCAACTGTATTAATATTTGTTTCATTATTGGCAACATCACTTATATCAGAAGCAATATTAGAAACTGTAGTTACATCTGATGCAATGCCTGACACAGTTGTGATATCAGATGCTATTGGAATAATTTGTTGAGCATAATATTTAGAGCTATAATCATCATCTTCAACAGGTCCGTCCGTCTTTATAGCCCAGTCTCTTGACAATCTTACGTTATCTCCAATTTGTCCAGCCGCAATTGAGGCCTGAGCAGCAGCAGTCTGTGCAGATTGTGCAGAACCTTCAGCTCTATCAGCAGCAGCAGTAGCAGTAGCACTAGCACTTGTAGCATCATCTACATATTGGTCAAACCAACCTTTTGTAATTACATCTGTATCATTCTCTGGATCACCGGCATTAATAATTTTGTAACTATTCATATCAAGGTCTGCATCCATAAAGTTAGGAGTTGTACCATCTCTTGATAAAGTATTCTCCATAGCCTCTTGAATAGCCTGAAAGTTAGTATTGATTGTAGAAGTTGCAGTAGTGTCGTTATTGGTTACACTATCCAATCTTAATATATCTACTTTTGTCATTGTTCAATCACTCCTGCAGTATTAAGTGCTGTAATTAAGTCATTAAGTTTATTTTCTAAAGCACTAATAGCTGATGCTGTTTCTGTATTAATTGTTGCTTGGTTATTATAAAGTCTTAAAAGCTCTGCAGCATTCTCATTAATCTTGTTAGTAACAGCTACAGGTATATCAACTTGTGCAGGAACATCTAAAAGTACACCATCAGGTGTTTGTGATAGGGTAGAACCATCTAAAGAAACCGTTCCAGTAATTGTAGCAGGTGTTAAAGATGCAACCTCGGTTCTAGTATAGGCTACATCAGACATTGGTAAGAAATCAAAAGAGCCTGAGCCCTCGCCATTAGCAATATACACAGTACCTTCTAAAGCTGTTGAAGCCCCTTTAGGTTCATGTAAAAGACTATCTGGAAGAGCACTGTGTTGAATATCACCAGCCATTTAAAATCTCCTAAGTATTCTGTGGTAGGGGAGGCAAAGCCTCCCCATAACCATTACATGTGGTTCAAGATCAATTTAGCTTTCAAGCCAGTGACAGTGCCACCAACTTTGAGGTAACGATCTTCAGGATAGATTTTTCCGATAGCCGTACCAGCACATACATAAGCAGTACCATCTGCCGGGTCAGTTGCGCCCAACAATGCAATCGGATCTGATCCATCTTTTTTAACGAGTGACAAGGTTACGTCATCAGCAGAACCATTTTCTTCAACGATCAAGGTAGCGTCCTTAATCAAAGCTCCAGCAGGAACGTAAGCAGCACCATTGCCATATCCAGTACCCTTGTTCGGTAATGGACCATTCTCGTCAACTACAACTTCTAAGTGATTGATAGTACCATCGGAAGGTTTGGCGGCAGCATCATACTTCTCGTCACGTCCTTCACCCAGGCCATTGTATTGAACAACACCGAAGTCTGAAATCCAACTTGACATATTCAAATCTCCTTACTACGAAGCGGTTACAGTTGAGTCAGAGTCTTTGCATACGATACATACCAAGTTAGCAGTATCACCCATGCCTACACCGTAGCGAGCTACAGTTACATACTCTTCACGTTGCAAGTCCATGTTCCATTTACCTTCGAACTTCGGCATTTGACGCCAAGCCATACGGAAAGGTCTACGTTCAGGAATGTTGGTGAACAATACAGCTACTTTACAGTTAGTCAAAGCAGTGAAAGTACCATCACCATCACGGTTCTTCAACGAAGTCTCACCATTAGACAACGGCAAGAATTCAGAAGTATATACATCCCATCCGAAGATGCTGAAAGCAAAACGTGTACCAGACAAAGCACCATCACGTACGATACCTTCAAATTTCGGGTTATACTGTAAAGAAGCTTTGATACGAGGATTGCTTACCAACAAATATTCTTGATATGCAGGAACAACAGCAACACGCGGACCAACATAACGAACTTTATTCAAAGCTGCACCAGCGAATGCAAAGTCTTCCGGAGACAAAGCACCATAGCCTTCAGTAGCAGTACCAGCAACAAAGCGGTGAGCCATGCCGTTGATAGCGTTAGCATTATTCAAAGTTTGTTTGTTAGCCAATGCCCAAATCTTGGTCTCCAAATCGCAAGCAATAGCACGAGCTTCTAAGCCAGGAACCTTAGCCATGATTTGGTTAGCCAAGTAAGAGTCTTGTGCAAACTTAGCGGTTACGAAGTGACCACTTTGTACATAGTTGTTGATCTCGAAATCACGAGTACCAAATTCAATACCTTTGTAGTCGATAGCTTCACCTTCTGCATAATCAGATACAGTGGCTTCACCCATCTCTACATCTTGCCATTTGTCACCATCAGGAAAAGAATTGATGACATCGACATAGTTCATCGCAATCAAGTCCGGCTCCAAAGCTTCACGCAACATACCAGAGTATACGATAGCACGGATTACGGCTTGACTGTTCTGAGTGTTAATACCATTTAATTCAGCCATTTTAAAATCCTTTATAAGTTAATTACCATTTTACGTTAGCTAATATCTCGGGGTGCTCCATAGCTCTCTTCATGAAAGCATTTAACGACTGCATGTTAACAGTCTTTGCATTGTTCTTGAAGAACTCTTGAGCCTCAGTATTAGCTTGTTCAGTGTTTACATGTCTAGTGCTTTGAAGTAGATTTACATTGTCATAAGACATTTCTTCCTTCAACCCAAACATGCTTTTAAAAGCCTTCGGACTTGTCTTTGCAATACCTTCAAGATATTCAACAGTACATCCAAGTTCTTGAGCTTTATTCTTTAATGCAAGTTCAACATCTCCGTTTGTGCTGGCAATGGCCTGTTTACAATTCGCCAAATTGCTCTCAGCCTGAGATAATCTATTCTCTTCTTGCATCGCTTTGAGAGCTATCTGTTTAATAGCTTCTTCTGACACTGGAGTGGTAGTATTCTCTGTGTGCTCTCTAATCTGTTTCAGCTGGTCTGCAATAGTACTATTCTTTGAAAGCTCTTCAATCTTTGTGTTTGCCTCCTTTAGGTCTGCCACAAGTTTCTTGATGAACTCTTCTTTTTGTTTAGCACCTTCATACAAGTCTTCAACAGAGTTATAGACAGTATGCTCTCCAACGACAAATTGAGTAGTTGCTTTGTTGCCGTTATTATCATTAACTAAAGTAGTTGCTTCAGTCATTCTTTATTTCTCCTTGTTGAGATTTATTATAACATAATCTAAAAGTTTTGTCAACCCTTTTTTTAAACCTATCTTATAAGCTTGCTCATATGGCCAGTTCGGGTTCTTAAAGTCTTCATCATTAACTTTATCAGCCTTCTCGTAGTCATCTAAGCAACACTCGTAGATAAGTCTCAGCAGTGGTTGACATGCCTCTATCTGCTGTTTTATCTTTTGTTTATCTTCTTCAGAAGTTACCTTACATAACACCTTGTTGCGCATTCTGAATACCTCTTACCTGTGCTTCCTCTAATTGCTGTTGTGCTTGCTCTCCAGTCATTCTTGCTTCAAGCTCTGCATGTGTTCTTGCATTGTCTTTAAGAATTCCTTTCCAACTATCTAAGCCAGTAGTGTATGCAAGTATCTTAGCAATTATCTTTGGGTCGAAGTAGTTGAACACAAGGGAATCTGACACAACACCACTATTGTACAGTTGCATTACTGTTTGTGCCATTCTAGCTTTCTCTGTGTAAGTATTTGAACCCATTGCTACTAAACGTCCATTAGCTGTTAACTGGTCTAAAGAAACATCTTCAAACATAACAGTACCGTCTTCAAGCTTGTTACGTACCTTAGTAGTTCTTGCAGGATTGTTCATATAGATACGTAGCATCAAAGTCATCAAAGGCTCTAACATCTCCATCTCAAACTTTCTTACTTTCTCATTGAACAATCTTGAGCTAGCTGTGTTCAGTTGTGATACTTCGAATGCAGTCTTCTCTCCAGGTGTTCTAAAGCCCATAGCTTCTCTAGGAGTTCCTGCCATCTCTTCCATAAGATTTAGATAACGATCGATGTAAAGGTCTGCTTGTAACGCAGTGGCATCTGGCCTCATGAAAGACACATCACTATCTACATCAACCCCTATCTCACATCCAGGATAAACATCTGACGGCATCTCTACATCACCTTTCTTAACAATGATAGGATTACTAATGTAGTTGAACACGTCAGCTCTTTTATTCTCTAAGAAGTCAATCATGAACTGTAGGCCTTTGATATTATCTAACGGTGACATACTCCACAAATTATCTTTACGATCTCTCCAGCCAGCTTTGAAGATATTGCAGTTGAAGCCATAGTTCTTAATAGGTTCTTCTAACAACACAAAGCAGCGGTCCATTACAACAATACGTGTGTTCTTATGCAGTGTATTTGTGTCAATATCATACAAGTCACCGTAGAAAGTTAGTAACTCAACTGTGTCAGATTTGTAGTAGTTAGACCACGAGCCCATTCCTGCAATGTT
>ODAJ012054032.1_pt1 | contig 43299 bp, 40 predicted proteins | sample 1539241 | NCBI WGS metagenome assembly ODAJ01 (sample SAMN02144231, study PRJEB22623) | gut metagenome | biome: sheep rumen | host: Ovis aries | place: New Zealand
TCCAAATTGTGGAACTAAGCTTGATACAGCAACTCCTGCTAAGTTCTGTCCAAACTGCGGTCAGAGTTTATAAGGTATAAATAATTTATAGGGTAATGGAGAGGATGAATGGCTGATACATTTGAATATAAATGCCCCAATTGTAATGGTGGTCTGATATTTGATAATAAGTTGCAGAAGATGAAGTGTCCATATTGCGACTCGGAATTTGATGTTGAAGCTTTAAAAGAATATGATACTGAATTAGATGAAAAACCTAAGGAAGAAACTAATAAAGAAGAACAGACTCAGGTTGAATCTAATACGGATGATGACAATTTTAGTAACGAAACAAATACTGATGAACAGTGGGATGAGAGCGATGGTATGGTTGTATACTATTGTAAATCCTGCGGTGGTGAGATTATTGGTGATAAAACAATGGGTGCTTCAGAGTGCCCATATTGTGGAAACCCAGTAGTTATCATGGATGCATTTAAAGGTGAGTTAAAACCAAATTTAGTTATTCCTTTTAAACTTGATAAGGAAGAAGCTAAAAGAAGGCTTGTAAATCACTATAAGGGAAAGTATTTGCTCCCTAATGTATTTAAAGAAAAAAATCATATTGATGAAATTAAAGCTTTGTATGTTCCGTTTTGGTTATATAATGCTAAAGTGGATGCGAATCTTTCATTTAAGGGAACAAAAGTATTCACCTATGAATCAGGTGATTATAGAATAACAGAAACAAGTTTTTATAGAATTGATAGATCAGGTTCCTTAGCATTTGACAAGGTTCCTGTTGATGGTTCTTCTAAAATGCCTAATGATCTTATGGAATCAATAGAACCATATGATTATAAGGATGCTGTTGATTTCCAAACAGCATATTTATCAGGCTTTTTAGCTAACAAATTCGATGAAGATGCAGAGACTTGTGTTCCTATAGCGAACACAAGAATAAAGCAGAGTACAGAGGATTCGTTTAGAAATACAATTGTTGGATACACATCTCTTACTTGTGAAAATAGTAATATATCATTTGCTAGCGAAGAATCAAAATATGCAATGCTTCCAGTGTGGATATTAAATACATCATGGAATGGACAGGATTTCTTGTTCGCCATGAATGGACAGACTGGAAAGTTTGTTGGTGATTTACCGGTAGATAAAGGTAAGGCAATTAGACTATTCTTAATTGTGTTTATTCTTGCCACTATAATTTCATTTTTAATTGCGTACTTTTTAGTACTAGGAGCGTAGGAGGATTATATGAATAAAGGAATACGAAGAATTTATGTATTCTTATTATCACTTATGCTTTTAGTTACTATGGGTAGCATGGTATATGCTGGTAATAAGGAATCGAAGATTTATGTAACAGATGATGCACATCTTTTATCTTCAAAAGAAGTTGCTGACTTAAGAGAAGATTTAAGTATATTATCTGATAAATGGGGTTGCGACATTGTTGTTGTAACTACTAATTCAACATATGATAAAACAATTACAGAGTATGCTGATGATTTTTATGATTACAATATCTTTGAAAAAGATGGAGTACTTCTTTTAATAGATATGGAATCTAGAGGTTGGTGGATTTCAACTACAGGTAGTTGTATTGATGCATTTACTGATGCTGGTATCGAGTGGATAGGTAATGATATTACAAAATCATTATCAAAAGGAAACTATAATAAAGCATTTAGAACATACATGAAAGACTGTGATATGTTTTTAAAACAGGCTGAAAAAGGCAAACCATATGATAGGGGGCATATGCCTGTAACTAAGGGTATGGTTGCAATGGCAGGTTTTGTTTCAGCAGGTATTGGATTAATAATAAGCGGAATTACAGTATTAGTGTTTGCTTCTGGAAACAAGTCTGTTAGAAGTGTTGATAATGCTGCGTCATATGTTGTTGATGGAAGTTTGAATTTGAATTTAAAAAATGATGAATTCATTAATAAGACAGTTACTAGAACACGAATTGAACGTGATAGTGGCTCGAGAAGTGGCGGCGGTGGTTCGTCAATTCATATGGGTTCATCGGGTACTAGCCATGGTGGTGGCGGTGGCCATTTTTAAAGAATATAATAATTATGATTATAGAAAGGAATTATATTGTAAAATATAATTCCTTTTAAATCAGGAGGATGGTATGTCAAGCAAGACTATAATTAATAGATATAAATGTAAACAGGTTGGTGGAAATGTTACAGTTATCACATATGAGAATACTAGTATAATGTTTGATTATGGTTATGCTTTTTCTTCAAGCAAGATAGGTTCAGTTGATTATGATTTTAAAAGAAATCATATTGATGCTGTTTTCTTTACACATTTTCATTATGATCATGTAGGAAGATTTCATTTGATTCCAAAGGGAATTCCTATGTATATGGCTCCAGTTACAAAGCGCCATATTCAGTATAAAAATCCAGATGGTGCAGCTAAATACGATGAGTTTATTACTACAATAAATCAGGGTGATAAAATTAAGGTAGGAGATATTGAAGTTATTCCATTTTTATCAGATCATTCTGCATTAGGAAGTTTTATGTATGTTATAAAAACTCCGGATATGAATATAGTTCATACAGGAGATTTTAGATTACATGGATATATGGCTAAAACTTTATATAAGAATTTACGACATGATATATTAATGGCGTGCGATGGTAATGTTGATACGGTAATTACAGAAGGAACAAGAATTATTGATTATCCACATCCAGATATTACAACACATGGCATGCAACTTAAGGCTGAAAAGATATTTAAAAAGAATAAATTTGCATTTTTATATGTTACTGAAATAGACCCGGAGTCAATATCGGCATTTTATAATGCGGCTAAAAAGTATGGCATGAATTTCTTTGTTGATAAAAAGATTTTTGAACCAGTATCAATGTATGTACCATTTGGTAAGGAAATTGATGAAAGATATAACTATGAAGATATAATATGTGAAGATGATATTAAGTTATCTGAGGATGTTTTAAGAAAAGGTTTCGTTTATTTGATTTCAATTAATGATAATTGTTTAAATGAAATTTATAAATTTAAGAAATTTAATCCTGTATTTTTATTTTCAGAAAGACAGGATTACTTAATTCCTTTTATGGGAAATTATAAGAGTAATATAGCTGACTTTTACAATAAGGCAATGAAGGTATGTAAAAAGTCTTACTTTATGCATACATCAGGTCATGCTTCAAGAAAGGAACTTCGTATTATGCTTAAATGTTTAAGACCTAAGAAGGTTATTCCTATTCATACGGATTATCCTTTATTAGTTAAACTTTTAAGTAGACCTTATTTAAAAAAATAAATTTTGGGTATGACATTTTAAAATTTAATATGCTATAATAACTGTGTCGCTGTTTATAATATGAAAGAGGTTTTGTATGTTCGAAATTGGAGATTATATTATTTACGGAAATAGTGGAGTATGTAAGGTGGAAGCTGTGGGAAAGCTTGATATTCCTGGAATACCTAATAACGTAGACTACTACACATTATCACCAGTTTATATGAGTAGTAAGATTTATACACCAATAGATAATGATAAGGTTGTTATTAGGCCTATTATCACGAACATAGAGGCTGAGGAATTGATAGATGAAATCAAGGACATTGAGCCTTATAACGAGCGAAGTGATAAGGTTTGTGAGGAAAAGTATAAGGAATCTTTAAACAGTTGCGATTTGAAAAAAATTGTGCGTACGATTAAGACACTTTATAATGTAAAGCTTGATCGAAAAGCACATGGTAAGAAAATTACAAACAGCGATGATAAATATTTTAAAATGGCAAGCGAAAAGTTATATAGTGAATTAGCAGTGGCTCTTCATATTGAAAAGAAGGATGTTGAAAACTATGTAATTTCGCGTATTGATGGCTAAAGAAATAAAACTCGGAAATTCCGAGTTTTATTTCTTGTAAGAAAGATAGTTATTTTAAAAGAATTAATAAATTTTAATTTGAAAATATATATTAAGGAGGAGTTTATGCTTAAAACAATAGGGGCACAAGTAAAGGATTATAAATTAGCATCAATATTGACTCCGGTATCGATTATAGTAGAGGTTATTGCAGAAATGCTTATTCCTAGATGTATGGGGTCAATTATAGATAATGGAATTAAGAAAAATGATATGTCTCATATATATATAATGGGAATTGTTATGGTAATACTTGCACTTATAAGTTTGGCAGGTGGAAGCTTAGGTGGAGTGTTTGGTGCAAAGGCTTCAGCGGGACTTGCTAAGAATTTAAGAAAAGCAATGTATGAAAAGGTTCAGACATATAGTTTTTCAAATATAGATAAGTTTTCTACAGCAGGTATTGTTACACGTATGACTACTGACGTTACTAATGTTCAGAATTCATATCAGATGATTTTAAGAATGTGTACAAGAGGACCAATGGTATTACTTGTTGCCATGGTATTTTCATTTACAATATCACCTAAACTTGCAAGTGTTTATTTGATTGCAGTTGTAATCTTATCAAGTTTGTTATTTATTATTGCAAAACTTGCAATGAAATATTTTGAGCAAGTATTTAAAAAATATGATGAACTAAATAATTCTGTTCAGGAGAATGTTACAGCAATTAGAGTGGTTAAAGCATATGTAAGAGAGGATCATGAAAAATCAAAATTTGTAAAAGCATCGGAAAATGTTTATAAGATGTTTGTTAAGGCTGAAAGTATAGTGGTTTTTAATATGCCTCTTATGCAGTTGACTACATATATTTGTATTTTAGTTATTTCATTCTTTGGAGCTAAAATGATTGTTGTAAAGGATTTATCTGAAGGAAATCTTGCGAATCTTTTAGCTTATTGTATGAATATATTAGTTAGTTTGATGATTTTATCAATGGTATTTGTTATGGTATCAATTAGTATTGCTAGTGCTGAAAGAATTGCTGAAATTCTAAATGAAGAGCCTGACATTGTAAATCCAGAGAATCCTGTGATGGAAGTTAAGGATGGTTCAATTGAATTTAGAAATGTATGTTTTAAGTATAATAAAGATGCTACAGATAATGTTTTAGATAATATTAATTTAAAGATTAATAGTGGTGAAGTTATTGGTATTTTAGGAAGTACTGGTAGTGCTAAAACAAGTTTGGTTAATCTTATTAGTAGATTATATGATGTAACAGAAGGTTCAGTATTATTAGGTGGAGTTGATGTTAGAGAATATGATTTAGAAGTATTAAGAAACGATGTTTCAGTTGTACTTCAGAAGAATGTTTTATTTAAAGGTACGATTTTAGATAATTTACGTTGGGGCAAGAAAGATGCTACTTTAGAAGAATGTAAAGAAGCATGTAAAATGGCATGCGCCGATGAATTTATCGATAAGATGGAAGATGGATATGATACATTAATTGAACAAGGCGGTTCTAACGTATCAGGTGGTCAAAGACAAAGACTTTGTATTGCTAGAGCTTTACTTAAAAATCCTAAAGTTTTAATTTTGGACGATTCTACAAGTGCTGTTGATACAAATACTGATGAAAAGATTAGAAAAGCATTTGCTCAAAGTATACCTGGAACTACAAAGATAATAATCGCACAAAGAGTTTCTAGTATTATGAATTGTGATAGGATTATTATTATGGATGAAGGTAAGGTTAATGGTTTTGGGACGCATGATGAATTATTAGCTGGTAATGAGATATATAAAGATGTGTTTGAATCTCAAACTGCTGGTAGTGGTGATTTTGATGAGGGAGGTAGATAGTTATGGCAAGAAATTCTTTAGCTATGGGAAAAGCCTCTATAAAATCAGTTAAAAAAGGAACTTTTTCTCGAATAATAAAATATGTTTTTAAAAATTATGCAATACATATGATTATCGTTTTCATTTGTCTCTTCTTAAATACTGCGGCAAGTGTAAGAGGGACCATGTTTATGGAAACTCTTTTTAATGATTACATTGAACCTGTATTAAAGGCACATAGTACAGATCTTTCAGGGTTAGTTGCTGCTATTAGAACAATTGCAATTTTTTATTTGATTGGAGTATTAGCAAATTATGCTCAGTCAAAGATTATGATTTATGTAACACAGGGCACACTTATGAGACTTCGTATTGAGATGTTTGAGCATATGGAGAAACTTCCGATAAGTTATTTTGATGGTAAGGAACATGGTGATGTGATGTCGATGTATACCAATGATATTGATACACTTCGTCAACTTATTAGTCAGAGTTTAACTCAGCTTGTAAATGCTGTATTAACAGTAATTGCTACACTTGGATGTATGCTTTATTTAAGTTTACCTCTTACTGCAATAACACTTGGGATTATATTTTTAACTTTTAATGTAACTAAGTTTTTAGCTAAGAGAAGTGGTAGCAATTTTATTGCTCAACAGAAAAATCTCGGTAAAGTAAATGGTTACATTGAAGAAATGATTAGCGGACAAAAGGTTGTTAAAGTATTTTGTCATGAAGAAGAAGCAATTGAAGAATTTGATAAATTAAATGAAGAATTATATGAAAGCGCAAATAATGCAAATAAATTTGCTAATATAATTATGCCTATTAATGCACAGTTAGGTAATTTGAGTTATGTTTTATGTGCTGTGTTTGGTGGTATTATGGCAATTAATCATTTTTGGGGATTAGATACAGGTAAACTAATTACATTCCTTACATTTAATAAGTCATTTAGTCATCCAGTAAGTCAAGTATCACAGCAGTTTAACAGTATAATTATGGGCCTTGCTGGTGCAGAGCGTATATTTGAACTACTTGATACTAAGCCAGAAGTAGATGGTGGTTATGTAGAAATTTGTAATGCAAAAGAAGTTGATGGTAAGTTAGTAGAGTGTGAAGAACGTACAGGTTTATGGGCTTGGAAACATACTCATCAGGCAGATGGAAGTATTGAATACAAGGCTATGAATGGAGCGGTTGTATTTGATGATGTTGATTTTGGATATGTTGAAGGAAAAACAGTTCTTCATAATATAAAAATAGATGCTAAACCTGGTCAAAAGATTGCATTTGTTGGTGCTACTGGTGCTGGTAAAACAACAATCACAAATCTTATTAACAGATTTTATGATATTAGTGATGGCAAGATTAGATATGATGGAATTAACATTAATAAGATTAAGAAGAGTGATTTAAGAAGTACCCTTGGAATAGTTCTACAGGATACACATCTTTTTACTGGTACTGTAAGAGATAATATTAAATATGGTAAACTTGATGCAACTGAGGAGGAAGTTATAGCAGCTGCAAAATTAGCAAATGCTCATGGTTTTATTAGGAGACTTCCACAAGGGTATGATACTGTTCTTACAGGGCAGGGGGCAAGTCTTTCACAAGGACAGAGACAGTTACTTGCCATTGCTAGAGCAGCAATATCAGATCCGCCTGTTTTGATTTTAGATGAAGCTACAAGTTCTATTGATACAAGAACAGAGAAACTTATTCAAAAAGGAATGGATTCACTTATGAAGGGTAGAACAACATTTGTTATTGCTCATAGACTTTCTACTGTACGTAATAGTGATGTGATAATGGTTTTAGATAATGGTCATATTATTGAACAGGGTACACATGATGAACTTATCAGTAAGAAGGGTAAGTATTATCAGTTATATACTGGTAAGATTGTAAATGCTTAGTTAGTTGCAATTTGAAACTAAGTATGTGATATTTAGATACGTTATATTTTAATAAAGGAAATTTAATATGTTATATGAAAATGAAGAATATAAAGAAAAATTTATATTAGTTGCTGTTGATTTAGGTAAGGAAGATGTTGATGATAGCTTAGATGAACTTGAAGAATTAACTAATACCTGTGGTGGTGAGGTTATATGTAGAGTTATACAGCCTAGAGAATCTATTCATCCTGGTACATATATTGGTAAAGGTAAAATTGAAGAATTAAAAGAATTACTTGTAATGTATGATGCCGATGGTATTATTGCTGATGATGAATTAAGTCCAGCTCAGTATAAAAATCTTGAAGATGCCCTAGATTGTAAAGTTATGGATAGAACTTTAATTATTCTTGATATATTTGCTGGTAGAGCTAGAACTAAGGAAGGTAAGATTCAGGTTGAACTTGCACAGCTTAAATATCGTTCGTCCAGACTTGTTGGTATGAGAAACCTATCAAGACAGGGTGGTTCAGCTGCCGGTGTAGGTGGTGGAGTTGGTATAGGCTCAAGAGGTCCTGGTGAAAAGAAACTTGAAATTGATAGACGTATCATTAGAGATAGAATAAGTCAGTTAAAAAAGGAAGTTGATGAGATTAAGGAACATCGTGAAGTAACTAGAAAGAATAGAGAAAAACAAGGGATGGTTGTTGGTGCAATTGTAGGTTATACAAATGCAGGTAAGTCAACTCTTTTAAATACAATTACTGACGCAGAAGTTTTAGAGGAAGATAAGCTATTTGCTACACTTGATCCTACTACAAGAGTACATAAACTTGCTGATGGACAGCAGTTACTTTTAACTGATACAGTTGGTTTTATTAGAAAGTTACCACATCATTTAATTGATGCATTCAGAAGTACACTAGAAGAGGCGCTTTATTCAGACATAATCATTCATGTTGTGGATGTTGCTAATCCGGTTTTTGAAAAACACATTGAAGCAGTTTATGATACACTTGATGATTTAGGCGTTAAAGATAAGCCTATAATTACAATTTTTAATAAGATTGATAAATTAACAGGTGAAGTTAAGATGGTTGACTCAAGAGCAAATCATATTATTAAAACTTCAATTAAGCAAGGCGTTGGACTTGATGAACTTGATTTGGTACTTTCACATATTTTAAAAGAATCAAAACAGTTTATTAGTACTGTGCTTGATTATAAGGATGCCGGTAAGGTAAATATAATAAGAGAACATGGTACTCTTATTACTGAAGATTATAGGGATGATGGAATATTTGTTGAAGGTTATTTACCAAAACACATAAATTTTTAATTTGGATTAAAATTTTAGTTCTGTAATTAATATGTTCAAAATATTTATAATAATTATGTTTTAATTAATATGATTAATTGTAAATGAGCAAATGTACATGGTGTATATTTTGAATTGACAATATTTAATTATTTGTTATAGTATTATGTGGTGTATGAAATCATACAAGCTTAAATTGATTTAGACTAAAAATTTAGAAAGGTCTGATTATTGGATATGGATAATTTAAATATAGAGGCAGCTATTGAAGCTATACTTTTCACAATGGGTGATTCAGTAGAAATTAGCAAAATAACAAATGCTTTAGAAATTACAAATAAACAATTTAAGGATGCTTTTAAATCTTTAAAAGAGAAGTATGAAGCAGAAGATAGAGGAATTAAACTTATTGAACTTGATGGAAGTATTCAGCTTTGTACAAAGCCTGAGATGTATGAAGTATTAATTAAAATAGCAAAACAGCCTAAGAGACAGGTTATGACTGATGTTTTAATGGAAACTCTTTCAATCATCGCTTATAAACAGCCAGTTACAAAGAGTGAAATTGAACGAATCAGAGGCGTAAAAAGCGATCATGCCGTTAACAAGTTAGTTGAATATGAACTTGTTGGCGAAGTTGGAAGACTTGATACACCAGGTCGTCCATTACTCTTCGGTACAACAGAAGAGTTTATGAGAAGATTTGGCGTAGAAGGAATCGACAACCTTCCACAAATCGACATGGATAAAGTAAACGAATTTAAAGAAGAAGCAGATAAAGAAATAACAATGACATTAAATGACTAACAAAAGAACCAGCCTATGCTGGTTCTTTTGTTAGTCATAATGTATATTATCAGTTGCTGGTATAATGACGATAACAAGATACGTATTATATACATCAAAAACGGTTGAGTGTTTCCTAAATTTAGTTTTCGTCCTTGGTATTTTTCTAAACGCTCCGAAAACTCGCAGCTATCGCTGCTCAAACACGTTCTACGCGTTTGAAAAATATGCCAAACCTTAAACTAAATTTTTAACGGAAAACTCAAATTGTTTTCTCACGTATATAAATACGTATCTTGTTATCTATTTATAAAATAATGTATTATTATAATTTTTAATAGAATATTATCAGTTAGTTTAAAGTTTAAGCATTAGGAGAATTTTATTTTTCTATCTGGGACCGTTGCGGGTCTCTACACTTAGTGAGAAAGTTATATTTTGTTAAGAATTTTATTTATCTTCATAACGCGAAGCGTTATGTTATAAAAAAGTAGAAGGATTGCGTGAATGTTTACATTCTAAGTAATGCCTTCTACTTTTTTATAAGATAAGACTTGTCTTATCAAAGTAAATAAAATTATTAACGTCAAAAATATATCTTTCGAACTTAGTGTGGCTAGGGGTAGCCCGCACCGTGCGAGAGCTGAGTCCAAGATAGAAAAGATAAATTCGTATAACGCTTAAACTTTAAACTAACTGATAATATACATTATGACAAATATTATATTTCTCTTGATATTTGCATTATTTAGTTATATTATATATTTGGAAGAAATTGGGATTTTTGCCAAGTAAATATTGTCAAAATTTTACCAATTAAAAAATATAAATGTAAGGCGGGTTTTGCCTATACTATATTAAGTAAATTTATGGAGGACTAATGATGAGTACTACACAGAAAATGTCAGCACGAGAAAGAATTGAATCTTTCCTCGATGACAACAGTTTTGTAGAAATCGGTGGTATGGTAAAAGCTAGAACAACTGATTTTAACATGCAAGGTATCGACGCTCCTAGTGATGGAGTTATTACCGGATTTGGTCTTGTTGATGGTAGATTAGTATATGTCTACAGCCAGGACGTTAGTGTACTTGGTGGAACAATCGGCGAGATGCATGCAAAGAAGATTGTTAATCTAATTGACAAAGCTATTTTAATGGGTGCACCTATTGTAGGTCTTATTGATAGCAATGGTGTTAGATTACAGGAATCTTCAGATGCACTTAATGCTCTTGGAGAAATCTATAAGACAATGTCTGATGCTTCAGGTGTTGTTCCTATGGTAACAGGAGTTTTCGGTAATTGTGGAGGTAGCCTTGCTATTTTAGCTTCTATGTCAGATTTCACATATGTTGATGAAGATGCAAAGCTATTTGTTAATTCACCTAACGCACTTCCTGGAAATTACACAGAAAAGTGTGATACAGCTAGTGCAAAATATCAGGCTAAGAATACTGACAATGTTGATTTTGTTGGTAGTGAAGCTGAAGTAATTGCTAATCTTAGAAATCTTGTATCAATACTTCCAGTTAACAATGATGATGAAGCTGTTGATGCATGTAACGATGATCTTAACAGATTAGTATCAGGAATTGAGGGTTCTATTGATGATCCAGTTCTTTTCCTTGCTCAGATTGCTGATAATGGTGTTGTTTGTGAACTTAAGAGTGAATATGCTGGTAATATGGCTACAGCATTTATCAAACTTAATGGTGCAACAATCGGTGTTGTAGCAAATAGAAACAAAAAATATGATGAAAACGGTGAAGTAGTATGCAACTGCGGTGGTAAATTATCAAGCAAGGGTTGTGTAAAAGCTGCTGATTTTATTAATTTCTGTGATGCTTTCAATATTCCTGTTTTATCAATAACAAATACAGATGGATTTATGGCTTGTGAATGTAGTGAAAAGAAGATTGCTAAAGCTTCTTCAAAACTTGCATTTGCATTTGCTGGTGCAACAGTTCCTAAAGTAAATCTTATTACAGGTAAGGCTCTTGGAAGTGCCTATGTTGTAATGAATAGCAAGGGATTAGGCGCTGATATGGTTTACGCTTATCCGGATGCACAGATTGGCTGTATGGATGCTAAGAGTGCTTCAGAGATTATTGCTAAGGATTGTGATGCTGCAACAGTTGAAGCTGATTATGCTAAGTTACAGCTTAATGTCGAATCAGCTGCAGCTAGAGGATATGTTGATACAATTATCGATCCAGCTGAAACAAGAAAATATTTAATCGGAGCATTTGAAATGCTTAGTTCAAAATTAGATACTACTCCAAGTAGAAAACACGGAACAATTTAATTTAGGAGGAACATTATGAGAAAAGTATTAAGCTGTGTTGTTATGCTTATTTGTGTTCTTTCTTTAACAAGTTGTAGTGTAAAAGATATTAAGAAAATCGGTCAGCCTAAGGAAGTAAGTTTCCCAGGATTAAGAGCAGATGATTTAACTTCTGAAGAAGTTCAGGCTGGTGAAATTCTTTACAAAGAAAATTTTGAATCATTTATACGTTCATATGTAGAAAACATTTCAAACTTGGAATATTCAGATTTAAAGAAAAATATCAAGTCTGCAGAAAAGAATGCTGAAAAAGATAAGTCTTATAAACCTTTTGTTGATGCAATGAAGTCATATGAAGGCTCTTCAAAAGAACTTGGTACATTTAAAAAAGCAAGTGGAAAGATTGTATATACTGAAGATAGAAAGAACTTATATTTAGCTACATTAAAAGTAAAATATGCTAAAAGAGATTGTAAAGTTAAAGTACAGCTCTCAGTTGATGAAGATAAAGAAACTGAAATAAAGAGTATTACATTTGAACCTGAATACTCATTTAAAGAGACAATTAATAAGGCTGGTATGAATACTTTACTTGGTATGGGTACAGTTTTCGCAGTACTTATCCTTATTGCTTTCATTATTTCATTGTTTAAGATTATTAATAAGATTGAAACAATGGCTAAAGAGAAAGAAGCAAATAAAATCAAAACAGAAAATGCAAAAGAAATCGAAAAAATTGATAGTGCACCTGCTGTTGTTGAAACACAGACAGATGATAACGAACTTATAGCTGTAATTGCTGCAGCAATTGCTGCTAGTGAGGGTAGTGCAGATCCTGGCAGCTTCGTTGTAAGATCTATCAGAAAGATTAGATAATTGGAGGATACATAAATGAAAAATTATACAATTACAGTTAATGGTAATGTTTATGATGTAACAGTAGAAGAAGGTGCTGGCGTAGCAATGCCAACAGCTCCTGTAAAGAGCGCACCAGTAGTAGCTCCTAAGGCAGCTCCTAAGGCTGCAGCTTCAGGAAGCGAAGGTAGTGTAAAAGTTAACTCACCAATGCCAGGTAAAATTTTATCAGTTAAGGCTTCAGTTGGTCAGTCAGTTAGCAAGGGTGATGTAATCATGGTTCTTGAAGCTATGAAGATGGAAAACGATATTGTTGCTCCAGAAGATGGTACAATCGCATCAATCAATGCTAATACAGGTGATTCTGTAGAAGCAGGTAGTGTACTTGCAACACTTAATTAATAATAATTAATACTCGTATTAATAACGGAGGATAAAATGGATTACATTAAAGATACACTAAGTAATTTGATACACCAGACAGCGTTCTTTAACTTGACTGTCGGCAACTTCATTATGATTGCAGTTGCATGTATCTTCTTATATTTAGCGATTAAAAAAGAATATGAACCATTACTTTTGGTTCCAATTTCATTTGGTATGCTTTTAGTAAATATGTATCCAGATATCATGTCAGATACAGGTCTTCTTCATTACTTCTATTTATTAGATGAATGGAGTATCTTACCTTCTCTTATTTTCCTTGGAGTTGGTGCGATGACAGACTTTGGTCCACTTATTGCAAACCCTAAGAGTTTTCTTTTAGGTGCTGCAGCTCAGTTTGGCATTTATGGAGCATATTTCTTAGCAATTTTCATGGGATTTGGTGGTAAGGCAGCTGCTGCAATTTCAATTATCGGTGGTGCAGATGGTCCTACATCAATCTTCCTTGCAGGTAAATTAGGTCAGACTGACTTGATGGGTCCTATTGCCGTAGCAGCTTATTCATATATGGCATTAGTTCCAATTATTCAGCCACCTATTATGAAGTTACTTACAACTGAGAAGGAAAGAAAAATCAAGATGGAACAGCTTCGTCCTGTTTCAAAACTTGAAAGAATCTTATTCCCAATCGTTGTTACAATCGTAGTAGTTATGATTCTCCCAACTACAGCACCACTTGTTGGTATGCTTATGCTTGGTAACTTATTCAGAGAATCAGGTGTTGTTAAACAGCTTACTGAAACAGCAAGTAATGCACTTATGTACATTGTAGTTATTATCCTTGGTACATCAGTAGGTGCTACAACTTCAGCTGAATCATTCCTTAACATAAGCACAATTAAGATCGTTATCTTAGGTCTTGTTGCTTTCTCAGTTGGTACAGCTGCAGGTGTTATTTTTGGTAAGATTATGTGTATTGCAACAGGTGGTAAGATTAACCCACTTATTGGTTCAGCAGGTGTTTCTGCCGTACCAATGGCAGCAAGAGTATCACAGCAGGTTGGTTCTGAAGCAGATCCTACAAACTTCTTACTTATGCACGCTATGGGTCCTAACGTAGCCGGAGTTATTGGTACAGCTGTAGCAGCTGGTACATTCATGGCTATCTTTGGAATAGTATAAAATGATATAAAAATGTAATAAATCAAAATACTTTCATGCTTGCATGAAAAGTAGTTTAATTTGGTTAATAGATAAAGGAGAAAGAAATGGCAAATGAGAATACTCAGGTTAAGAGACCTGTAAAGATAACAGAAACAATTCTTAGAGATGCTCATCAGTCTCTTATTGCTACAAGAATGCCAACAGAAGAAATGCTTCCAATTATCGATACAATGGATAAAGTTGGTTATCATGCAGTAGAGTGCTGGGGCGGTGCTACATTCGATGCATCACTTCGTTTTCTTAAGGAAGATCCATGGGAAAGACTTAGAAAACTTCGTGATGGTTTCAAGAATACAAAACTACAGATGTTATTCAGAGGACAGAACATCTTAGGATATAGTCATTACTCAGATGATGTAGTTGAATATTTCGTTCAGAAATCATTAGCAAATGGTATCGACATCATCAGAATTTTCGACTGCTTAAATGACCTTAGAAACTTAGAAACAGCTGTTAAGGCTGCTAATAAAGAAAAGGGTCATGCTCAGATTGCATTATCATATACACTTGGTGATGCTTATACATTAGATTATTGGAAAGATACAGCTAAGAGAATCGAAGAGATGGGTGCTTCATCACTTTGTATTAAGGATATGGCAGGTCTTCTTACACCATACAAGGCAACAGAACTTGTTAGTGCTCTTAAAGAAGGAACAGACCTTCCAATTGATCTTCATACACACTACACATCAGGTGTTGGTGCTATGACATATCTTAAGGCTGTTGAAGCTGGTTGTGATATTATTGATACAGCAATTTCACCATTCTCAATGGGAACATCACAGCCTGCAACAGAAGTTTTAGTTGAGACATTTAAGGGTACACCTTATGATACAGGCCTTGATCAGAAGCTTCTTAAGGAAATCGCAGATCACTTCAAGCCATATAGAGAAGAATGCCTTGCTAGCGGATTACTTAATCCAAAGGTTATGGGTGTTAATATCAATACACTTTTATACCAGGTACCTGGTGGTATGTTGTCAAACCTTGTTTCACAGCTTAGTGAAATGGGCGCTGAAGATAAATTTGATGAAGTGTTAGAGGAAGTTCCAAGAGTAAGAAAAGACTTCGGTGAACCACCTCTTGTTACACCTTCAAGTCAGATTGTTGGTACTCAGGCAGTTCTTAATGTTGTTATGGGTGAAAGATATAAGATGGTTAACCAGCAGGCTAAGGACTTACTTTCAGGTAAGTATGGTCAGACAGTTAAGCCATTCGATAAAGAAGTACAGAAGAAGTGTATTGGTGATACAAAACCTATCACATGCAGACCAGCTGATTTAATCGAGCCATCACTTCCAAAATTTGAAAAGGAAGTTGCTCAGTACAAACAGCAGGATGAAGATGTACTTACATATGCGTTATTCCCACAGGTTGCTAAAGAGTTCTTCGAATATAGAAAAGCTCAGCAGACAGGTGTTGATAACACAGTAGCAGACAAAGAAAACGGAGCATATCCAGTTTAAATAACAAAAGTCATGTAGTTTAACTACATGGCTTTTTTATTAATATATCTTATGACAAAAACCATTGAATGTGGTAAAATATAGATGTTGTTTTGTTATAGAAAATGATATAGAGGAAAACGAGAGTGAAAGTTTTAGTTGTTGGTGGTGGACCTGCTGGAATGATGGCTGCGATTGCAGCTGCGCTTAATGGCAATGAGGTAACCATTATTGAGAAAAATGAAAAATTAGGTAAGAAGCTATTTATAACCGGTAAGGGTAGATGTAATGTGACTAATGCTGGTGATATGGATGATATTAGAGCACATATTTTATCTAATCCTAAGTTTATGTATAGCGCCTTTTATGAATATAATAACTTTGATGTCATTGAATTTTTCGAAAGTGAAGGAGTTAAGACTAAGGTTGAAAGAGGTAACAGAGTTTTTCCTGAAAGCGATAAATCATCTGACATTATAAAAGCTTTAACTAAAAAGATTCGAGAACTTGGAATTGAGGTTTTACTTAATACTAAGGTTGTTGATATAAAGACCAGAAAGATTTCTGATGAAGATGTGACAGATAAAAAGAGTTGTTATGAGAGTACATTTGCTGAGGTTAGTTTGTCAGATAAATCGACGCTAAAAGGTGATGCTCTTATTATTGCAACAGGTGGTCTTTCTTATCCAGTTACAGGTTCGGATGGCGATGGCTATAAATGGGCTGAAGAATTTGGCGTTGATGTTGTTAAACCAAGGCCAGCACTTGTTCCTATTATTCTTAGGGAAGAGGATGCAAGGGCAATGCAGGGACTTTCTCTAAAGAATGTAAATGCTAAGTTTATGATTGATGGTAAGGAAGTTTCTAGTGAAACTGGAGAGATGCTTTTTACTCATTTTGGTGTTAGTGGTCCGATAATACTATCTGCAAGTAGTTTGATTTCAGGAAGAATTAATGATAACACGAAGCTTTTCATTGATTTAAAACCAGCTCTTGATTTTGAAACATTGGATAAAAGAATTCTGAAGGATTTTGAAAAATATACTAATAAGAATTTTAATAATTCCTTAGATGATTTGCTGCCTAAGAAGATGATTCCGGTAATTGTTAAAAGAAGTGGCATTGATCCATATAAAAAGGTTAATGTTATTACGGCTGAAGAAAGACAAAACCTTGTAAATGTTATTAAGAATCTTGAATTTACAGTTGTAGGACTCAGAAGTTTTGATGAAGCCATTATTACGAAGGGTGGAATTAATGTAAAAGAAGTTAATCCAAAAACTTTTGAATCAAAGAAAGTTAAGGGACTTTATTTTATAGGTGAAGTTTTAGATGTTGATGCTACAACAGGTGGATATAATTTACAAATTGCCTGGTCAAGCGGATATGCATGTGGTATAAATTTGAAAGACTGGTAGTAGATTGACTCTGGGTTCAGAGTTATTTGTTATTATAATTTAGATATTTAATAGCATTTATAAATGATGAAAATATAAAGAAATATATAGGAGGCACAATATGTATAATATTGCAATTGATGGACCTGCAGGTGCAGGCAAAAGTACTATAGCGAAGGAAGTATCTAAGAGATTAGGTTTTATTTATGTTGATACAGGAGCAATGTATAGAGCAATGGCTTTATCTTGTTTACGTGCAGGCGTTGATGTAACAGATGAAGCTGCAGTAACGGCGACTACAGATAAGGCAGATGTTAAAATTGCATATAAGGATGGTAGTCAGATAGTACTCCTTAATGGCGAGGATGTTTCAACTGAAATCAGAAAGGAAGAAGTTGGAAAGAATACATCTAAGATTGCTGTTTATGGAAAGGTTAGAGAAAAGCTTACAGTTCTTCAGAAAGAACTTGCAGCTACTAATGATGTTGTTATGGATGGTAGAGATATTGGTACTTCAGTATTACCAAATGCTGACCTAAAAATTTACCTTACAGCTTCAGTGGAAACTAGAGCAAAGAGAAGATATGATGAATTAGTAGCGAAAGGTGAAAATCCAGACCTTAAGGTTATTGAGGAAGATATTGTTGCTAGAGATTATAATGATTCTCATAGAGAAATTTCACCACTTACTCAGGCTGAAGATGCAATTTTAGTAGATTCTTCAAATATGACTATTGAAGAAGTTGTAACTACTATTATTGATTATACAAAAAAGTAGAGATAAGGAGATAAAACGGTGGATTTGTTATTTTTGTTAGCTGAAAGTGCTGAGGATGCAGCGAGTTCAGGAACTGAGAGCGCAACATTTATATTTATGGTTGTTGCAGGTATTGCATTAGTAATATCAAAGCTTAAAAAATAATTATTGGTAGGAATAATATGGAAGTTTATGTAGCTAAAAGTGCTGGTTTCTGCTTTGGTGTAAAAAAAGCAGTAGATACAGTTTATGATTTAATTAATAAGGGCGTTGAAAACATTTATACATATGGACCAATTATTCATAATGAAAACGTGGTTTCTGATTTAGAAAGCAAGGGAGTTAAGATTATTGATAATCTTGATGATGCTAAGAATGTAGATAAAGGTACAGTAGTAATTAGATCCCATGGTGTTTCGAGAGATGAGTATGAGACAATCAAGGCATGTGGTCATGAAGTAATTGATGCAACATGTCCATTTGTTAAGAAAATCCATAATGCAGTTAGTGCTGCAAGTGACGAAGGAAAGCATATTGTTATAATTGGAGATAAAAATCACCCAGAAGTTTGTGGCATTAAGGGATGGTCAAATGGTCCCGTTTCCATCATTAAAACAGAAGATGAGGCTGATAATTTTGAAGCGGCTGAAGGTGAAAAAATATTTATCGTTGCCCAAACTACATTTAATTACAAGAAATTTGAATATTTAGTTGAAAAAATTTCCAAAAAGCGATATGATATAAGTTGTTTAAATACGATTTGTAATGCTACTCATGTTAGACAGGAAGAAGCTATGCAAATCGCTAAAAACGTGGACGCAATGATCGTAATCGGTGGAAAGCACAGTTCAAATACTCAAAAATTATTTGAAATATGCAAAAGCCAATGTGAAAATACGTACTACATACAGGAACTTGTTGATTTGGATTTGAATGACCTTAAATCAATTGGTAGCGTAGGTATCACTGCAGGGGCGTCTACCCCAAATAATATTATCGAGGAGGTTCAAACCCATGTCAGAAGTAAGTTTTGAACAAATGTTAGAGGAATCATTAAAAACAATTAGTAGAGGAGAGGTTGTAGAAGGTACTGTTATTACAGTAAATCCTGAAGAGGCTGCTCTTAATATCGGCTATAAGGCTGATGGTATCCTCACACGCGGTGAGTATTCTAATGAGCCTGTAGATCTTACAACAGTCCTCAAAGAAGGAGATAAGCTTGAAGTTAAGATCTTAAAGGTTAATGATGGCGAAGGTCAGGTTTTATTAACATATAAGAGATTAGCTGCTGAAAAAGGCAACAAGGTATTAGAAGAAGCTTTCGAAAATAAGGAAGTTTTAAAGGGTAAAGTTGCTCAGGTAGTAAGTGGCGGACTTAACGTAGTTGTTGGTGAAGCTAGAGTATTCATTCCAGCAAGCCTTGTTTCAGATGTATATGAAAAAGATTTATCAGTATACGATGGACAGGAAGTAGAATTTGTTATTACAGAATTCAATCCTAAGAAGAGAAGAATTATTGGTGATAGAAAGCAGTTGGTAAGTGCTGCTAAAGAAGAAGCTAAGAAGAAATTATTTGAGACTATTAAGGAAGGTCAGACTATCGAAGGTACAATTAAGAATGTTACTGATTTTGGTGCATTTGTTGATATCGGAGGAGCTGATGGATTACTTCATATTTCAGAAATGTCTTGGGGAAGAATTGGTAACCCTAAGAAAGTCTTCAAGGCTGGAGATAAGATTAAGACATTTATCAAAGAAATCAATGGTGAAAAGATTGCACTTTCACTTAAGTTCGAGGATTCAAATCCATGGCTTAATGCTGATGAAAAGTATGCAGTTGGTAATGTAGTTAAAGGTAAAGTTGCTAGAATGACAGATTTTGGTGCATTCATTGAACTTGAACCAGGTGTTGATGCATTACTTCATGTTTCACAGATTTCATATGAACATGTAAATAAACCAGCTGATGTATTAAAAGTTGGTCAGGAGATTGAAGCACAGGTTGTAGATCTTAACGTTGAAGAAGAAAAGATTTCTCTTTCAATTAAGGCTTTACTTCCAGTTCCTGAAAAAACAGAAGAAGCAGCTGAAGAAGTTACGGAAGTAGCTGAGGAAGTTACTGAAGATACAGAAGCATAAGAATTGTATAAATAATAATTAAAATATAATAGTAAAAGCAAGCTTTTATAGGCTTGCTTTTTGCTAATAGATGTGGAGACAGTTATGAGAGTTATAGCCGGAAGCGCAAGACATCTTAATTTAAAAACGGTTCCGGGTATGGATGTAAGACCAACGACGGATAAAACAAAGGAAACACTCTTTAATGTTTTAAATGCTGATGTACCATATTCAAAGTTTTTAGATCTTTTCAGTGGTAGTGGTGCAATTGGCATAGAAGCATTAAGCAGGGGTGCAGATAAGTGTGTATTTGTTGAAAAAAGCAGAAATGCCTTATCTTGTATTAAAGATAATTTGGATTTTACTAAGCTTGGTGATAATGCTGTTATTTTGCCTATGGATGTTATAGCAGCAATAAAATCACTTGAGAGTAATGGTGAAGTTTTCGATATTGTTTTTATGGACCCGCCTTATAATAAGGAATTAGAGAAAAGTGTCTTAGAAGTTTTATCAAGTAGTAGTCTGATTAATAATGATTCCATAATAATTGTTGAATCTTCTAATGAAACAGACCTTTCATATATTGGAAATTTGGGTATGCACATCTATAAAGAAAAAGTATATAAAACTAATAAACATACTTTTATCTGTAAGGATAGTTAGTATGGATTTGAGGATGATATGACAAAAGCAATTTATCCGGGTAGTTTTGATCCGGTTACACTTGGACATCTAAGTATTATCGAGAGAGCAGCTGAAACATTTGATGAAGTAATAGTTGCTGTTTTAAAGAATGACAGTAAGAAACCTTTATTTTCTGTTTCAGAAAGAGTAAGTATGTTAGAAGAAGTAACATCTCATATTGAGAATGTTAAAATATTGTATTTTGAAGGACTTTTAGTTGATTTTGCTAATGAATGTGGTGTTAATACAATAGTTAGAGGCCTTAGAGCCATTACTGATTTTGAATATGAATTACAGATGGCGCAGACTAATAAAGCGTTATCGCATAATATTGATACTGTATTCTTTACAACTGATGTTGAATATTCATATCTTAGTTCAAGTAGTGTTAGGGAAATTGCTAAATTCGGTGGGAATATAGATAAATTTGTTCCAGAGAGTATAATTTCTAAAGTTTATGAAAAATACAAATAGATATAGAGAGGTAGTTTTATTATGAGTCAGATTGAACAGATTATTACTGAAATAGAAGATTATATGGATAGTTGTAAATTTCAGCCACTATCACAGACTAAGCTTATTGTAAATAAGGATGAGATGGAGGAATTATTAACAGAACTTCGTCTTAAGATGCCTGATGAAATAAAAAAATATCAGAAGATTATTGCTAATAAAGAGGCTATTCTTTCTGATGCAAAAGAAAAATCAGAGGCTATGATTGCTGAAGCAACAGCTCATATTACTGAACTTGTTAGTGAACATGAAATCATGCAGAGAGCTCAGGAAGAAGCTGATCAGTATGTTATCCAGGCTCGTGAGGAAGCTAAGAAGATTCTTAATGATGCACAGGCTGAAGCTAATGGTATCAAGGAAAGCGCAGTTGCTTATACTGATGAATTATTAGTAAATGTTCAGAAGTACTTACAGGCTAGTATTTCAGATTTTGAAGCGAAGTCAGGTAATGCGCTTAATGCTTTATCAGCTGCCAGAGAGAATGCAATTAAGGCAGTTACTCAGACTACAGAGGATGCAGTTGATACTTTAGCTGGTTCAAGAGAAAGAGTATTAGATTCATTGAAGAGTTCATATAGAACAGTTGATGTTAATAGAAAAGAACTTAGAGGCGTGCCTTCAAGTGAATATCGTGATTACACAGTTGATCTAGACCTTGAGGAAGATGAAGAAGATGAATTCTAAATAAATAATAAAAAGCTGTTGATCACAACAGCTTTTTATTATGTTTAAATGAGGATGGTAGAAATGAAAGATTTATATAAAAATTTTGATGAGCAAAGAGTGTTTTATTATTTTGAAAAGATAAGTGATATTCCAAGAGGGTCTGGTAATACAAAAGGTATGACAGACTTTTTGGTTGAATTTGCAAAAGAAAATGGTTTAGAGTATAGCGTTGACGAACTTGGAAATGTAATCATTTCAAAGAAAGCTACTAGTGGCAGAGAGAGTGATGAAGGCGTTATTTTACAAGGCCATGTTGATATGGTTTGCGAAAAAGATGCTGATTCAAATCATGATTTTACAAAGGATGGCTTGGACTTACAGATAGATGGTGACTGGTTATATGCAAATAAAACTACACTTGGTGGTGATGATGGCATTGCTGTTGCTTATATGCTTGCAATTTTAGAAGGTGATTATGATGCACCTAATCTTGAATGTATATTTACAGTTGATGAAGAAATTGGATTACTTGGTGCTAAGGAATTAGATGTATCTAATCTTAAGGGAAAATATCTTATAAATCTTGATAGTGAGGAAGATGGCAAAATTTGGGTAGGTTGTGCAGGCGGTATGACCATATCTAATGATATGGATGTTGATATGGTTTCAGTTGAAGGAATCGAAGCTACAATTACTTTAAGTGGTTTATGTGGCGGACATTCTGGTGCTGAAATTGATAAGGGACGTATGAATGCAACCATTACGCTTGCTCGTGTACTTAACGATTTATCTTATGAATTTGATGTTAAGATTGCATCTCTTAAAGGTGGTAATAAGGATAATGTTATTCCGCTTTTAGCAAATGCAACCATAATTTGCAATATAGATGATATAGATGACATTACTAAGTTTTTAGAGGATTATGAAAAGTTATTAAGAAATGAAGCTTGTGAAGAAGATTCAAACTTGAAATTAAAATTTGAAGTTGAAATGAGTGTTGTTAGGGATGTTATTAATCCTAAGGATTTACAGAAAGTTTTATTTTTGCTTAATCTTTTACCAAATGGAGTTGCTGCAATGTCAAATGATATTAAGGGATTAGTTGAAACATCTTCAAACCTTGGTATTTTTTCATTAGACGGTGGAAATCTTCACATGGAAGCTTCTGTACGTAGCTCTATTTATTCAAAGAAGATAATGATTGCAAATAAAATTATTATGCTTTGTGAAATGATGAATGGTAAGATTGATGTATCAGGTGATTATCCTGCATGGGCATATAAAAAGGATTCTAAACTTAGAGAAACTATGATAGAAGTTTATGAAGATATATTTAAGGTAAAACCTGAAGCTGTTGTAATTCATGCTGGTCTTGAATGTGGATATTTTGCTGATATGCGTCCAGATTTTGATATTGTTTCAATAGGACCAAATATGAGAGATATTCATACATCTAAAGAAAGACTAAGTATTTCTTCTACGGAGAAAACATTTAAATATTTAATTGAAGTTTTAAAGAAGATTAAGTAATCGTTAATGTATTTATTAGATATTAAAAATATATGTTGATTGTTTTGGTTTTATAAATATATTCTTGTGAAAATTAAAAAATCACTTGAAAATAAATGCATTTTCAAATAGAATGATATAAGTTAATTAAATAACAATTTTGTTGTTGAAATTTTTAAGGATGTGATTATCTATGATTTTTGGTAGTATCGCAAGTGGAAGCAGTGGAAATTGTGCATTTGCTTCAAGTGGAAATACAAATCTTTTAATCGATACTGGTATTAGTAAAAAGAGGATTGAAGAAGGTCTTTCTATGAATGATATTTCTGCCTCTGAAATTAATGGTATATTAATTACTCATGAACATATTGATCATATTAGTGGTCTTGGTGTTTTCTTAAGAAAGTATAAGGATGCTAAGGTTTATTCCACAAAGAAAACAATTGATGCAATCTTAAATGGTAATAAGATTGGTAAAGTTGAACCAGAGTCTTTTATTGCAATTAATAAGGATGAAGAGTTTGAGATTGGTGATTTAACGGTGAGAGCATTTGCTATTTCACATGATGCTGCTGATCCAGTTGGTTACAGAGTTATGCATGAGTCTTCATCAGTTGCTGTAGCAACGGACATGGGTTATTATGATGAATATATTATAGATAATCTTAAAGGTATTAATGCAGGAATTATAGAAGCTAATCACGATGTTAATATGTTAATGGTTGGTTCTTATCCTTATGAACTTAAGAGAAGAATATTGGGGACAAAAGGTCATTTGTCAAATGAATCATCGGGTAAGTTAATTGATAGTATTTTACATGATGATTTAGAATATATCTTACTAGGACATCTTAGTAAGGAGAATAATATGGAAGAGCTTGCTTTTGAATCTGTTAAGAATGAGATTAATTTAAGTGAGAGTCCATATAATACTAAGGATTTCAATATTAGAGTCGCAAAAAGGGATGAGCCTATGCGATTTATGGAAATCTAATTTTAGGAGGATATGATGAAAAAAACAATTATTACAGTTCTTGGAAAAGATACAGTTGGTATCATGGCAAAGGTATGTACATATCTTGCAGATAATAACGTTAATATTTTAGATATTTCACAGACTATCGTTGATGATTATTTTAATATGATGATGATTTGTGATTCTAACAAGTCAAGCAAGGAATTTGAAGTGTTAGCAACTGAAATTGAAAAGGTTGGCGAAGAAATCGGCGTTAAGATTACAATGCAGCATGAAGACATTTTTAATTTAATGCACCGTATCTAAGGCATAAAGTAATTTATAGATATATAATACTTTGAAAGGTTTAGAATAATGATTAATATATACGAAGTTAATGAAACTAATAAGATGATTGAAGAAGATAATTTTGATGTAAGAACAATTACACTTGGTATTAGTCTTCTTGATTGTATTGATAGTGATTTAGATAAAGTAAATGAGAAAATATATGAAAAAATCACAAGACTTGCAAAGGATCTTGTAAAAACAGGTGATAGCATTGGAAGAGAGTATGGTATTCCAATTGTTAATAAGAGAATTTCAGTTACACCAATCGCTATAGTTGGTGGTGCAGCTTGTAAGACACCTGAGGATTTTGTTTCTATTGCAAAGACACTTGATAAGATTGCACTTGAAGTTGGTGTAAACTTTATTGGTGGATATTCAGCTTTGGTATCTAAGGGTATGACAGCAGCTGATGAATTATTAATTAGATCAATTCCACAGGCATTAAAGGAAACAGAAAGAGTTTGTAGTTCAATCAACGTAGGTTCAACAAAGACTGGTATTAACATGGATGCAGTTAAACTTATGGGTCAGGTTGTTAAACAGACAGCTGAAGCAACTAAGGAAGATGATTCACTTGGTTGTGCTAAGTTAGTTGTATTCTGTAATGCTCCAGATGATAATCCATTTATGGCTGGTGCGTTCCATGGTGTAACAGAAGCAGATTGTATTATTAACGTTGGTGTTTCTGGACCTGGTGTTGTTAAGAGAGCTCTTGAATCAGTTAGAGGCGAAAGTTTTGAAGTGCTTTGTGAAACTATTAAGAAGACCGCGTTTAAGATTACACGTGTTGGTCAGCTTGTGGCTAAGGAAGCATCAAAGAGACTTAACGTACCATTTGGTATTATAGATTTATCACTCGCACCTACACCAGCAGTAGGTGATAGTGTTGCAGACATCTTAAAGGAAATTGGACTTGAACATCCAGGTGCTCCTGGTACAACAGCTGCACTTGCTATTCTTAATGATCAGGTTAAAAAGGGTGGTGTAATGGCATCATCATATGTAGGTGGACTTAGCGGTGCATTTATTCCTGTAAGCGAAGATCAGGGCATGATTGATGCAGTAAATGCAGGTGCACTTACACTTGAAAAACTTGAAGCAATGACATGTGTATGTTCAGTTGGTCTTGACATGATTGCAATTCCTGGTGATACAACTCCTGAAACAATTTCAGGAATTATTGCAGATGAAACAGCAATTGGTATGATTAACCAGAAGACAACTGCTGTAAGAGTTATTCCTGTAATTGGAAAGGGTGTTGGAGAAATTGTTGAATTTGGTGGACTTTTAGGATATGCACCAATTATGCCAGTTAATCAGTTTGATTGTTCAGCATTTGTTAATAGAGCTGGTAGAATTCCTGCACCAATTCATAGCTTTAAGAACTAAAATGTAATAATTATTTATATATAAAAAAGGCTAAATCAAAAATTGATTTAGTCTTTTTTTAATAAAATACTTGACGGTTAACGCACGTTACTTTATAATTTAGAGAGCAGAGATTATTCTGCGATTCACTTTGTGATATGTGAATCTCCTTATGTGAGTATAAAAATTTAATAAGGTTGTAAAAAAGTGGCTACACCCTCAGGTAGCCGCCTTTTTATTTGTATAATTATTGTTTATAAATTACTACATAATTATCAAGCTGTAAATCGATATGTTCACGAGCTTTGTTAGTATCGTGGAATTTGTTAACGCAAACCTGTTTATAGATTGCATCACAATAAAGAGAAGTCTTATAGCATTTAAGCATATCGCCCTTGAGCATCAATCCGTCGCTATTTTTCATGATTACTGGAGCAAGACAGTTATTGCTAAGCTCTTTCATAATCTTTGATTCTTCTTTAAAACCAAGAACACGAACGTATTCTGTAATTTCTGTTTTACATAGATTCTTATCAGTTTCATTAAGTCCTAATGTGATTGATAAAAGCTTTCTATAAATTGCAGACATTGTTTCATTCTTGGATTTGATTTCATCAGCAAATTCTGAGAAAGTCGTAAATTCTTTAGAAAGATTCTTGATTCTGTTATCAAGATCTGTATTAATGTCCTTTAAACTTAATTCCCATTCAAAATTAAATACATCAGCAGTATCATATGTATGATAATCAAAATTCTGCTTTGTAAGATTAGCAGCAAGTAATAGTGAAAAATCATCTGCATATACAGGGAATGTATGATTGTAATTTGAATTTAAATCATCATATAAACAATCAGGAATATATTCTTTAATTGATTCAAGATCGCCGTTTTTAATAGCTTTTCTGATTGCAGTAGCAGAAGAAAAGTCTTCATCTAAAATTGTGCTATTATAATTATCATTAGTTCTTTTTATTGAAAATGGTTTGATTTGAGAATTGGTTTTCTTCAAAGCTTTTAAATATTCTATAGATAGTATGTTATTAGGATGATTTAAAACATCAACTAATTCAGGTTTATACTCGCTAAGTGCAAGAGATCTTGAAAGCGGATATGAATTACCTTTCTTAAGATTCGCTTTTAATATGGTTTTAAAATCACTTGGTTCATCTGTAAATATATCGGCTATTTCATTAAGTGCATCAAGGTTATCGTTTTCGCTTCCGAATACAAGATAATCAATGAAATTAAGTGAATTTAAGATTTTAATTGCACCAGTTGCAAAGTATTCTGCGCTAGCAGTAGCATATCTTATTGGCAGTTCAATTACTAAATCAGCTCCGCATTTTAACGCAGCACTTGTTCTTAAATACTTATTAATTATTGCAGGTTCTCCGCGCTGAACATAGTTACCACTCATGATTACAACAACATGATCAGCCGAAGTCAATTCTTTAGCTTTTTTTATGATATATTTATGTCCAGTATGAAATGGATTAAATTCTGCTACAATGGCTACAGTTTTCATTTTTCTCTCCTTTTATAATTCTTGTATAATTATAAGTATATTATATCAAAAAAATTTACAAAGATATAAGAATATATTTGAAAATCTTTAAAAATATGGTATCATTATTCGGGGAGAAAAACAAGTTTAAAAGAGCAAAAAGGAGATTATTAATGTTTAAAAAATTGGTTTGTGTACTGTGTGCAGTATCAATTAGTGTGTGTGGATTTGATGGTACATTTGATATGGTAAATAAAGATGTATTTGCTGCAACAATTTCTGAAGACGAGTATAATGCGTTAGTTTCTAAAGCTCAGTCGATGAAATCTTCGTATAATAGTGCTGTTAAAAAGTACAATAGAGGAAGTATTGGATTCTTTGATAGTGTAAATTCTGATAATGCTATTAAATTATTAAAGAAAGGAATCAATATTTATAAAAATAACAAAACATTAAAATCTAAAAGTTATTTAAAAGCAGTTGATAAAGGCGATTCAGTAAGTGTTGCACTTAAGGATTCAACATCTCTTGAAAACATGAAGAAATCAATTGCCTATATAAAAGAATGTAATGACATTAGAGGTAAACTTGGGTTAGATGCTTTTAAAGTAAGTGATGAACTTATGGCGCAGGCACAGACTAATGTTAATTACGCTGCTAAAGAAACAGATCATGCGAAGGATTTTGATACAGCTGAGAATTTATCTTGGGGATACTCTGATCCATTTCAAGGTTGGTATCATGATGAGCATAAGTGGTTAAATGATGCAATTAAAGCAGGAACATATCCAGGTATTGAAAATATGGATATGTATGAAATATATAAAACATATCCTGCGTTTTTTGCTAAGATTGGACACTATTTTAATGTAATTAGTAAAACGTATAAATATACAGGCTTTGCCTTGGTTAAAGGAACAAAGTATGGTAATGGAATTGCTTATTCACAGGTTTATACTGGAGTCCTTGATAGAGGAATAATGGATTTTGATAAATATGAACAGAGATTTTTAGATTATTACAATCCAATTGTTAATACAATTAATGAGTATGAATCACTGATGAATCAAATCAATTCATATGAAGTTGAACAGTTTGGCGTTGGTAAGAAGATTACAAAATCAAAGGTTACTTATCAGATTACATCTAAAACAACAGCCGTTGTATGCGCAAGTAAAAAGAACGCTAAGTCTGTTAAGATTGCTGATACTGTAACTGTCGGTGGAAGAACTTATGAAATTACTGAAATAAAAGCAGGAGCTTTTAAAAACAGAAAGAAACTTAAAAAAGTAGTAATAGGTGCTAAGGTTTCTGTTATTGGTAAGAAGGCTTTTTATAATTGTAAAAAACTTAAGAATGTAAAAATAAAGAGTGTAGTTTTAAAGAAGGTTGGTAAATCTGCTTTTAAGAATACACATAAAAATATTAAATTTATGATTAAGAAATCAAAATTTAAGAGTTATAAAAAGAAAATCAAAAAATCTGGAACATCAAAGAAAGCTGTATACAAGAAGTTTTAATTGTTATGGCAGAAAGATTTTTAAAGTAGTATAATTTTAAACATAATTTATATAATAAGAAATGCTGAAAGGAGAATTAAAAATGGCATTTATTGATAGTATTAAGGAAAGAGCAAAAGCTAATGTTAAGACAATTTGTTTGCCAGAAGGTATGGACGTTAGAACATACGAAGCTGCAGCAAATGCATTAAAGGAAGGAACAGCTAACTTAATCATTCTTGCTGATGATGAAGAATTTGCTGCTAATAATGGTGGTTTTGATGTATCAAAGGCTACAATTATTAATCCTAAAACATCAGAAAAATTACAGTCATATATTGATGGCTTAGTTGAACTTAGAAAGGCTAAGGGGATGACTCCTGAGCAGGCTAAAGAATTACTTACAACAGATTATATGTATTTTGCATGTATGATGGTTAAAAATGGTGATGCTGATGGCGTTGTTTCAGGTGCTTGTCACTCAACAGCTAACACACTTCGTCCATCACTTCAGATCATAAAGACAGCTCCAGGTACAAAGCTTGTTTCAGCATTCTTTGTTATGGACGTTCCTAATTGTGAATTCGGTGAAAATGGTACATTCGTATTTGGTGATTGTGGATTAAATCAGAATCCAAATCCAGAAGAACTTGCTGCAATTGCTGTTTCATCAGCAGAAAGTTTTAAGGCTTTAGTTGGTGCTGAACCAAAGGTTGCTATGCTTTCACATTCTTCAATGGGTAGTGCTAAGCATGCAGATGTTGATAAAGTAGTAGAAGCTACAAAGATTGCTAAGGAGATGGCTCCAGATGTAGCACTTGATGGTGAACTTCAGCTTGATGCTGCAATCGTTCCAAGTATTGGTAAGTCAAAGGCTCCTAATAGCAAGGTTGCAGGTAGCGCTAATGTATTAATCTTCCCAGATTTAGATGCTGGTAACATTGGATACAAATTAGTTCAGCGACTCGCAAAGGCTGAAGCATACGGACCAATGTGTCAGGGTATTGCTGCTCCAGTTAATGATTTATCAAGAGGATGTTCAGCAGCTGATATCGAAGGCGTTATTGCAATCACAGCTGTTCAGGCTCAGATGAAATAGATAAAAGCATGGTAATGCAAAAAGAAACATTTTAAGGAGAAATTACAGATGAAAATTTTAGTAATTAACTGCGGTAGTTCATCACTTAAATATCAGCTTATTGATATGAATGATGAAAGTGTATTAGCTAAAGGTTTAGTTGAAAGAATTGGTATTGAAGGTTCAAACCTTGTACACAAACCAACAGGTAAAGAAGAATATAAAGAAGCTAAAGTTATGGAAAGCCACAAGGATGCAATTGAACTTGTTCTTGCTGCATTAGTAGACAAAGATCATGGTGTAATCGCATCTACAGATGAAATCGGTGCTGTAGGACACAGAGTTCTTCATGCTGGTACAAAGTATAGTGATTCAATCATCGTTAATGATGATGTTAAGAAGGTTGTTAGAGAGTGTTTCGATTTAGGACCTCTTCATAACCCAGCTAACTTAATTGGTATTGAAGCTTGTGAAGCTGCTATGCCAGGTACAGCTCAGGTTGCAGTATTTGATACAGCATTTGGTATGGCTATGCCACAGAAAGCTTATCTTTATGCTATTCCATATGAATATCTTGATAAGTATAGCTTAAGAAGATATGGCTTCCACGGTACAAGCCACAGCTTCGTTTCAAAGGAAACAATTAAATTTGCTAACCTTGATCCAGAAAAATGCAAGGTTATCGTTTGTCACCTTGGTAATGGTGCTTCAATTTCTGCATCAATCGGTGGCAAGTGCGTAGATACATCAATGGGTCTTACACCACTTGAAGGTCTTATCATGGGTACAAGAAGTGGTGATATCGATCCTACAGTTGTTCAGTTCATTGCTAACAAAGAAGGCAAGAGCGTTGATGAAGTATTAAACATCCTTAACAAGAAATCAGGTGTGCTTGGTATTTCAGGTGTATCAAGTGACTTTAGAGATATTGATAAGGCATGTGCTGAAGGTAATGAAAGAGCAATTGCGGCTAGAGACGCATTCATTTACAGAGTTGCTAAGTACATTGGTGCTTATACAGCAGCTATGAATGGTGTAGATGCAATCGCATTTACTGCAGGTGTTGGTGAAAACAATGCTGAATACAGAAAGCTTATCTGTGAATATCTTACATTCTTAGGAGTTGAAATTGACGATGAGGCTAACAGCCACAGAGGTGAAAGAGTTCTCATTTCTACACCTAACTCAAAGGTTAAGGTTGTAGCAATTCCAACTAATGAAGAACTTTCAATCGCTAGAGAGACATTAGCATTAGTTAAATAATTAAGTATTACTGATAAATACAAAATTTAGTAAAAATGTATTTGACAAACATATATTTAGTATGTATAATAGGAAAGGTGCATTTTTAAGGAGAGAGATTATGTTAATTGATTTATCAACATTGATTTCAGATAATAGTAAGACATGCACCGTTGATACCGAGATAGAAGCTAAGACTTTTGATATTAATGGTTTTAAGTATCCATATGAGGACGGTAAAGTTAATATTTTATTTAAGTGCGAAGATGGAAAACTTAAGATTATAGGTCAGATAAAAGCAACTATCATAATGTTATGTGACAGGTGTCTAAGTGATGTTAAAAAGCAATTTGATATTGCTTACAATAATGAAATTGACATGAACGAAACTGGATTACAGACCGGCGCTGATGAGGAATATCCTTTTATTGAGGATAAACAGTTTTGCACTGAACAGTTCGTTTATAATGAGATTTTGACTAGACTTCCTATGAAGGTACTTTGTAAGGAAGATTGCAAGGGATTATGTCCTAAGTGTGGTAAAAATCTTAATGATGGTTCATGTAACTGTGAAAGAGCAGAAATTGATCCGAGAATGTCTAAGTTTCAAGATGTATTTAATCAGTTTAAGGAGGTGTAAACCATGTCTATTTGTCCTAAGAACAAATCTTCAAAAGGAAGAAGAGATAAGCGTAGAGCAAACTGGAAGATGAGTGCTCCAAATCTTGTAAAGTGTAGCAAGTGTGGTGCTTTAATGATGCCTCATAGAGTTTGCAAAGCTTGTGGTTCATACAACAAGAAAGAAATCATTTCAGTTGACTAATTAGTCGGATTCTAACTTTGGTTAGATTATACTGAATATTAAAATAAAAATCGGTAAAGCTTATGCTTTGCCGATTTTTATTTTGTTTAATATTAAGTTGATTGAATATAGAATGTATGAATATGCTGCGGGAATTAATGCACTAATTATTTTTGATAAAGTTATAGAAATAAAGGTTTCTTTTTGATATAATTATAAAGTTGATAAAGACTAATTATTAAGGAGTTTATATGAGTGAATTAACAAGAGTAGTTCTTGACTGCATGGGTGGTGATAACGCACCTTTTGAAATTGTTAAAGGTGGTGTTGAAGCACTTAATGCCAGTGATGAAATAAAATTAATACTCGTTGGTGATAAAGAACAAATTGAAGCTGAACTTTCAAAGTATACTTACGATAAGAATAGAACTGAGATTGTTCATACAACAGAAGTAATTGAGATGGCCGAACCACCTGTTAAGGCAATCAGAAGTAAGAAGGATTCTTCTATGGTTGTTGGTATGAAGATGGTTAAGTCAGGAGAGGCAGATGCATTTGTTTCTGCTGGTAGTACTGGTGCAGTTTTAGTTGGCGGTCAGCTTTTAGTTGGTAGACTTAAAGGTATTGAGAGACCACCTTTAGCTCCGCTTATCCCAACAGATAAAGGTGTTTCACTTCTTATAGATTGTGGTGCTAATGTTGATGCTAGATCATCACATCTCGTTCAGTTTGCAAAGATGGGTTCTATTTATATGGAGAATATCGTTGGTATTAAGAATCCAAAGGTAGGTATTCTTAACATTGGAGCTGAAGAAGAGAAAGGTAATGCATTAGTTAAAGAGACATTTCCACTTCTTAAAGAGTGTAAGGATATTAATTTTATTGGTAGTGTTGAAGCTAGAGACATTCCTGCAGGTGTATGTGATGTAGTTGTTACAGAAGCATTTGTTGGTAATGTTTTACTTAAAACATATGAAGGTGTTGGTTCACTTTTACTTAAAAAGATAAAAGGTGCTTTGTTATCGAATTTAAAAACAAAGATTGGAGCGTTACTTATAAAGGGAACGCTAAAAGAAACTTTAAAAGGATTTGATGTTAAGGATTACGGTGGAGCTCCACTTCTTGGTCTTAATGGCTTGGTTGTAAAAACTCACGGTAGTTCAAAGTCTGTTGAAGTTTGTCATAGTATCTTGCAGTGTAATACATTTAAAAAGCAGGATATTAACGGAAAAATTAAAGAACATATGTCCTTAGAATAGGGGCTTTTAGGAGGAATAAAATGGAATTTGAGAAGATAAAAAAAGCAATCGCAGAAGTATTAGGCGTAGACGAGAACGAAATTACAGAGGAAACAGAATTCGTTAATGACTTAGGTGCTGATTCACTTGATGTAGTTGAAATCATTATGAGTCTTGAAGAGGAATTTAATATTGAAATTCCTGAAGAAGCTGCAGCTGGTATCGTTACAGTTGGAGATGCATTAGAACAGATTAAAAACGCTTTATAAGATTATTCATGGATAGAAGGAAGTTATCATGAATGTAGATATAGAAGAATTAGAAGATAAAATAGGATATTCATTTAAGGATAAGAATTTATTGCTTACAGCTATAACTCATAGTTCATATGCATATGAACATCAGAAGGAAGGAGCTTCCTTTTATGAGAGAATTGAATTTTTAGGGGATGCTGTTTTAGAATTAGTATCCAGTGATTTTCTCTTTTTTGAATATCCGGATCTTCCGGAGGGAAAACTTACAAGATTAAGAGCAAGTCTTGTGTGTGAACCAACACTTGCTTTATGTGCTAAGGATTTCTCTTTGAATGATTATATTCGCCTTGGTAATGGCGAGGAAAAAAATGGAGGACGTAATCGTGACTCCATTATTTCTGATGTTCTAGAGTCGGTTATTGGTGCTATTTATTTAGATAGTGGCATTGATGAAGCTAGAAAGTTTATACTTAGGTTTATTTTAAATGACATTGAACATAAGCAGTTATTTACTGATAGTAAAACTCTTTTACAAGAGATTTGTCAGGAACTCTTTGGTGATGTTCCAGAGTATGAACTAATATCAGAGGACGGACCTGATCATGATAAAACATTTGAATACAAAGCAAGTATTAATGGTGAAGTTTTATCACGTGGTAAGGGTAAGTCTAAAAAGGCAGCTGAACAGATGGCTGCATATTATGCACTTATTGAAGTGAAGAAAAAATATAATTGAGGTTAATTATGTACTTAAAAAGTATTGAAATACAGGGTTTCAAATCATTTGCTAATAAGATAAAATTTGAATTTCATGACGGAATAACAGGTATTGTAGGACCAAATGGTAGTGGTAAAAGTAATGTTGCTGATGCGGTAAGATGGGTTCTTGGTGAACAGAAGATTAAACAGCTTCGTGGTTCTAAGATGGAAGATGTTATATTCTCTGGAACAGAGATGAGAAAGCCGCTTGGATTTGCATTTGTTGCAATTACTCTTGATAATTCAGATAAGAAACTACCAATTGATTATGATGAAGTTACAGTTTCAAGAAGATTATTTAGATCTGGTGAAAGCGAATATATGATTAATGGTACTGTTTGTAGATTAAAGGATGTTCATGAACTTTTCTATGATACAGGTATTGGTAAGGAAGGATATTCTATCATTGGACAGGGTCAGATTGATAAGATTCTTTCTGGTAAACCAGAGGAAAGACGTGAACTTTTCGATGAAGCTGCAGGTATCGTTAAATTCAAACGTAGAAAGAATGAAACTTTAAAGAAACTTAATGATGAAGAACAGAACTTAGTCAGAGTTGAAGATATTTTATCAGAGCTTGAACGTCAGGTTAAGCCTCTTGCTATTCAGTCTGATAAAGCTAAGAAATATTTAACATATAGGGATGAACTTAAGAGTTGTGAAACATCTCTTTTTGTTATTGATATGGATAAGCTTAAGGCTGACATTGAAGAGATTGATAAGAATACTCAGATTACTCAAGCTGATTATAACGAGACAGAAAGTCTTCTTGAAAAAACAAAGTTAGAATATAGTAAGTTAGATGCCTTACTCGAAGAGATAAATGACAAGATAGAAGAAAAGAAAGATTTTGTTAATGAATCAATTCTTAGTAAGGAAAAGATGGAAAGCCAGATTCTTTTGATTAATGAGCAGATTAATTCTGCTAAGGCAAGTGATGAGCACATAAAGAATCAATTAGATGAACTTAATAAAGCCATATCTACTGGAAAGTCTGAACTTGAGAATAAAAGGGAAGATAAGGCAGATATTGAAGCTAATATGAAACTTGTTGTAAAAAGACAAGAAGAATATATTGATAAGAATAGTGTATTTGCTGAGGAAGTATCTGAAATTGAGAAAAAAATTGAAGATGCCAAGGCAGAAATCATTAGTCTTTTAAATGCTAAGACACAGATTAAATCTTCTCTTGAAAGATGTGATACTTTAATTGAGCAGATTAATATCAGAAAGAATGAACTTGAAGATAAAATCGCTAAGTTTAAGGAAGCATCTACTAAGCAGGATGAGATTATTAATGATTTAAATAATGAACTTATTAAAATCAATGATTCTATTAATGAGCTTAATGCTGAGCAGGAAAAATGTGAAAGTAAGATTAAGGAAGCTAAGAATAATCAGGCTAATATTTTAAGAAACATTGATGGAAATAAGAATGAACTTTTAAGAAATAGTTCAAGACTTGAGTCTCTTAAGAACATTACTGAAAAGTATGAAGGTTATGGTAATAGCATTAAGAAGGTAATGGAACTTAAGACTTCTAAAAAGGGTATCGTTGGTGTTGTTGCTGATATTATTAAGACTGAAAAGAAGTATGAAATTGCTATTGAAACAGCACTTGGTGGTAATATCCAGAACATTGTTACTGATACAGAAACAACTGCTAAGGAGATTATCGAATATCTTAAGAAGAACAAGTTTGGTAGAGCTACTTTCTTACCGCTTAGTTCAATGAGTACTAATAGAATTAATTTCAATAACATGGAAGCACTTGAGATGGAAGGTGTTTTAGGACTTGCTAGTTCTCTTGTTGAAATTGATGAAAAGTACAGTGGTGTTGCTAAGTTCTTACTTGGAAGAGTAGTTGTTGTTGATAATATTGATAATGCCATTGCTCTTGCAAGAAGATTTAAATATTCACTTAGAATTGTAACTCTTGAAGGTGAATTACTTAATGCAGGTGGTTCAATTTCTGGTGGCGCTTATAAGAATACAAGTAATCTTTTAGGTAGAAGAAGAGAAATTGAAGAACTTGAAGGTAATATTAAAAAACTTAAGAGTTATGCAGATTCTCTTGATGCAGACCTTGTTAAAAATAGAAGTGAGATTTCAGTTATTTCTGAAGAGCTTGAAAAGATTAACAAGGCTATTCAGGAGCAGTTCATCTTACAGAACACTGTTAAGGTAAACTTAAATCAGGCTGATGAAAAGAAGAAGAATATTGTTTCTGAATTTGAAGAACATTCTGGTGAATCGGAGAATATTGAAAATAGAATTAGTGATATTAAGAAGGATAGTGAAAAACTTTCTGATGAACTTCTTAATAGCGAAGATAGAATTAAGGAACTTGAAAAATCAGTTAATGATTTAACTGCAAAACTTAAAGATAAGAATGATTCTAAATCTGAAAATGATAAGAACATTGAAAATGTAAAAATTGAAATTGCATCTCTTTCACAGAAACATGAGTTTGTATGTTCTGATATTTCTAGAATTGAGGAAGACATTAAAGTTAACGAAGAAAAGAAAACTGAAATTAGCAGAAGTAATGAAGAAAACTCAGGTGAAATTGAAGAACGTCTCTTAACTATTGATACTATTAAAGCTGAAATTGATAAGTTAGTTAAGATTAAAGATGATACTGAAAAAGAAATTGATGAACTTCAGAATTCTAAGGAAGAACAGATGAAGGAACATAAAGATTTCTTTGATAAGCGTGAAGAGTATTCTGAGAAGTTATCAGTTCTTGATAGAGAATTATTTAGATTATCAGCTCAAAAAGAAAAATTATGTGAAAAGAGTGATAATAAAGTTGACTATATGTGGACTGAATATGAACTTACATATGGTGAAGCTAAAAAGACTGTTGTTGACATGAGTGTTAGCAGAAGTGATTTAGGTAGTAGAATTTCATCTCTTAAGAAGGAAATTAAAGACTTAGGTCCAGTTAATGTTAATGCTATTGAAGAATATAAAGAAGTTGGCGAACGTTATGAATTCATGAATGCACAGCATGAAGACTTAATGAAAGCTAAGGATAATCTTCTTTCTATTATTGATGAGCTCGATAAGGGCATGAAGAAACAGTTTACTGAAAAATTCAATGATATTAAGAATGAATTTGATAAGGTATATAAAGAATTATTTGGTGGTGGTAAAGGTACCATTGAACTTGATGAATCTGAAGACATCTTAGAAGCAGGTGTTCAGATTATATCACAACCACCTGGAAAGCAACTTAAGAATATGATGCAGTTATCCGGTGGTGAGAAGGCATTTACTGCGATTGCATTATTATTTGCAATTCAGAACTTAAAACCTTCGCCATTCTGTCTTCTTGATGAAATTGAGGCTGCTCTTGATGGTAGCAACGTTGTTAAGTTCGCACAGTACTTACATAAGCTTACTGAACATACTCAATTTATTGTAATTACACATAGAAGAGGTACAATGGAAAGTGTTGACAGACTCTATGGTATTACAATGCAGGAAAAAGGTGTATCAACACTTGTTTCTGTTGATCTTATTGAAGGTGAACTTGCTAAGGAAGAGCAGGAAAGTCAGAATGAAAATGAATAAATATATCGAGAGGAATTAGAATGTTTAAGTTTTTTAAGAAAGATAAAACTGAAGAAGTTGTTAATGAAGAAAGCGTAGAAGTTACGAATGATTCAGTGGAAACTTCTGAAACTATAGATAATGATGATTCTGTAGAAGTTGAAAGTAACTTATCTGAAGAAGTTAGTGATAATGAAGATTCAAAAGAAACAGCATTTGCTGAAGAATCAGAAGAAATATCTATAAATAATACAGAAGAGTCAGTTTCGGAAGATAATAATGACACAACTAAAGAAAATAAAGGTTTCTTTAAAAGATTAGTTGCTGGTTTATCAAAAACTAGAAATAGCATTGTGAATAGTATTGATTCAGTTTTCTCAGCTTTTTCATCAATTGATGAAGATTTATATGAGGAACTAGAAGAAATTCTTATTACAAGTGATATAGGTGTTAAGACTACAATGGAAATCCTCGATAATTTAAGGGATGAAGTTAAGGAAAAACACATTAAGGAACCAAGTGAATTAAGAGAATTATTAATTCAGAACTTAACTAATGCCATGAACATTGGTGAGAATGAATATGATTTTGAAAATAAGAAATCAATCATTCTTGTTATTGGAGTTAATGGTGTTGGTAAAACAACAACAATTGGTAAATTGGCAGGTCAGTATAAATCGCAGGGCAAGAAAGTTGTTCTTGCGGCTGCTGATACATTTAGAGCTGCAGCAAGTGAACAGTTAGTTACATGGGCTAATAGAGCTGGTGTAGATATTGTTGCTTCTAATGAAGGTGCTGATCCGGGTTCAGTTATATTTGATGCGATTGCTTCTGGTAAGAGTAAGGATGCTGATCTTATCATATGTGATACAGCGGGAAGACTTCATAATAAGAAAAATCTTATGGAAGAATTAAAGAAGTTAGATCGTATTATATCAAAGGAATATGGCGATGCACATCGTGAAAACTTTATTGTACTTGATGCAACAACTGGACAGAATGCTTTAGAGCAGGCTAAACAGTTTAAAGAAGTTGCTGAAATTACAGGTGTAATTTTAACTAAGATGGATGGTACAGCTAAAGGTGGTATTGCAATAGCAATTCAGTCAGAGTTGGGAATTCCAGTTAAATTTATTGGTGTTGGTGAAAGTATTGAAGACTTGCAGAAATTTGATTCAGAAAAATTTATACAAGCCCTTTTTACAAAAGATGAATAAATATTTATTCTGTTTTTAGTAAACAGTTTGGAGGTATGAAAATGGATAAAGATAAGATGACTATTGAGAAATTTGAAAATGCTGCAGACATCGTTAATAAGGTTACTCTTAATACAAACCTTGTTTACAGCGATTACTTAAGCGAACAGTGTGGAAATAAGGTTTACATTAAGCCTGAAAACTTACAGTTTACAGGTGCTTATAAAATTAGAGGTGCTTATTATAAGATTAGTACTCTTAGTGAAAAGGAAAGAAGTAAGGGCTTTATCACTGCATCAGCTGGTAACCATGCACAGGGCGTTGCGTATGCTGCTAAGCTTTATGGTGTTAAGGCTACAATCGTAATGCCAACAGTTACACCTCTTATGAAGGTTAATAGAACAAAGAGTTATGGCGCAGAAGTTATTCTTTACGGAGATGTATATGATGATGCTTGTGAATATGCTCTTAAATTAGCAAAAGAAAATGGAAGTACTTTCATTCATCCATTTGATGATTTAGATGTTGCAACTGGTCAGGGTACTATTGCAATGGAAATAATTAAGGAATTACCAACGGTTGATGTTATTTTAGTACCAATTGGTGGTGGTGGACTTGCAACAGGTGTTAGTACACTTGCAAAAATGCTTAATCCAAATATTAAGGTTATTGGTGTTGAACCAGCAGGTGCTGCTTGTATGAAGGCATCATTTGCTAAGGGAGAGGTTGTTACATTACCATCTGCTTCAACAATTGCTGATGGTACAGCTGTTAAGACTCCAGGTAGCAAGATTTTCCCATATATTCAGAAGAATTTAGATGATATTATTACTGTTGAGGATGATGAATTAATTGATGCTTTCCTCGACATGGTTGAAAATCACAAGATGGTTGCGGAAAATTCTGGTCTTCTTACAATAGCTGCTCTTAAGCATCTTAAGGAAAAAGGCAAGAAAGTTGTATCAATCATTAGTGGTGGTAATATGGATATTATCACAATGTCAAGTACACTTCAGCATGGTCTTATCCAGAGAGGACGTATCTTTACTGTTTCAGTATTGTTACCGGATAAGCCAGGTGAACTTGTAAGAGTTGCTCAGTCAATCGCTGAAATGCAGGGTAATATCGTTAAACTTGAGCATAACCAGTTTGTTAACATTAACAGAAATGCTGCAGTTGAACTTCGTGTTACAATTGAAACATTTGGTCATGATCATAAGAAAGAAATTTTAAATAGACTTGAGGTTGATGGCTTTAAGCCAAGAGAAGTTAGACCAAGTCTTTAAAATATAAGTGGAATCCGATAAGTGGATTCCACTATATTTTTAATAATTTATATGTAAAGTAAAAATACTTGACAGACAGTTCTTTATAGTGTAATATATGTAAGGTACGTTAGGAGGATTGTATGAACGAGATATTAGAGAAGTCATTATTATTTGACTTTTATGGTGAATTACTTAGTGATCATCAAAAAGAAGTATATAGTGATGTAGTATTTAATGATTACTCCCTTAGTGAAGTTGCAGATTCATATGGTATCTCAAGACAGGGCGTACATGATTTAATTAAGAGATGTAATAATGCTCTTAAAGGTTATGAAGATAAGCTAAAACTTGTTGAAAAGTTTATTGATGCAAGTGATAAGGCTAAACATATAATTGAAAATGTTAATAGTATTGAAAAGGAAAGTTTAGGAGAACGTCTTTCAGGTGATGATAAAAAGAAACTTGAAGACATAAAGAAACTTGCCAGTGAAATTATGGAAGATTTATAAACCAAAGGAGAAGAAATTTGGCATTCGAGAGTTTATCAGATAAATTTCAAAATATATTTAAGAATCTTCGAAGCAAGGGTAGACTTACGGAAGAAGATGTAAAGGTCGCACTTAAGGAAGTTAAGATGGCTCTCCTTGAAGCAGATGTTAGTTTTAAGGTTGTTAAGAAATTTATTAATGCTGTAACTGAAAGAGCAGTTGGTAGTGATGTTATGAATTCACTTACACCTGGTCAGATGGTTATTAAGATTGTTAATGAAGAGATGACAAACCTTATGGGATCTGAAACAACGGAGATTAAGCTTAAGCCTTCTAATGAAATTACAGTAATTATGATGGCAGGTCTTCAGGGTGCAGGTAAAACAACTACGGTTGCAAAGTTAGCAGGTAAGTTTAAACAAAAAGGTTATAAACCACTTTTAGTAGCATGCGATATATATAGACCAGCGGCTATTGATCAGTTAACAATTAATGCTGAAAAACAGGATGTTCCTGTATTTTCTATGGGTACTGATAATAAGCCTAAGGATATTGCAAAAGCTGCTATGTCACATGCGGCTAAAAACGATAATAATGTTGTTATCATTGATACAGCCGGTCGTCTTCATATTGATGAAGAGATGATGGATGAGTTAATCGGTATCAAGGAAGCAGTTGAAGTTGATCAGACTATTTTGGTTGTTGATGCTATGACAGGTCAGGATGCTGTTAATGTAGCATCTAACTTCAATGATAAAGTAGGAATTGATGGTGTTATTCTTACTAAGCTTGATGGTGATACAAGAGGCGGCGCAGCACTTTCAATTAAGGCAGTAACTGATAAGCCTATTCTTTATGTTGGTATGGGTGAAAAATTATCAGATCTTGAACAGTTTTATCCAGATAGAATGGCATCAAGAATTCTTGGAATGGGTGATGTACTTACACTCATTGAAAAAGCTGAAGCTTCATTTGATTTAGAGAAATCAAAAGACCTTGAAGCTAAAATGAAAAAAGCTGATTTTGGTTTTGATGATTATCTAGAGTATATGCAACAGATTAATAACATGGGTGGTATTGCAGAAATGCTTAAACTTATGCCAGGTAATATGAATATTAGTGAAGATCAGCTTCCGGATGAAAAGAAGCTAAAGAGAGTTGAAGCTATTATTTATTCAATGACACCTGAAGAAAGAAGTAAGCCAGCATTACTTAATCCATCTAGAAAGAATAGAATTGCAAAAGGAGCAGGTGTTGACATTGCAGAAGTCAACAGACTTGTTAAGCAGTTTGAACAGGCTAGAAAGATGATGAAACAGATGCCGGGCCTTATGGGTGGCGGAAAGAAAAAGAGAAGAGGTTTTAAACTTCCTTTCGGATTTTAAATAGTTTATATTTAGTTAATTAAACTAAATTAAAATAAATAATATATTTTTAGAAACAAATCTAGTCGGATTTGTAATTAGGAGGAATTAAAAATGGCAGTAAAAATGAGATTAAAAAGAATGGGTAAAAAGAAGGCACCTTTCTACAGAATAGTTGTAGCTGATTCAAGATCACCTAGAGATGGTAGATTTATCGAAGAAATCGGTACATATGATCCAAACAGAGATCCAAGTGTATTTGATTTTAATGAAGAAGCTGCTAAGAAGTGGTTATCTCAGGGTGCACAGCCTACAGAAACAGTTGGAAAACTTTTAAAGATTGCAGGTATTCAGTAATATAGAGGTGAATTCATGAAAGAACTAGTTGAAGTAATTGCCAAGTCATTGGTAGATTCTCCAGACCAGGTTGTAGTTACTGAAACTGTTGAAGGTGACACTATCAAAGTCGAACTTAAAGTTGCAGATGATGATATGGGTAAAGTTATCGGTAAGCAGGGTAGAATTGCAAAAGCTATTCGTAGCGTTGTAAAAGCAGCTGCATCTAAAGGAGATAAGAAGGTTATTGTAGATATTATACAGTAATTATTTAATATAAAAAGGCAACCGGGCATATTCTGGTTGCCTTTTATAGAATAAAACTCCTATATAGGAGAAAAGGAGAATTATGCAGGATTACTTAAGAGTTGGTGTGTTAGTAAAACCACATGGTGTTAGAGGAGAAATGAAAGTTTTTCCTACAACAGATGATATGAAGAGATTTGAAGATTTAATTGAAAAAGATGTATTCTTTGAT
>ODAJ012153272.1_pt1 | contig 43255 bp, 44 predicted proteins | sample 1539241 | NCBI WGS metagenome assembly ODAJ01 (sample SAMN02144231, study PRJEB22623) | gut metagenome | biome: sheep rumen | host: Ovis aries | place: New Zealand
TTTGTTGATTTCTTCAACAACTTGCATCATATTAATACCTAATGGACCTATAGCTGGACCTAATGGTGGTCCCGGTGTGGCTTTTCCACCTTCCACTAGGATTTCAATAGTTTGACTAGCCACTATTCAGCCTCCTTTTGTATTAATCTGATTTGGTCACCCTTTACAGTAACAGGAATAGGAACTGCTGCTTCAATTAATTCTAGCACAACATCCTCTTTTGTTTCATCAATTCTGACTACTTTAGCTTTTTCATCCTTGAACGGTCCGCTTGTTAATACAACAATACTACCCTTAGCAATGTTGGACATTGCAGGTTCAGGGTTCAAGAATTTTTTAAGCTCTTCAAAAGCCATGTCACCTTCGACTAAACCCCTCAAATTAGGAATTTTGAGTGCAGGATGCCTCATATCTAATGCTTGTGTGGATTCGACAAAAATGTAACCTTGCATACCTTCCGGAGATAAAATAGCTTTTATTCCAAGGTCTTCATGTTTAACACTTTGTGCTAATAGACTGGCCACATTTTTTTCTTGTCCCATAGCTGCTCTCATTGCATAAAACATATTTTCACTTTTTATATTGATTAAATAGTATTTAATTTAATTTGTAAAATATTATAAAATAATATTTTTATCTTGTTTTTGTTGTTTGTTAATGGTTTGATAAACTTTAGATCTAAGAGTAAAATAATACTTGTGATAATAAAGCAATTATGAATCCAATAACACCTATAATAATAATACCAAGCCCAGTAACTTTTGCTACTGTTTTGTATTCGTCGGTATCAGGTTTTTTTGCGACTCTTAAAACTCTTTCACATTGTTTTAAAAAACCATAAATTGATTCTTTGTTTATATTCATATTACTACCTGCATTAAAAATTCAAAATGAGAAAATTTAAAACCTAAGATAGGGATCAACTATATATATTTATTTTAATATTAATAAAGCTTTGGTTTTTTAAATGATAAAAATTAAAAAAAATTTTAATCTTGATAAAAAAAAGTTTTCAAAAAAAAAGTAGTGATGGATTCTAAATGTTATTGCATCTAGAATACGTCATCTATAAATCCTTCTAAATCAGTTTCAGGTGTGGTTGCAGTTGATTCTTCTCCACCTCTACGTTCTGATTTATATGAGTCATCTGAACCAAGTATGCTTGGGGAAGTTACGCCTGCAACAACGATTGTTGTTCTGACTGTACTTGCAAGGTCATCTTGGATTTGTGTACCCCAAATAATGTTTGCATCAGGGTCGAGTTCGTCTGCAACGATTTGTACGATTTTCTCAGCTTCATTCAATGTTAAGTCACTGCTACCTGATATGTTAACAAGTGCACTTTTTGCTGTAGAAATGTCTAAGTCTAGTAATGGGCTGTTTAATGCTTCGTTTACAGATTCTATTGCACGGTCACCTGTATCTGATTCACCCATACCAATCATTGCCATACCACTGTTTTCCATTACACTCTTAATATCAGCAAAGTCTAAACTGATTAATCCCGGTTTTGTAATTAATTCAGTGATACCTTTTACTGCTCTTCCGAGTAATTCATCGGATACCATGAATGCTTTGTTAATTGGTAAGCTTGGTGCAACTTCTAATAATTTATCATTAGGGATTACGAGAACTGTATCTGCTGCTTCTTGTAATTTTTCAAGACCTCTTTCAGCATTTTCTCTTCTTTTAATACCTTCTGCACTGAAAGGCATTGTTACAACAGCAATTGTTAATGCTCCTGCTTTTTGTGCAATTCTACTTACTACAGGTGCAGATCCTGTTCCTGTTCCTCCACCGAGTCCACAGGTAACAAATACCATGTCTGCCCCTTCAATTTTTCTTTTAATTTGTTCTTCACTTTCTTCAGCACTAGCTTCTCCTACATCAGGAATTCCACCAGCACCTAATCCTTTACATGTTTCTTTTCCGATTAAGATTTTATCGTTGGATTTGCAGAAGAATAAATCTTGTGCATCTGTGTTAATAGATATTGTTTCTGCTCCTTCAATTCCAATTTCACCTAATCTGGAAATAGTATTGTTTCCTGCTCCACCAGCACCTATTACAAATATTTTTGTTCTACTTTGATTTATAAGATCTACTAATTCGCTGTTTATATCATCTAAACTAGCACTAGAAAGATCTGGTACTTCTGGCCCATTAGCTTTTGAATCTTTTAAGCTATCGTTTATTAGAGATTTCACTTAACACCCTCACTATAGTTAATAACAGTTCTTATTTGTAATTATTATTAAATCAATATAATATGTTCAATATTTTGTTTATTTCAAAACTAATTAACAATAAGTTATTATTGAGTAATTCGTTTAAATATCATTGTTAATTAGTTGATTATGCTAATAACAAACATATTAACCAATAATAGCTTATATGATTAATAAATTTCTTAATCTTCAGAACATTATTTTATTTATAAAATAATTAACTTTATATTATTATATTTGTATGTACTATAAAATATATAAACTTAGTTTTTTTTTATTGAATTTTTTTGTGAAGAGTAACCCTCACATACACATACCAATAACAATTCCATTTTGTAAAATAAATTATCTGTGATTCCGATTATTTAAGTATTTAACAATTAAAAACCATACTATTACTATACTTTTAAAATATATGTGGAAGAATAAATATGAGAGCATTTGAATTTTTAGATAAATTTGATACTTTAAACTCTAAAACAATGGTTATTGACAAAGGTTTAGGATCCAAACACGTTGAAGACATGTTAAAAGTTAATGGTAACTATTTCAACTTTATTAAATATGGATGGGGAACATCCATATTATGTGATGATAAACTCGTTAAGGAAAAAAATGAAATCTACAATTCATATAATATAAAATCCTATACCGGTGGAACATTATTTGAATTGGCAAATAAACAAAACAAAATCGATGAATATTTCGATGAAATAGATAGGTTAGGTTTTACTGCGATTGAAATATCTGATGGATCCACAGTTATACCTGAAGAAGATAGAAAAGATTTAATTAAGAAAGCCAAAGAAATGGGTTATTATACTTTAAGTGAAATCGGTAAGAAAAATCCGGAAAAAGATCATGAATATTCAATTGACAAAAGAATTGAAATGATTCAAATGGACATTGACTCAGGTTCCGACATGGTTATTATCGAAGGTAGAGAAAGTGGTAAAAACATTGGAATCTATGATGAAAAAGGTAACATCAAATCAGATGACTTAAACAAAATATCACAGAAAGTGGACCAAAAGAAAATAATGTGGGAAGCTCCAAATAAAAATCAACAAATTGAACTGATACTGACTATTGGAAATGAAGTCAACATTGGAAATGTCAGTCCAGATGAAATAATTTCTCTTGAAACTTTAAGACGCGGCTTAAGAGGAGATACTTTAGGAAAAGTATAATTTCTCTTAAGAATACTTTTTTTTGATGAATATGAAATATTATTGTAAACCCATTGAAAGCAATTATTTTAAACCTAATGAAGGTTATTCCAGATTGATTGAGAGCATAGCGAATAACTGTCAAGATGGTGATTATGTATTTATCAGTGAAACACCAATTTCAACTGTTGAAGGAAATCTTGTTGATGAAAGCAAATTCAAAAGTGGAATAACAAGTTTTATAATTACAGAATTATGGTGCAGATATTTGTGGGGTTATGTGTTGGGACCAGTATTAGGTTATAGAAAACGGACGATTAAAAATCTTAGACAGATGCCAAAGGAAGCACGCAATCATAAAGAGTTTATATTAAAAAGATATGGACTCAAACATGCACTTCAGCCAACAGCAGAGGCAGGTGTGGATTTAAGTAATGTTCCGGGAAATTTTGTTTCATTACTTCCCGAAAATCCTGCAAAAAGTGCTTATACAATTAAACAGCTTATCAAAGAAAGATACAATAAATCAGTGGATATTATAATCATAGATACGGATCCCACATATAAATTTAGGAACACATATTTTACAACCCTGCCAAAATCCATTCCAGGCATAAAAAATGATACTGGTATTTTTGGTTATGTTTTACGTGCTTTTTCAGAAAAAATAGGAGCAACACCCCTCGCATCAACGGCTCCCCTTGATATAAATGAATTGATTAACATGGCAAATCTTGCCGAGGAATGTCAACGAAAAAGTTCCGCGAACTTCTTTGAAACAATATATAATATGCAGGAGACATTTGACACAGGTTATGATGAAATAACTGTTGAAATGTTAGACAGTGTTACACATGTTCCGGCAGTGATAATTCATAATTAACTATTTATAATAAAAATTACATAATAATATATTACTTATCTACTGAAATAAGATGATTTGATGAAAAATCAACTGATTTTTTACGATATGACCCCTACTTAAATTTTAATCAACCCGATTTTCAATAATTAAACAGTGAATGACATACACGACAATTTAAGTAATAATTAATAGTACAGTAGTTGTACAATTAAAATAAGAGAGATATCATGGCTAGAAAAAAAGTTAAATACACCTTTGATTATGATTCCAAATTTTTAAATGAGCAAAATGTTAAAAGACTGGCAGCTGATGTTACACATGATGCTGACACTAGTGAAAAAATATTGGATTGCTTATTTACTGCAGAAGTTACAGATGAACAAATTGCAGAAGCTACAGGTATTAAACTAAACTTTGTCAGAAAAATATTATACAAAATGTATGATGTTGGAATGGCAAATTACACTAGGAAAAAAGATCCTGAAACCCAATGGTTTACTTATTACTGGAGATTTGATTCTAGAAAAGCAGCACAAATTCTTGAACAACAGTACAATCGTCACAATCAAGAAATAAAAGAATCATTAGAATTTGAAGAAAATAATATGTTCTTCATTTGTCCAAACGGTTGCAGATACCCATTTGATGAAGCTTCAGATTTCCAATTTATTTGCCCAAGATGTAATGAAAAATTGGAATTCAAGGACAATAGTGATATAATTGATGATTTAAAAAATCTGGAATCATATTATACTTTAAATAAATAAACTCCCTCTTTATTACTATTTTTAAAAAAAAAAACTTTTTGGAGAGTATTCTATGAATGATACTGATGCATTAATTCATGATGCATACACAAAACTAGAATGTTCAGATTATATTATAGACCATTGTAAAGTTGTTTATGAAAGATCTAAAGACATTACACAATATTATGATGATGTGGATCTTGATTTGATTAAAGCAGGTTGTATGTTACATGATGTGGGACGTACAATAACTAATGGAATAGAACATGCCTATCTCGGTGCGGATTTACTTAGAGATTTGAACATTGATGAAAAAATTTGTTTAATCACCGAACGTCATATAGGTGCAGGCATCACTCCTGATGAAGCAAAAGCATTAGGATTGCCCGACCGTAATTATATTCCTGAAACAATGGAAGAAAAAATTGTTGCTCATTCAGACAACCTGGTTCATGGAGTTACAAAGGTTGACCTGGATTTTGTTATAGAGAAATGGAATAAAAAAAACATGAACCCAAAATCAATAGACATGTTAATTCAGTTACATCAGGAATTATTAGGTGATTAAATGAGTATTATTATTTATACTGGATTATCATTATCCTTTGATGATGCCAGAAAAATGCTTGATGCCGAATATTTGCCGCCGGTAAAACGTGGAGACATATATGATTTACTTGAAAAGAGGGATGATGTGGAAATAATAGGCATTATCGACGGCCTGTTCCATCAAAGTCCTGCTGTTGCACATAAGGAAATACTTGAAGCCTTAAAACGTGGGATTACAGTTGTTGGTGGTTCCAGTATGGGTGCATTACGTGCATGTGAATTATATCCATTTGGAATGATTGGTGTGGGCAAGATATTTGAAGACTATAAAAATGGTGTCATTGAATCGGATGACGATGTTGCAGTTAGCCTTAATCCAGAAAACTATGAACAAATGTCTGAATCATGGATTAACATGAAATACAATTTTGAATTTGCATTGAAAGATAACATAATTAATCAAAAACAATGCGAGGAATTACTAAAAATATCAAAAGAGTTGTATTATCCCAAACGTTCATTTGAGTACGTGATAAAAAAATCATCATTGGACGATAACAAAAAATTAGAACTGCTTAATTATATCAAATCAATCAGATACGACATTAAAAATGAAGATGCTAAAAAAGTGATTGAATACATTAAAAATTTAATATCAACAGAATAGTTTATTTAAATAAAAAAAAAGCCAAATAATAATCCTCTTTAAAACAAAAGAGTAAAATTTAAAAAAAAATAAAGTGAGACTTTCCTCACTTACCCAATCATTGCCCTCATTAAATCGCTTGCTCTGATTAAACCTATAGGTTCATCGGACATGTTTAATACAGGAACTTGTTCTATATTGTTCTTTTTCAAAATGTTTGCACATTCTTTAACGGATGTTTTTCTTGTTACTGAAATAAGTTTTTCGCCTGTAACATCTTTTACCAACTTGTCAGAAAATTTAAGTTTGTTTTTTAAGATGTACATTACACTTTGACTGTTCCAAGTCCATTTATCGCCTTCAGTACTTACTGAACTGTTATGAACTTCCTGTTCTCCAACAATTCTACTTTCGTTAATGAAATCTGTTTCTGTAAGGATACCGGAAGCTTTACTTTCATCATTTAATGAAATAACTGATTTAAAATCAAAGTTATGTGAAATGGAATATGCTACGGATAATGGAGTTTTATCCCAAACTGTAGGAATATTACGAACCATATACTTTTCAACAGGTTCTGTGTTATTTATTTGCCATAATGCCTTGTTAATCACGTCGGAGGATGTGACTATTCCAACTAACCTATTATCCTCAGTGATTGGAATTCTTCGGATATTGTTGTTAATCATTTTATGCACTACTGATTCCACTTCTTCATCCGGAGCTGCAGTAATTGGATTTCTAGTCATTACCATAGCTATTTGATCTTCATCCGGATTTTTAATTAAATCTGATCTGGTAAGAACACCAACTAATTCGCCGGTCTGTTTTTTTACGATTGGAATACCAGATAATTGTTTATCCCTAAATATTTCATAAACTGTCTGAACTGATCCCGGTACTGATCCTGCTTGTACTTCTTCAGTCATGATCTCGCTAACTTTCATTTTTTGATCACCTTGTTATTACTAGTAATTATGAATAATCGATACTTGTAAAATTATGAGTATGAATTATTATATTATGTTATATTATGTTATAGGTATGTACATTATTATATTAAAAGTTATTTAAAAATAACAGAGATGATAACTTAGAGTTAAATGAAAAAATTATATTCAATGTAAGATTATGTATTTAACATTTCTTTGTGAATTAAATAAGGACAATCAAAATAGTAAATATACTTAAAAAAAGTTTGGCATTAAGTAAAATATAAAAAAAGAGTGAATATTGAAACTATTTCTTAGCTTCAATTACTGTTTTACCATTCATGTAAGGTACAAGTACTTCCGGAATTTTTATACTGCCGTCTTCTTGTTGGTAATTTTCCAATATACAACACATGGTTCTTTCAGTAGCTATAGCAGTACTGTTTAATGTATGTAACATTTTTGAATCTCCGGATCCTGCCTTACCAACACGTGTTTTAATTTTTCTTGCCTGATAATCTTTACAATTTGTACATGAAACTAATTCACGGTAAGTTTCTGAACCTGGGAACCATGCTTCAAGGTCATATTTTATAGCAGCATTATCATTTAAAGCTGAAGATACTATTGAAACAACACGATATGGTAATCCTAATTTTTTATAGATTTCTTCTGTTACTTCCAATAATTTTTTATGTTCATTACCTGATTCTTCAGGTGTTGAATAAATAAATTGCTCAACTTTTTCAAACTGGTGAACACGGAAAATACCTAATGTATCTTTTCCATGAGATCCGGCTTCTTTTCTAAAACATGTGGACAATGCACAATATCTTAATGGTAAATCTTCGGAATCAATAATTTCATCCCTGTGAAGAGCTGCTAATGTTTGTTCAGCTGTTGCAATCAGATACAAATCCTCATTTTCAACTTTGTATAAAGTTTCTTGGAATTCACCTAGTTCTGATGTTTCCTCTGCAACCTGACTTTTAATGAAAAATGGTGTTTGAAGAGGAGTATAACCTTTTTTCACCAATTCATTTAATGCAAATTGAATCAAAGCAAGATTCATGAACAAAATATCTTGCTTTAAGTAATAAAATCTTGAACCGGCAATACTTCCTGCTGTTTCCGTATCTGCACCATCAATTTTTTCAATTAAATCAACGTGATTTAATGGTGTGAAATCAAATGAAGGAATAACTCCTTCTTTTTTGATTATTGTATTGTCATCTTCGGTATCTGAAATTGGAACTTCAGCATCAATTATGTTTCCGACTTTATAACGGTACTCATCCCTGGTTTGTAGATATTCATCTATTTTCGGTTCAAGTTCTTTTATTTCATTGGAAACTTCTTTGGATTTGGCCAAAACTTCTTCAAAAGTTCCATCTTGTTTTGCCTGTTTAAAAGATTTTGATAATTTATTTTTTTCAGAACGTAAATCGTTTAATCGTTTTATTCCATTTCTCCATAAATTATCATATTCTATTACTTTTTCTGCATTTGTTGTTTCTCTAAACCTTTTTCTTTCGGAATCGAATATTATGTCTGGTTCATCCCTAAATAATTTTATATCTAACAAGTTTACCCCTCTATTCTTCTACTTGTTCTAATTCAATATCTGAATAAACATCAGTTCCTGCCAATTTGTCAAAGAGACGTGACGGATAATTAAGTAGTTTACCGATTATTATGTCAAATACCAATGGTACCCAATAAATTTTGGTTAAGTTTCTGATAAATGCTTTTCTGTAGGACATGTATCCTTCTTCATCGGAAACATAAAGATTTGTTACTTTTTTACCTATTGTTTTATTAGTTTTTGCTTCAAATATAGTGAAATAAAGCATTGTAACCACAATTAAAACAATTGTAGGATAATATGCAAGTAATATCTGATTATTTAAAATAGACAATATTATGTAAAGTATATTGTCTAACAACATGGAAAACAACGTTACTATTACTGCATCTATAATCAGTGCTTTAGTTCTTAAAACAAAATGTTCCATAATCCACACCTTAACAAACTCTTGGCACAGGATCTGCTATTGGAGGTTCAATTAATCTTTCTCCACCAATTAAGGTTTCCATGATTACTCTTTTACCTTCAGTAACTTCTCCAATGATTTCGGCATCTTTTCCATATTTTGTTTTCTTGATTGCCTGTAAAATATCTTCAGCATCTTCCGCTTTTACACCCATGACAATTTTTCCTTCGTTAGCTACTTCAAATGGATCAATTCCCAACATTTCAGATACTGCTTCCACTTCTGGTTTTACAGGAATTCTTTCTTCATCCAAATACATACCTACAGAAGCTTTTGTTGCCATTTCATTTAATGCATTTGCGATTCCACCACGTGTTGGATCTTTCATGGCGGTGATTGTTCCAACTTCTTTAGCTGCTTCAACCATTCCCCATACCGGAGCTACATCAGATTTCAATTCTGTTTCATATCCGAATCCTTCACGTTTAGACATGATTGCCATTCCATGATCTCCAACACTTCCAGTAATTATAATTTTATCCCCTACTTCAAGTCCTGAATCACGTACGACATCTTCTTTTTTACCTATACCTATTCCAGCTGTAGTAATAATCATACTATCCAGTTTGTCACTATCTATTACTTTGGTATCACCAGTTATAATTGCTGCATCTACTTCTTCACATGTTTCATTCATTGATTTTATAATTTGTTCTAAATCGGAACGTTCAAATCCTTCACTGATTACCATTGCGTTACTTAAAGATACCGGTTTTACACCCATTACAGAAATATCATTTAATGTTCCTGCTGCAGATATTCTCCCAATATCCCCACCAGGGAAGAATAATGGTTGAACGGTATGTGCATCAATAGTAGTTACTACCACATGATCATCATCCAGTGGTATTGTTGCACTATCATCGAGTGCTTCTAAACCAATTCCACCATTCACACTAGTTTTTGTAAGATTTCCAAGTATAATATCGGAAATCATACTTTGCATTACTTCTCCACCTGCACCATGAACCATATTAATCTTGTCATCGCTATATGCCATTAATATAACCTTCTATTTTGTTAATTTATATTAGTATAATATATATTATTCATAATATTTAAAATTCTATTTTATGACAACCAAAAATATAAATATTAAAGAAAGGATATATTATAATATTATTGTAAAATAGTATATACTATAATAATACTCCATATTTAATTAATTTACGATAAGATTAATATCAACGAGTATTATCGGATTTTTATATCAATTATTAATTATTTAAACATGTAATACATGGAACAAAATTAGAGGTGAAAATATGGCTATTTGGCAAGGAAGTTCATTAAGAAAACCTTCTGGAGCTAGATCTAGAAGAAACAGAAATAAAAGAAGCTTTGAATTTGGTAGAACAGCAGCAGAAACCAGAATCGGAGACGAAGTTAAAAAAGAAATTGTTGTAAGAGGAAATGGTACTAAAACCAGAGCAACTGTTGCAAACAGAATCAACGTTATTGATCCTAAAGACAACTCAAGTAAAAACGTTGAAATCATAACAGTTCTTGAAAACTCAGCTAACACTCACTTTGTAAGAAGGAACATTGTTACAAAAGGTGCAGTTGTAGAAACTGAAATCGGTAAAGTAAGAATTACTTCAAGACCAGGTCAAAAAGGAATCGTTAACGGTGTTTTAATCGAATGAGCATTCCAAAAATTATTGAAGAACGGGTAACGGAGCTTCTTAGCTCCATAAACCATGATCTTCCAGAAGATATGGAGTTAGAATTGGAAGGTTATTATGACAGAGGTTTTTTCGTATCTAAAAAAAGATATGCAGTAATATGTGACGATGAAATTACTGTCAAAGGTTTAGAACTTGTTCGTAGAGACTGGGCACCAGTTGCTAAAAACACACAACATGATGTGTTGGAAGCTATTCTCAAAGATGCTTCACCAAAGAAAGCTAAAAAAATAGTGAAAGATGTTATTAAACGTTTGAATAGTGGTGAAGTTGAAAATGAAGATTTGGTAATTCACACCAAATTAACTAAAAAACCAGAAAATTATAAGCAAATTGCACCACATGTTATTGCCGCAGAAAAACTCATGTTAAACGGCCAAAAAGTAACAAGTGGATCAATTATAAGATACATCATAACCAAGGGTAATGAACCTATTAGTAGACGTGCAGAACCAATAGAGTTTATTGGTAACAAAGAATATGATCCTGAATACTACATCCAAAATCAGGTGTTACCTGCAACATTACGTATTTTAGAATCTATTGGATATTCTGAAGAACAAATAATGAATAATGAGAGACAAACTAGTTTGGACTCTTTCTTTTAATTAATCTCCAAAATTTATCTATTTTTAAATAAATTATACTTTTAATAGTTTCCACCACGTATAATCAATACCATTAACACAATACCAAATATTCCACTAACTATAAATCCTATAAATCCCAGTATGGAATAACCTAACACTTGTATTCCAGAATCGATATCCATAATTAATGATGAACCAACCAATAATGCAGCGATAATAATTGCCAGTACCAGTTCATTAACTATCCTGGAAATCATTGCACTTATTATATCAATTTCATGAGAAGCTAAAGCAATATTTAAATGTCCATCTTCAACAACACTAAAAAAGTTCAATAAAGAATCAGGTAATTTCTTACTTAAATTTTGTATATCCATTATAGTAGCTGTTGACTTAGAAAATAACCTTTTTGGTTTAACAGTATCCACCAACATCTTTAAAGCATATGGCTTAACTATTTCTGTTGTGTTGAAATCAGGACATAAAGATCGTCCTACATCATCCACCATTGAAAGTGTTCGGATAACCATCATCAAATCCCTTGGTAAAACAACACCATACTCATTTAACAAATCATCCTCGATTAATCCTCTAAGGACTCCGGATATATCATTGAATTGAATTCCATAATATCTATCCAATAATTGTAAAATTTCATATTCTATATCCTTATAATCATTGGAATCATCCACTATACCCATATACATTAATTGTTTGGTTAATAATTTAGCATCACCTTCCGAAATAAAAATAAATAGTTTTGCCAAATCTTCTCTTAAATCATCATCCAAATGTCCCATCATACCAAAATCTACAAATGCAACAGAACTATTTTCCAAAACAAAGATGTTACCTGGATGAGGATCTGCATGATAAAATCCATATTCCAAAACTTGTTTAATGAATGAATCTGCACCCTCCATTGCTATTTTTTCTTTATCATATTTATCATCATTTGAAGATAATACAGTGTTTAAACTCACACCATCCACATATTCCATAGTCAATACCTTACTTGTGGTATACTCCTTATAAACCTTTGGAACGTAAACTTCATCATCTTTCAAAAGATCATACAAATGAATAGCATTCATTGCCTCAAATTTATAATCAAGTTCTTTTTTAATATCGCGTTCAAATACTTCAACCAAACCAGGCAAATTATATGATTTTGCAATGTCCAAACTATTATCCAATCTATTGGCTATAATTTTCATTATACGTATGTCACTTTTTACAGTTTTTTTAATTCCAGGATGCTGTACCTTAACCGCAACATAGTTATTGTCCAAAAATGCTGTGTGTACCTGACCAATACTTGCAGATGCTATCGGTTCTTCACTAAATTCGTCAAAAATCTCATCTATAGGTTTGGAAAATTCTTTTTCAACAATTTTTTTGACTGTTTCATAGTCATCTACAGGAGCAGATTCTTGTAATAATGATAATTCATCAGCTAAATCAAAACCTATTAATTCAGGATACGTACTTAATGTCTGACCTAGTTTAATAAAAGTAGTCCCCAATTCTTCTAAAACGAAACGTAATCGCACATTAGCATCACTAGGAATCTCTTCGGAAATATTTCTATTTAAAAACGGCAATTTACTACTTCTAGTAGAAATATAACCTGCAAATGATTCAAAACCATGTTTTATAAGAACATGCACGATTTCATTTATACGACCAATATCTCGACGTCTATCATTAAGTACCATAGTATATATTATCTACAATATAAATAAAATATTTTGTTTTTGGAGAAGGTTTAGTTTAAAAAAACTATTTTGGTTAAATGAAATACTTCAAATGTTAATATTATTTTTTAAAAAAAAAAGATTCGTAAAAGGAGGCGAAATGGATAGGAATTATAATCCAATTCTTTGTAATAAAAATGTAGCTACAACTATTGCAATTATTAAAATTAAAAGAATAATTAGGAATGTTGTTATTTTACTTGTTAAACTGTTAATGTTTTCATCAACATCAAGATTATCTACATCTTCCGTACCAAATGTTGTGTTAAATTTGGATTTGATAGCTGTTTCCCTATCATCTTCAACTGTTTTTAATTCTTTTTTATCAATTGATGTCTCATCAAATGATTTTAATATTTTTTCATCAGAATCCTCTGATTTTTCTATTATGTTTTGATTTGCTCTGCTTGCTGCACCTGCAACTGTTGCACCTGCAACTTCAACACCAGTACCTGCTGGTTTTTCAGAAATTGTTTTTTCTGTAGAATCTGATTTCTCTTCTGTTTTTGCAATTTCTTCAAGTTTTGTTTGAACTTCTTCCATTATAGGTGTTTCAATAGGCATTTCAGCTATTGGTTCAAATTTTGGTTCTTTTTCAAAGAATACTTCTTCAAAGAGTGCATCATCAGGCGTGACTTCTTTACCAGCCAAAGATTCTTCAAAAACATCAGTAACTACTGGGTCTTCTTCAACAACCGGAACTTCCTCAACAACCGGAACCTCTTCAACAACAGGAACCTCTTCAACAACAGGAACTTCCTCAACAACAGGAGTTTCTTCAACAACAGGAGTTTCTTCAACAACTGTTGATTTTTCTACTTTTGGAATTTCTTCAGCAGGAACTTCCTCAATAATATCAGGAGTTTCATCAACAATAAATGTTGAATCTTCCACTACAAAGTCATCAAATAAATCCACTACTTCATCATCTGTTACACGTAAATCCGTTAAATTTTCTGTTACTGGGGTTTGTTCAACAACAGGAACCTCTTCAACAACAGGAACTTCCTCAACAACAGGAGTTTCAACAACAGGAACTTCCTCAACAACCGGAACCTCTTCAACAACAGGAACCTCTTCAACAACAGGAGTTTCAACAACAACCGGTTCTTCTACTTTTTCAACAGATTCTGTTACAGTAACTGCTTGATTTTGAGTGTTGACATTTGAATTAGGAGTTTCAATTTTTTGAGACTCTTTAGGTTTAATCCTTTTTCTAGGTTTTATAGGATTTGCTATGGTAGATTTGGCAGCCCTCACACCTTGAGCAATATTTTCTTTAAAATGTTTTTCTTCTTGTTCAACTTTTTGAACTGATCCTTCAACATATGCAGCTGGTTTTGCTTCTTTTATTAATGGTTCGGAAGTTTTTGTTAAATCTTCTGCACTTAATATTATTGTATCATCATCTAACGGTGCTTCCTGCCAAATTACGTTATCTTCCATATTTTCTACTTTATCTAATGCTAATAAAGGATCGTATTTTTCTGTAGCAAACTTATCAGATATAAATGTGCCACATTTAGGACAAGTTTCATCACTTGCACTTATTTCTGACCCACATTTTTTACAAAACATTTACTTTACTCCTTCATTTTTTAAATAATTACTAATTAGTATGAATAAATTTTTAATAAAAATTATAATACCCTGAATTTAGAATATTCTCTTATGTAACAAATTAGAATTTTATATTAAATAATTATATATTCATTATTATATTTAAATCCTAAGATTAATTTTTAAAAATGTGTAAATAATTAAAAAAAAGAGTAGAAATAAAAAAAAGAAAAATTTAAAGAATATACATAAATTAAAGGTTTTAACATTAGTTTAAGCTATGACCCTTAAATTTTTTGCGAGGACCTTAGGAGTTATTAAAGAGCCCACCTGCCTAATTTCTTTTGATGCTGCTGTAATATTTCCCATAATTTCAAATATATTACCAGAAATCATTGCTTTCTTTATAGGATTAGTTATCTCACCATTTTTTATTTCAAACGCATTTCTTGCTTCTACTGAAAAATCACCAGTGATTGGATTAGCCGTATGGGCTCCCATTACACTATGTACAGTTATACCATCTGTTATATCAGATATTGGTGTAAACTCCTTGAACTCCGTATTGATATTTGAAAAACCAACTGATGGTACTGAACTATATCCTGATCTTGATGCGTTGGCTGTTGTTTTTACGTCCCTTTCATCTTTATTGGCATGATAGGTATCATAAATGAAATTCTTTAAAACTCCATCTTTTATCAACTCGGTTTTCTGTGAAGGGGTACCTTCATCATCAAATTTTGATGATACTCTTGCACCCGGTATTGTTCCATCATCATATAATGAGAAGGATTCGTTGGTAACTACTTCATTCAGTTTATCCTGGAAATATGATCTTCTTCTTTGAGTATTTTCACTATTTAATGCTGATAGGAAAGTACTTAATAATGAAGATATTGCAAAGTAATCAAGAACTACATTTGTAGTTCTGGTTTCGGTAGGTTGACCATTTCTGGAGTTTTTAGCCAAATCTGTTGATTCTTGAACTATACGTTCTATTTCAAGTTCTTTATTATGGCTTAAATCATAAGCATAAGCACTTGAAAAACCATCTTCATCTTCAGCATTTACTGAGACAGATATACCTGTTCCGGTTTGTTCTTCACTTACAAATACGCCATTTGAATTTGCAATAATTGTTTTTCCAACGCTTACTTCATATTCTGCAGATGTTGGTTGACAATCTTTTTCCTTTACCATTTCAATTAGATTTGTACAAGTTTGAATTGCTTCTTGTAATGTAACATCTTCTATTGTTTTATCATATAATCCAGACACTTCTTTGTATCCACTTGGTTTTTCTATGATTGCAACATTTTCATCAGGATTATTTAGTTTAGAATTTTTTATTGCTTGTTCTATTACCTCATCAATTCTATTAATATTTGTTGTATAAGAGAATCCCTGTTGTTGATTGTTAATTACCCGCACACCTACTCCAGTAACATCTTCTTCCTTAGCATAATTTACTTCATCATTTAATACTGAGATTTCAGTAACCTTTTCCGTGTTTAAATATACTTCAGAACAATCAACTTTATTAGATAGTTTTTTTATAATGTCATCAACTACATAATCCATTTTATCAACTCTAAATTAATCATCCATTTTAGAATATCTGTAAGCAATATTACAAGTACCTTCTTTACTTACCATACAAGCACCTATAGGATGTAATGGATTACATTCTCCACGGAATAATTTACAATCTTCCGGTCTTGCCATACCCCTCAAAATAGGTCCACAAATACATCCTGTCGGTACATTTTGCGTATCTGGTAAATCCATGTCGAATTTTTTCCTTGCGTTGTGATCATCAAATTCTGGTTTGAGTTCATATATTGAATTTGGTATTTCCGGAAAACCTCTCCATTCTTTTGTGGTTACTTCGAATACTTCATTCATTGCAGCTATTGCTTTTACATTACCTTCTTCACGTACGGCTCGTTTATATTCATTTTGTATCCTAGGATTATCTTCTTTTTTCTGTTTTAATATTAAATATATTGAATATAATATGTCTAATGGATTGAATCCTGCTACTGCTTGAGGTATTCCGTATTTTTCGGATAAAAATTCAAATGGTTTTGTTCCTATTATTGTACATACGTGACCAGGTTCTATAAGAGCATCCAGTTTAACCTCATCATGTACTAAAAAATCAAGGGTCGGAGGTACTAATCTGTGACCACTCAGTACTGAGAAGTTTTCGGGAGGGTTGTTTAACATTTCACTTGCAGTTGTTGGAGCCGTTGTTTCAAATCCTGCTGACATAAATACAACTTCATTGTCTATTTCATTTGCAAGCTCCACTGCATTTCCAATACCATATACTATCCTGACATCAGCCCCTTCTGCTTTAGCATCTGCCAATGATTTTTCTGTTCCAGGAACTCTTAACATGTCCCCAAAGATTGTTACTGTAACTCCCTGTTCTGCTAATGCCACACATTCATCGATTTCTTTTGCTGGAACTACACATACAGGACATCCAGGTCCTGCTACAACCTGTACTTCTTCAGGCAACATAGAACGGATACCATTATACATGATTGTATGTTCATGTGAACCACATACGTGCATAATTTTAATCGGTTGTTTAATATCATTTATTTTTTTAACTATTTCTTTTGTTAAATTTTTCATTTTAAACCAAAACTCCCTAATAATTAATAGAATTTCAAAAAATTAATTATAGTAAAAAATTTCATTTTATAATTTTTTTATATCAATGATAATTATTATCAAGATTAACATATTTAAATGTGGCTTCTTTTTTTAATTAATTTAAGAAAATGTTAAATAAATCTAAATAATAAAAACATTAAAAGTAATTATAAAGCAAATAAGGAGTTCATAAAATGAATATAAGTGTTGTGGGTTTAGGTGTTGAAGGTCAACAAGCGACAATTGCTCTGCTAAAAAGAGGACATGATGTTTACTCATCAGATATCAATAGAAAAATAGATTTAACTCTTTTAAATGAAACTGAAATTAATAAAGAATCATTGGACCTTGAAATTGGAAGTCACAATCTAGATAAGATATTTAAATCAGATGCCGTATCTGTCAGTCCTAGTTTATTTGAAAAAGACATCTGTAAAAACATTATTGAAAAAAATTTATTCATTTCAGATGTAATGACCAAACATAAAGACATTAAGACAATTGCTGTAACTGGTACAAATGGAAAAACCACAACAAGCCATATGATTTACCACATATTAAGCAATGCAGGATATAAAGTTGTTCTTGGAGGAAATGGGGGTGGTGGTTTTTCAGGATATACTGAACTTCTCCTTAAGGCAAATGAAGATGAATACGATTTCATGGTCATTGAAGTATGTGACATGACACTGGCATTTTGTGACTACATGTTTGATATTGATTTAGTTGTTGCAACAAATATTGGTTATGACCATATGGATGTTCATGGATCCATAGAACATTATACTGAGGAAGTTGGGGAATTCATTAAAAACAAGGTTGCAGTTCTTAACACCAATGATGAAAATCTCTTAAAAATTGTGGATAAAAGTAAAAAAACATTGTTGTTTGACAGATATCAGCACGAATTAGAATTATTTGGTTCTTTTAACCTTCAAAATGCTGAAGCTGCCAGAGTGGCCTGTATTGAACTTGGAATTATTGAAAAAACCATAATTAAATACTTAAAAACATTCAAATCCGTTGATGGAAGAACCGTGAAAATCAATTATGAGAATAATGAGATTGTAATAGGTAAAACAGATAATGTGGATGCTCTTAAAGCTGTACTTGATGAGGAAACATTTGATATTGTCATAATAGGAACTCCCAGAAAACATGAAACATGCAGATTTAATATTTTAGATTACATTAAAAAATATTCCCCAAACACATTAATTATATTCCCCGGTTTGGATGACATTACCTATGATTATGTGCAGTACTTAAATAAATTAGGTTACAATAAAGATTTAATGGTCATTAAAGAAATTAAAGATATCATTAGATTCATTGATGAAAATACCAATAAAAGAATATTCATTGGTGGAAACGGTCAAGCAAAAATTACTGAAATAACATCCAAACTACTATAACCCCCGCAATACCACTTTTTTTATAAAAATTTTCCCAATTAATAGAAGAAATAATATTAATCATCAACAATATAATATTATTATATGATAAATCATTGAAAGAATATCATAATTTTCAATTAATTAATTTAATTAAAATAAGAGAGGTTAACACATAAATGGCAAAACTAACCAGTCCTTATATATTAATTGGAGTTTTATTCTTAACCGTAGTTGCTTCAGGAATACTGTGTAATGAATTGACCAGTGCATATAATGCAACTGAAAGTATTAATGCTCAAAATGGTTCAACAGTAGTTTCTGGAGATTTACTAATCGACACTGCAACTATCCGTAAAGAACCTTTAGCATCTAATCCCTTGAATATTGCAAGACCATTAATTCGAGGAAACTTAGTGACTGTATTTTCATCTATATTTAGTGGTGCAGCACCTAAAGATGTGATAAAAAACAATTCATATATTACTGCTGATGGCCACATTTCCAGCAAACTTGATGGAATAGGTAAAGTAGTTATAGATGAAAATGGTAAAATTAGAGTTCAAAAGGCTGACAACATAGTATGGGCTTACAAAAAAGCAGATACAGTTGCATTCAAGTCTGGAGATTCTATTAATTTTGTACGTCAAAACAAAACCATTAAAACAATTAAAGGTAGTGAAATAAATAATGATACAGTACCAACCGATTTTGTAACATCAGCATCACTTAAATCATGGTTTGATGATGCAAAAGAGGGAGATAACATAACTGTAGATTATTGTCTCGGTAATTTCAGTGATAACAGAACCAATGTATATGGTAAAGAAAATATCACCCATTTATTTGGGGAAGATGTTTATGGTTACATGCGTAATTATACACCAGGATGTCCTGTATTAGTATATGACAATAATGCAACCGAAGTTGAAGTAAGTGATGGATTAAGTTATGTTGAAGACTTAGCCGGTTATCCTACAGCAGTTCGTGCAGCAAATGCAAAAGAATTTGCAGCAGGTTGGAACAATACATTTATACCTGCACATGGTAGTGCTCATGGAAAAGAAAATGTTACTTTCACTTCAATTGCAGAATCAGAAGCACCTTCAGGTAGTGCAGCACACGGAGTATGTCCTCCTGGAAGATCACTTAGATCTGCAGTTTTAGCATTAGGTAACCCATTACCTGTTGGTATGTCCGGGGATGACGAAGCTATTCTTTATGAATACTTACCAACCATTGATGTATTAGTAACAAACGATGGAGATTATCCAATTAAAATTGTTATGTGGACAGAAGGAGATGGTGGAGCTACTGCAATATATACCAAAATATATGAGCTTAGAGATAACTCTACTGTTAATTCAACATCAAATTCCACTAATAATACAACATCAACCTAAACACCTTTTTTTTATACTTTTATACTTTTTTTGAGATGATTAAAATGGATGCAATTATAACTGCCGCAGGCAAAAATTCCAGAATGATTAAAGACTTTCAGAATATGGGTAAAACACCAATCCATAAACTTAAGTTAGAAATAGATAACAAAGCATTACTAATTCATACAATCGAACATGTCCTTGATTCTGATATTGAAAATGTTAATATTTGCTTAGGTCATTTTAAAGATGAAATTTATGATTTACTTAAAGAATATGATTTACTTGACAAAGTAAACATAATCCTCAACGAAAATCCAGATGTGGATTTATCAAAAACTATTGAAAACGCTTTGAAAGGTCATGAGGATGAATATTATTTATTTGCTGCTGCCGATCAACCAACCCTGACAACAAAAACAATTAATCGTATGATAAAAGTTCTAAAAAATAGTCCAAACCCAAAAAATACTGTTAGTGTTCTTAGACGAAGAAAAATTGGAAAACTAGATACTGCCGAAGGTTTAGGTATGCCATTTTGTTGTTACGGAAGGTTATTATATGATTATATTCAAGGTGAAGACAGCAATCTCAATCCTATATTGAGAAAAATGATTAGCAATAACGTTGAATTTTATGCGTTGAAGGAAGAAAATAATTTAGAACTTTTAAATATTAATCATTATGATGATTATCTTAAAATAAAAAAAGAAATAGAGAAATGATTCCCATTATAGCATGGTCTTCAAGAACTATTTAATGAATAACATCAGTTAATTCTTTAATTTTTTTATAAGCATCTTCTGTTTCTTCAACAACAGTTCCTGTAATTACTATGTCAGCACCAGCTTGACTTACTTCTTGTGCATCTTTAGCCGTCCTGATTCCACCACCAACTATTAAAATAAGATTCGTTAATTTTTTAACTTTCATAATAAAATCAAGAGGAATATGTGAATCCGCACCGGAACCAGCTTCCAAATATATTACTCTCATTCCTAAAAATTCTGCAGCCATGGCATATGCCAATGCCAAATCAGATTTTTTACGAGGAATTGGTTTAGCATCACCCACCCAACCAACGGTTCCTCCAGGTTCTACAATTAGATATCCCATAGGAATTGTTTCAATTCCCATCTTTTTAATAGAAGGAGCAGATAATGCTTGTGCACCCGTAATCCAATAAGGATTTGTTGAATTTAATAAACTCATAAACAAAATAGCATCAGCATATTTGCTAACCCCACTAATGTTTCCCGGAAATAAAACTACAGGTAAATCCGTGTTTTCCTTAATTGCTTTTACAGTAAGATTTAAATCGTCCTGATCCGTGATTGAACCTCCAACCAAAATACCATCAGAATTAGCTTCCTGAGCAGCTTTAGCCATGGATGCTGCCTCTTCTGGTGATTGTTCATCGGGATCTATTAAAGTAAAATGTAACTTATGATTTTCTAATGTTTCTTTAATATAATTTTCAACATTCATTATTATCTACTCTTTAATTAAATAAATGAAAATTTGTTCTTGATATGTATTTTATTTTAAAAAGTATTTGTACTTACTCTATTTAAAAAAACAAAATAAAAATAACCTAACTTTAAAAGAACTTGTAAAATATAACTGCTGTTAAAATCATAGACTTGTCTTGAAAAAATGAATAAATCAGACAATAGATTAAAAAAATAACTTCTTAATGATTACATCTTTTTTTACTAATAAATTAACGTTATTAAGATTAATAAAAATAAATTTGTTTATGGGAGATTAAAATAAAGAAAAAATTAAATGTACTGAGTAAAAGTACAAATAATCTATCCTCTTGGTTCTTTTGCTTTGAATCTTAAACCAGTGTAACCACATTTCCTACAGGATTTTGCAGTAGCTGGATTTCTTGCATTACATTTTAAACAAATTTTAATGTTAAACATTCTGTTTTCAGCTTCTTCAAATTTTGCCATGTTAGTTTCCTCCTAAGAATTCATTTTGTACTTTTACAATTTCAGTACTATTACTTGCCTCACTATAGGCTTCTAATAACTTTTCATTAAGTGAAATGAAGTGCGGACCCCATTTGAATGAATTCATTAAATCCTTAGCTTCATCTTTATAACCTACAATATATAATGTGGCACTTAATGCTTCAGCAGTTGACAATATACATGGTTTTCCATAGTTAACTGGATTTGCTGCAACTAAAAATGGAAGTAACCTATGATTTTTCTTAGATTTAAAATTAAAAGAAGAATTTTTTAATTTTTTCCAAGAACAATCCAATGCTGATAATCCATATTTTGTAATTTTATCCTTATCTTCTACAGAAACTGCCTTACTTGCTTCAGCATCTAACACTATAGCATTATAAGGTATTTTACGCATATTATGTGTGATAAAAACCTTATTCTGCTTCTGTAGTTTTACAGAAGTACATCGTTTAGGATCACATTCTTTTGAATGATAAATTACAATTTTAGTCATATTAAACTTTAAAAAAATTTTTTTAATGAATAAATAAATTCTATTTAATATATTATTCCAAATGAAACATAGAATAATATGAATTATTAGAATAGTATTTATTATATATCTACTCCAAATAATAAAAAGATTTCTATTATAAAAATTCATTAAACCAAAATATATTAAAATAAAGAATGATAGTTATATACAGAAAAAACATCAGGGAAATGATTTATAAAATGGATTTAAATTTATTTACGTTACTTGGCGAAATTGTAGTGATGATGTTATTTATATTGGCAATACTCATTGTTATAACTTTAATTCTTGGAATACACCTCATAAAAACCAAAAAACTTCTTTTTCCAGGAGTATTATTATTTGCACTTAATTTGACTTATCCCATTATTAAAAATATATTCAAATGGTTACAACTTAATGATTTGTTGATTGATGAAATAAGTATCGACCTTAGAAACCGTATTAATCGTGACAATTTTAAAGAATTGGAAGCCAAGGACATCATAATGGTATTACCTCATTGTCTTAGAGCAACAGATTGTCCTGCAAAACTTAATGAATCTGGAATAAACTGCATTAAATGTGGCAACTGTTGTATTGGAACAATCAAGTCAATTTGTGATAAAAAAGGAATTGACATGTACATAGTTCCAGGATCCACATTTATTAAAAATGTTGTAAAGAAAAGACCATTTAAAGGAGTTATTGGTGTGGCATGCCCAGTTGATTTGAACTTGGCCATGATGTCTTTGGACAATTTTTGTCCACAGGGCGTTTATCTCTTGAAAGATGGTTGTATCAATACAATAGTTAATGTTGATGAAGTCGTTGAACTAATTAATGTTACACTGCCAAAAACAGATTACAAAGCAGAAGATTTTAACTAATAACTTCTTGTCCAATTTCTTCTGCCTTTTTTATATGTTCTTTTAGTTTATTTAATTCTTTTTCTTTCATATATGTTGTTTCTGTAAAAAAATACATCCCAGTTTCTTTTGTTTTTCCTGCAAGTCTGTCTTTTATGAAAATGGTTTCGAGGGCACTGATTTTACCATCTTCTTTTAAAGTCTCATAACTACTTCCAGTACTGATTAAAAAGTTGGTTTTATCCATTGTTTTCATTGTCGCCTCATTTCCGTAATCATCATCATATTTAAATCCTTTGGTGAAGACTCTTGAAAAATATCCCACCAGTTTTGATGGTGCATCCATCCAGAATAATGGAAAAATGAAAGTCAGAAGGCTTGCAGCATTTATTTTTTCCTGTTCCCGAAGTATTTCTTCAGACAATTGATAATTCTTATTGTTATTTTCCCTTAGATATTCTTCCTCAGAGATATCCGGATTAAACTTTGAATCATACAAATCTGTCAGAGTATAATCTATATTTTTTTTCTTTAAACCTCTAATATAAGCCTCCCTGATTTTGTAGGTTATTGATTTTTTACTTGGATGACAATAAATTATATGTACTTTAGGTTTTTTAGAATTCATAAAAATATATTTAGAAATTTGAGTTAATAAATAATAATAACTTACAACAAATATTATTTGTAGAGAATAGGGGGACATCTAATGAAAAGGATTGGTGTGGCTGTTAAAGAAAACGGAAAACGTTTAGAACATTTTGGTATTTGCGAATATTTTATTGTCTACAAATATGATGAAAATAGCCATAATATTGAATATGAGAATATATTATTCTCCTCAAAGGATCACAGACCAGACGGTGAGGAATGGGAAAAATCTGCAGATACCATTAAGGATTGTGACATTGTTATCTGTGAAAAAATAGGTATGGTTGCCAGAGCTGAAGTTGAAAAAATGGGCATTAAAATTATAGAGAAAGATGGCCTTGTAGAAGATGCTCTTGATAATTTCATAAACATTGAGATTAAAAAGGCAAGTATCAAATTATGATTTAACCTCCCACATAAAACTTTTTTTAAAAAACATAGTATAATAATTATTTTTAATTAAACTTAATGGATTAAAAGTAAACCTAATTTTAACAAATATTCCTTAAATATTATTTATAATAACATTAAAAATATTTAACTATCTATAAAAATAATGATTTTAAAGCAGGAAAATAGGTTACAATAAAATAATTTTCTTGAAAGGAGTGTCTATTATGCAAATAGATGAAAGTTGGTATAAACTATATGAGAAATTATACGGAACCAACTTCAATAGATTTCTCACAGTAGGCAATAGAGAAAACGGGTATCAGAATTACAACATCAGAAACCTAAATGAACTTCGTGAGCACATTGAAGAAGGTTTTCCAAAAAATGAATTTTACATTAGTTTGTACAATTACAATACTGAAGAAAACATTCTCAGATGGAATAATACAGAACTTGACAAATACGAAAAATTTGCTGAAAAAAATGGTATCTTGATACGGTTTAAACAAAACACGGACATAATCAAAGAAGAAATCGTGAATTTAAATGACATTCAAAAATTTATGTTCATACGCAGATCAATAAATCTCGGTTCTAACAAAGATATTGTAAAAGAATGTGCCAAGGTATACAATTTCTTTAAAACACATTTCAATATAAAAGGATATCCCATGTTTAATGGATATGACGAATGTTTAATATATTACCGTACTAACGAAATAACATTAAAACACCCAAGTTTAACTTATCACAACCTTTACAAAATATTAGAAGAAAAGTTAGAACTTAAGACCATACTGTATGAAAACATAGAACCATATGCACAAATCATACCATTACCAGGTACACAAAACAAGAATTCAAGGTTATACACACAATTATATTACCCTGACAATTCATATCAGGAAATTATGTTAAAAAGTCAGGAAAAATTCCTTGATGAAGAACAAATAGTGAACTTCGATACTTCTGAAGAATTAGAAGAGTTTATGAGAAGTATTGATGCGGAAATCACTGCCCAAGGTTCTAATAATAATTATAACTTTGATGATATTTGGAATGAAATTTAAAATTATCACATAACCTTTCAAGAATTACCTTTTTTTACCAACTACTTTTTTTTAAAATAATATTAATATACAATAGTCAAGTATTTATTAAATAAAAGATATAATATTAAAATAAGATATAGACTAGGTCTATGGTAATTTATAATTCTAAAATTATAAGAATTATTATAAAAGAATATGACTTAAAAAAAGTTATGTGTATCTAAATTTTTTTATAAAAAGCAGAACTTGTTTTATTTACCATATTGCGACCTGACGGATTCTTTCAAACTTAATAGATTTTAATATTTTAATTCAATAATTAGTAGGGGTACTAATTAAAATTCTAAACCCAACATGATTACAGCACAAATAAGAATAATTGCTGTAAATTTTAATTAAACTAATAATATATTCATAAAAAAAATAAAAAGGAGATAATGATATAATGGCAAAAGCAAGAAGACGAGTACGTGACACCTGGAAAGAAAAAGTATGGTATGAAATTTTAGCACCTGCAGACTTTGAAGAAGCAAGTTTAGGAACAAGTCCAGCTAGAGAACCTGAAATGTTAGTTGGTCGTAAAATCGAAACATCAATGCGTGAAATTACAGGGGATTTCAGCAGACAATACGTTAAATTATTCTTTGAAGTTGATCATGTAAGTGGTGAAAAAGCATACACAAAATTCACAGGACATAAAGTAACCACAGACTACACCCGTAGTATGATTAGAAGAGGAACAAGTCGTATCGATTCAATTACTGATGCAACAACAAAAGATGGTAAAAAACTTAATGTACACATGTTAGCAATTACCGTAAAAAGAGCAAAATCATCACAACAAAAACTCATCAGAGAAACTATGACCAGGATGATTATCGAAAATGCTGCAGAAAAAACTTTAGATGAACTTGTAAAAGAAATCATCACCGGTAAATTCGCTTCAAACATTTACCACGAAGCTAAAAAAATCTATCCGCTTAAAAAAGTTGAAACTATCAAAACAAAAGTTTTAAACAAATAGATTCCCATAACAGGAAGCGATTAAAAAATTCTTGACCTCCATCCACTTTTCTTTATTTTTTATCAAAAGATATTATATTAATAAACCACAAAAATTACTATATGATACAATTAATATTCCTCATAATTTGTGTAATATTCGGAATCATAGTCTACCTTACAGGTGCACTTGATTTACTAGGCTCATCTTTTGTTACAATTATTGGGATGTTTATAGTTATAACACGAGGATTTAATTGGTTAGCGATACTATTACTATTTCTATTCTTAGGCTCTGCATTTACTAAATTTAAATCAGATTACAAAAGAAGGATAGGATTAAAACATGAACAGCGTACCATAAAAAACGTTGTATCAAACGGAATAGTACCAGTAGTAATGGCCTTATTTGGAAACTATGCTGGATTTATAGGAGCTATAGCTACCGCCACTGCAGATACAATGGCAAGTGAAATCGGAGTTCTTAGTAAACCTATTCTGATAACCAGCAGAGAACATGTGAAACCAGGTACTGATGGAGGTATATCACTACTTGGAACTGCGGCAGGTTTAATCGGAGCATTCATAATAGGATTAGCAGCTTATTTAATAAATGTATCTCCAGAATTTACCACTAGCATACTGATAGCATTATTTGCGGGAATGATTGGCTGTTTTGCAGATAGTCTTTTAGGTGCAACATTAGAACGTAGTGGACTTTTTAACAATGAGCATGTTAACCTATCTGCCACAATAATTGGAGCATTAGTTGGTATCATTATAATAACTTTGGGAGCATGAAAAAAATGAAAGGAATTATATTTGTAATTGATGGAATGGGTGATCGCCCAGTTAAAGAATTAGACAACAAAACACCATTAGAAGCTGCAAATACACCATACATGAACAAAATGGTTGAAGAAGGTATAACAGGAATTATGGACACCATAAGACCAGGTGTTAGACCAGGTAGTGACACTGCTCACTTAACTTTATTAGGATATGACCCATATGAAGTATATACAGGTCGTGGACCATTTGAAGCAGCAGGAGTTCATGTAGAAGTAAAACCAGGTGACATCGCATTTAGATGTAACTTTGCTACAGCAGAAGATGATTTAACAGTTATTGATAGACGTGCAGGTAGGATTAGTAGTGGAACCGACAAAATCGCAGACACAATTAATCAAATGAAATTAGATGACAATGTTGAAATCATATTCAAGGAATCTGATGCACACAGAGGAGTATTAGTTCTAAGAGGAAAAGGATTATCTGATAAAATTACAGATGCAGATCCAAAACATGAAGGTAACAAACCAAAAACAGTTAAAGCAACAGATGATTCAGAAGAAGCAAAATACACTGCAGAACTTGTTAATGAATTTGTTAAACAATCCTATGAAATGTTAAAAGAACATCCTGTTAACTTAGAAAGAATTGAGGAAGGTAAAAATCCTGCAAACATAATTCTCCCTAGAGGTGGAGGAGAAGTACCTACCGTTGAATCATTCGAAGACAAATACGGCCTTAAAGGAGTATGTGTTGCAGAAACAGGAATCATCAAAGGTATTGCAAAAATTGCAGGAATGGACATAGTTGACATACCTGGAGCTACTGGTGGAATCACAACAGATTTAGAAAGTGTACGTGACTACATAGTTAAATATGCTAAGGATGAAAGCTATGATTTCATGCTTGTAAATGTTGACGGTGCAGACGAATGCGGTCATGATGGAGCAGCATTTGATAAAAGAGATTTCATAGAAAAAATCGATGCACTTATTATGAAAGAACTTTACGAAATCGATGATATTGTATTATTCGTTACTGCAGACCACTCAACACCAGTCGGTGTAATGGACCATACAGGAGATCCTGTACCAGTATTTATTAAAGCAGACGGATTACGTGTAGATGATATTACAGAATATGGTGAAAGACAAGCAGCAAAAGGAGGATTATGTCGTATAAGAGGTACTGATGTAATGTATATCATAAGAGACCTCATGAACGTAATCAGCAAATTCGGAGCATAAACATATTATCTCCCACATAACCCCCATTATTATAATAATCGAGATTATTTTTTCAAAATTTCTAAAACTTGTTACTAAAGGAGAATGAATATTAATGACAGAGAAGATACCAAAATTATTTGGAACATCAGGCATAAGAGGAGAGTACCAAAAAGAAGTAACACCCGAATTAGCATTGGATGTTGCAAGAGCACTGGCCAAATACATTGGTGGAAAAGGTAAAAAAGTAGTTATTGGACGTGACACAAGAACAACCGGAAAACTTCTGGAAAATGTGATGTCCGCAGGACTACAAGAGTGTGGATGTGATGTACTCCTATTAGGTATGGTTCCTACACCAACAGTAGGTTATGCAACACTAAAAAAATGTGCTGACGCAGGTATCATGATTACTGCTTCACACAATCCATCAAAATATAACGGTATTAAACTATGGAATGCTGATGGACTTGCATACAAACAGGAACAGGAAAGAGAAATTGAAAAAATAGTCCATGAAAAAACATTTGACAAAGTTGAATGGGATGAAATAGGTAAAGAGTATGATATCAGTTCATTCAAGGATGAATATGTTGATGCAATAATAAAAATTTCTGAAATAGATCCATCAAAACCATTGAAAGTAGTTGTGGATTGTGCTAGTGGTGCAGGAAGCGAATTATCACCCGAAGCACTAAGACGTGCCGGTATGGATGTCATAACATTAAATGCCCAGCCAGATGGATTTTTCCCTGGACGTAACCCTGAACCAAACAGTGCCAACCTCCAGGAACTTATGAAAACCGTGAAAGTTATTGGTGCAGATATTGGTCTTGCACATGATGGTGATGCCGACAGAATGATAGCAGTTGATGAAAATGGTAATTTATCCGACTTTGACAAGTTACTGACAATAATGGCCAAAGAATTTGGAGGAACTGTCGTTACAACCGTTGATGCCTCCGCATGCCTTGATACTGAAATGAAAAAAATGAATGGTAAAGTGCTTAGAACTCCTGTAGGCGATGTTCATGTGGCTGAATCAATAAACAAAAACAATGCAACCTTTGGTGGAGAACCTTCAGGTACATGGCTACATCCAGATTTCTGCATGTGCCCTGATGGGTTATTATCAGGTTTAAGAATAGTGAAATGTGTCCAGGATCACGGAAAACTATCCGAACAGTTAGATGCCATTGAAAGTTATCCAACAATAAGAGAAAAAGTGACATGTCCTAATGATAAGAAAAAACCTGTTATGGAATGTGTTGAAGCTTCTTTTTCTGAAGAATTTGATGACATTGAAGAAATTCTTACAATTGACGGTGTCAGATTGTCATTTACCGATGGCAGCTGGGTTTTAATAAGACCTTCAGGTACGGAACCTTATGTGAGAATTACAGCAGAAGGTAAAACACAGGAACACTTAGACCAAATCGAAGAAATATCCAAAAAATTCCTTGCAAATTTAATTTAAATATATGCAAATCCCACTTCATCCCCCTTTTTTTAATCATAATCTCATTATTTAATTTATTTGACTTTTTTTCACTACAGCAAATAAAAATACTTTATGCCATGAATAATTATTTAAAAAAATTAAATATATCCAACTATAAAAATAATAATAATTAAATAATGATTTTAGGTGATTACTAATGAAGGCAGTTATACTAACAGCTGGTGAAGGAACACGTATGCGTCCTTTAACAACTACAAGACCAAAAACTATGTTGATTACTGGTGGAAAACCATTAATACAGTACAATATTGAATCCTTAAGAGATGCAGGTATAAAAGATATCACCTTAGTTGTAGGGTATAAAAAAGAAGTTATTCAAGATTACTTTGGCGATGGTAGTGAATTTGGAGTAAATATCAATTATGCAATCCAAGACGGACAATTGGGTACTGCCCATGCTATTGGAAGTGCCGAAGAATTTATTGATGAAAGTTTTATCGTGCTTAATGGAGATATTATTGTAAGTTACGATCTTATACGTAACCTGATTGAAAAATATGCAACACGTACAAGTAATGATGTAAAATCTGTTCTTACGTTAATAGAAGTCGATGATCCATCAAGTTATGGTATTGTTTCTACTGCAAATGATAAAATTGTTGAAATTATCGAAAAACCTTCATTAGAAGACGCTCCAAGTAATTTAGCTAATGCAGGTATTTACTTATTTGGTATTGAAATATTTGATGCTATTCGTGAAACAAAATTATCTGAACGTGGAGAATATGAGATTACAGATTCTTTAGCTATTGAACTTGAAAAAGGATATGAAATTTTGGGTCTTATATCCCGTGAACCTTGGATGGATGTTGGTAGACCTTGGGAATTGCTCAAATGTAATGCAGATTTCCTTGAAAAAATGGAAGATGATATTCAAGGTGAAATCGAAGAAAACGTTACTATCCATGGTCCTGTTCATTTAGGTAAAAACAGCATCATTCGCAGTGGATGTTACATTCAGGGTCCTGTCTTTATTGGTGACAATTGCGATGTTGGACCAAACACGTATCTTAGACCTAACGCTTGCCTTTGCAATAATGTTAGCGTAGGTAACGCAGTTGAAATTAAAAATAGTATCATTATGGATGGTACTAATGTAAGTCACCTGTCATATGTTGGAGATTCTGTCATTGGAGTTAAATGTAACCTGGGTGCCGGAACTAACCTCGCCAACCTTAGATTTGACGACAAACACGTTAAAGTTAGCGTTAAAGGTGAAAGAGTGGATTCAGGTTTAAGAAAATTAGGTGCCATATTCGGTGACGGAGTAAAAACAGGAATCAATACTAGCGTAAATCCTGGAGTGAAAATAGGTAATGGTTCCTTCATAAATGCAGGATGCGTTATTTATCAGGACATAGATTCCTTTTCATTAGTAACAACAGAAACTAATTTAATCGTTAAAAAATTAAAAGAAGATGACGATTAATTTTTTAATATTCTTTTTATCCTAATTTTTAATTTCTAGTTTTAGCTTAAAAATAATTTTTAATCCTTGAACATTTATCAATAATTATTGTTTTTGATTTTTTTTATAATAATTATTTAATAATTCAATTATCATTAAGTTTAAGGTTATATTGTAATAAAATCATTTTTTAGACAAAAATTATGAAAAATTAGAAACATATTACATTAACTGATAAAAAAATATCCTATTAGGTTGATATTCGAAATATATAACAATAAATAGCCACATATCAAATAGATAGTATGAAATATATTTCCGATTAAGAAATTAATCATATTGAACCAACATCAAAAATTAGATATATATCAAAGAATTAATATATTATCTATCAAAGGCTAATTACTTAAAGGCTATAGAACATAGTAGGTGATTTAATTGAGTAAAACTATTACTATATCCCCAACATCAAGACAAGAGGGACATGCAACTTTATCTTTAGAAGTTGACGATGAAGGAATAGTAACAACCGGACGTTATTACAGTATAACCCCAGTACGTGGAATAGAAAAAATGGTCATAGGAAAAAGACCGGAATCCGCTCCAGTAATCGTTCAAAGAATATGTGGAGTATGTCCGGTTACACATACATTAGCATCAGTAGAAGCTATTGATGACTCATTAAAAATTGAAATTCCAAAAACTGCAAAAATACTCAGAGAAATGTGTTTAAATGCACATATGGTTAACAGTCACGCAATACATCATTTTTTAGTTGCACCTGACTTCGTACCATCTGAAGATTACAAACAAGTAGTTAAAAACATATCCGAGATAAGAAAACAAGCACAGTATGTTGAAGATGTTATCGGTGGCGAAGGTATACATCCATCAGATATAAGAATTGGTGGAATGGCCCATAACATTACAAAAAACACAAAAAATAAAATTAAAACCAGAATAAACGGAATAATAAAATTACTAGAAGAACACGTAGAACAAATGAAAGGATATGTTGAAGCCAAAGATTTCCCAGAAGACTTAGGAAAACACGCACAACCAGTATTAGCAACAAGCAACACTTACGGATCAAGACAAAACATATCATTACACAGTATCAACGAAATTATGCCAAATTCATGGTACGAAGATAAATACACACCACAAGAAGATGAAGAATTTGCTGACGAAACAAAAAAAGTAGCAAAGAAAATAGGAAAAGCAGCTTGTTCACAAATTCCATTATATGATAACACTCCAGTAGAAACAGGCCCTAGAGCAAGAGCAAACAAATACAGAAAATACAAAGAGGTAGGAGTTAAAGCACAACACATTGCAAGAGCCGATGAAATGATAAATTCTGCACAACGTATACTTGAATTAGTTGATCAAATAGATCCTTCGGCACAAACCATGGCCAAATATACCCTTGAAGGAACAGACCATTTAGGTATTGGTGTAATTGAAGGACCAAGAGGAACAAACTTACATACTGCTAAAATATCACAAGACGGATTTATAAGTGATTACAACTGTATTGTACCAACAACATGGAATATTCCAACAATGGGTATGGCCACTGAAGGAAATCATTATAAATATGCTCCAGATGTAATAAGAGCTTACGACCCATGTTTATCCTGTGCAACCCATATGATTGTTGTAGATGACGAAAGCAAAGAAGTACTTAAAGAAGACATGGTTCAATTATAAATGAAGGGATTGAATGTCATATTCTCATGAAAATTTAATTATTGGTTGTGGAAACACACTTTATGGTGATGACGGATTTGGTCCTGAAGTAATAAATTACATAAAAATGAACAATATCGAATTTCCCGGCGATACATGTGTAATAGATGGGGCTACAAGTGCTCCACATTACCTATTCACATTACCCGACGAAAAATGGAAAAACATAATTATAATAGATATTGCTTTAATGAATGAAGAAGTTGGAAACATTAAAGTTTTGGATTTGGATCAAATTCATGAAAAAGAAAGATACATGGATGTTCACGGATTATCAGCAACATACCCATTACATGACTTAAAAGATAAGATTAATATCAAATTAGTTGTAATTCAGCCAGAGAATATACCTCAAGAAATGGAAATGGGACTTAGCAAAACATTACACGATAAAATTCCACAAACGATAGATAAAACCATGGAAGTACTAAATTCTATGTTGAATAAATGAGCGAAATAATAGTATAATAGAAGGTGAGTACCTTGTTTGAAAAACTAAAAACTATGTTAAAATCTGAAGATAACAATTCAACAAAAACTCCTGCCAACCCTATAAAAAACGCAGGAAACAAATTAAAAATTGGATATATTCATCTTTCAGGATGTACTGGAGATTTAATGTCCTTTACTGAAAATTATGATGAACTGGTAGACTTGCTTGATGCTGTGGATATAGTTTATGGACAAACATTAGTAGACTGCTGGGAAATGCCTGAGATGGACATAGTCCTGATTGAAGGATCAGTATGTCTTGAAGACAAACATTCCATTAAAGAACTCAAAGAAGCTAGAGAAAAATCAAAACTACTCGTAGCATTAGGTTCATGTGCATGTACAGGTGGTTTTACCGTTTATGCCAAAGGAGGTCAAAAAGCACAACCTCAACACTCATCCTTTTTGTCATTACAACACCTTGTTAAAGTTGATATGGCAGTACCAGGATGTCCACCATCCCCTCAAATAATTAAAAAAGTAATATTGGCTGCAGTCAATAACGATTTAGATTATCTTGCACCATTTATGAAATTTACTGAAAATGAGGATGCCTGTGGATGTGACTTACAAAAAAGAATCGTCAATCAATCAATTTGTATTGGATGTGGAGCATGTGCAGCAGCCTGCCCTACAAGAGCCATGACAATGAAAAATGGAAGACCATCATTCAACTGTGACAGATGTGTAAAATGTGGTTTATGCTACTATCAATGCACACGTAGCTGGTGGCCAATGGACCAAATTAAAAAAGAAATGGGATTAGAATAAGGAGAGGATTAGACATGATAAAAGATTCAGTTCTAGGACCACATCAAGAAATTATAACAGCACGAGCAACTGACAAAAAAATATTAAATAAAGCACAAGATGGTGGTATCATAACCGCTTTGTTTGTATATGCTTTAGAAAATAACATCATTGACGGAACCATCATAGCAGGAGATGGAAAAGAACCTTGGAAACCGGAACCATTAGTTGCAACAACAAAAAAGGAAATACTTAAAAGTTCAGGTACCAAATACACCATGTGCCCAAATCTTTCAATGATAAAAGAAGCTACACGCAGTTATGGTCTTGAAAAAATAGGAACCGTCGGAACACCATGCCAAATTATGGGAATTCGTAAAATGCAGACATATCCTATGGGATTAAGACACGTTACCGATAAAATAGCTTTAATAGCAGGTATCTACTGTATGGAAAACTTCCCTTACGATTCATTGAAAGCATTCATCCAAGATAAAGCAGGAACCACCCCATCCAAAGTTACAAAAATGGATATTTCAAAGGGTAAACTCTTTATCAGAACATCCGATGACGTGACTGCAATCCCTATAAAAGAAACTCATGGTTATGAACAAAGTGGATGTCAGTACTGTATGGATTATGTGGCAGAATTATCTGATTTTTCATGCGGATCTGTTGGAGCCAAAGATGGCTGGTCAACAGTCATTAAACGTACAGATATAGGATCATCACTCATTGACAGAGCTATTGAAGATAATGTTCTTGAAGTTGTTGAAACAGATGAAGGAAAATTTGGTTTGGGAATGCTTAGAAAATTAGCTACCAACAAGAAGAAAAAACGTCAAAAAAATATTGATAACGCACTAGATATTGGATTGGAAGTTCCATTCACAAGATCCGATCTTAAAGAAGATGTTTTAGAAAACAGATAACCCTCCATTTCATTCTTTTTTTTATTGAATTTATATTAACTATTTTTAAATACTGTTTAATCCAAAAAATACAATTATGTTAATTATTTATAATTTAAATAATATACTTAACAATTATTATAATACTTAATTTTAAAAACGGGACTATATACCATGAGTTACAGGACAAGACGTGTTTTGTTTAGTGCACCACTTTTTGCAATTTTAGAATTTTTCTTATTGAAATACATTTTTTCATTGTTTGGCGGAATAAATGATGTTTATTTATTATTGATTGTATTTTTATTATTCTTGTTACAGGTAATACCCATGTTTTTTGAGGAAAAAAAATCAACTGCAGCAGGTCGTTTATTCTCAACCATCTTTGGAATATGGGAATGGTTTTTGGTGATGTTGTTGATAGATGCACTTTTAATATTCATTATTGGTAGATTTATAACAATTTCTACAGATGTAATCTTATTTTCACTGCTGATAATATTATTGGTGGGGATTTATGCTTATTACAATGCACACCAGATAACTGTTAAAGAAAAAACATTAGAATTTGATAATTTGGATAGGGATTACACCATTGCACATTTATCTGATGTACACTTTGGTTCTGTACGACATAAACAAATTATCAAAGATCTCAGTGAGAAATTAGATGAGTTGTCAGATATCTGTGATTTGATAGTTATTTCAGGTGATCTTGCTGACGGTTCATGTGCTGTGGAAGAGGATGATTTTACATACTTGAAAAATGTGAAGACACCCATAATCTTTACATCGGGTAATCATGATTACTATCCGGGATTGGAAAGTGTACATAAAGCTTGTGAAAATGCTGGAATAATTATATTGGAAAATGAAGGAATGGTATTTGAATCTCTTAACATTTATGGTTTGAGTTATAGTTTTAGTGATATTTCCATGCCTTCTGTTGAAGATTTGAAAGAATTTATCAGAGAAGACAAAGTCAATATTATAAATTACCACGTGCCTAACGGATGGACCTACCTATCTGATTTGGGTTTTAACCTTCAATTATCCGGACATACACATGGTGGTCAATTTTATCCTGTTACATTTTTAGGTAATTTAATATATGAAGGTCATAACATGGGATTATTTAAAAAAACCTATGAAAATGATAAAAAACATTATTTGCATGTTACCACAGGTGTTGGATCAATGGACATACCTATGAGATGGGGAACAAAGTCAGAAATTGTTTTGTTGAATTTAAAAAATAAAAATAATTAATATTAAAAATTATGAAGTATTATGAAGTGGTTTTTTTTATATTTTAAGCTATTTAAAAAATATAAATATTTTTAGGTATACCTAAACCTTTATATACTATGGAGTACAACATTTAATTGACTAAGAAGTTTAGGTTATCCTAAAAAAATTAGCCATATACTTATATCCTACTTCTAGTCAAAACGAGTTAAAACAAAAAGACGATAAAACATTCTATTAAAAGAAAAAAGAACTATTACTCCTACAATAAAAATAGTTTAAAAAAATTAAATCACCTATTAAGAGAAACTTTTAAAAGAAAAAAAGTCTATAACTCACCACTCCTTATAAAAAAACATAATATAACTTGTAATAAGGCAAAGAAAATAAAAAACTCCCTACGACTCTCAAAAACATCCTACAAGAGTCGAATACGAATTATTTTCTTTAACATTATTCTATTTTTTTAGAAATTATTTTCAATTAAAAAATTATATTGTTTCAATTTTTCATCACAAACATCATAATTAGGAAATTCCCTTCGGATTATCTCAAAAAACTTGTCACTGTGATTTAAAACAATTATATGTGCCATTTCATGATAAACAATATATTCAACCAGCCTATCTGGAAGAAAAGATAAGTTTTTAGACAATGTCACATTTCCCAAACTGCTACAACTACCCCACTTATAGACAGTATCCCTAAATTGAAGGCGGTTAACTTTAACATTTAAAATTTTCTCATATTTTTCAACATAAACATCCACCAAATCTCTTAATTCAGACAAAGTCCTGTGAACCAGGTGCATATCCCTAGTTATATTTGACAAATGCTCTTTTTCTTTGTTATATTCAATTATCTTCTTATAAATCCAGGAGTCTTTTTTATGAATCGTTTCTTCAATATCCACTTTGCTTCTTTTTGGTAAAATTATAAGCAACTTTCCTCTCTTTAATTCATAACGTATGTACTTAACTTTACGATAATCAACAGAATATTCCACTTCAATATCCCTTATTTTAATTTTATGTGATTGCCTGTTTTTCATAATTATCCAACTATTATACTATTACTGTTCCATAGCTAATAAGGATTTTCGAATTTGGCGTTATTGAAAATAAAAAAAAATAATAAGAAAATAAAACCATATATTATAAATAATTAAATTTTTTTATAAATTCAGACAGTAAAAAAAAGGGGAATAATTATGAGTAACGTTAAAGAAGTTGATGTGTTAGTTATAGGTGCGGGTCCTGCAGGTTCTATGGCAGCAAGAGAAGCCAGTAAAAATGGGGCTAAAACTTTAATAATTGATAAAAAATCCGAAATCGGAACTCCAAAACGATGTGGGGAAGGAATTATGGACGGAGTTCTCGAAAAAGTAGGCATTGAAGCTGATGAAAGATGGATTGCTCGCCACATAGATGGTGCAAGACTTGTTGCACCAGACAACACAAGTGCATGGTTTACTTCAGAAACCTTGGAAAAACCTGCTACAGGAATTATACTTGAACGTAAAGTATTTGATAAACATGTTACAATGGATGCTATACGTAGTGGTGCCGAAGTAATGATTAAAACGGAAGCTACAAACATAACAAGAGAAAATGATTACTTATTAATAGACATCACCAGTTTCAATAATCAATACGATCAAATTAAGGCAAAAATAGTTATTGGTGCCGATGGTCCGGAAGGTCGTGTAGCTTCCTGGATAGGACTTAACACGAAAGTTCCACTTAGTGAAATGGAATCAGGAGCCCAATATGAAATGACAAACCTAAACATGGAAAAAAATGATACCATCGAATTCTACTTTGGAAGTGTGGCTCCAGGAGGTTATGCATGGATTTTCCCGAAAGGGTATGATAGTGCCAATGTAGGTATTGATGTTTCAGGAATCAAAGGGGAAAAAACAGCTCTTGAATATCTTGATGATTTTGTAGCAAACAATGAAGAAACTAAAAATGGACAGATAGTTGAAGTCAATGTGGGCGGAAATCCATTATGCGGAATCTTTGATAAAATCATTGCCGATAATTTCATGCTTGTAGGTGATGCTGCAGGTTGTGTAAGTCCAATCACAGGTGGTGGAATTGACACCGGCCTTGAAAGCGGTATGATTGCAGGCCAAATTGCAGCAAAGGCTGTGAAGGAAAACAACGTTTCTGAAGAGAATTTACAGGAATACGCTGATTATATCAATGAACACATCGGAAAGAAATTTAAGAAATTAATCACAGTCAGAGATTTCATATACAACCTCGAAGATGAAGACATGAATGAATACATAGGTGCAATTGCTAATGCAAACATTTCCAAACTTTCTACAAAAGCATTACTTAAAGCTATGATCAAGGTTTCACCTAGAAAATTATTAAAATTACGTAAGTTACTATAAACTTATTTAATTCCTCTTTTTGTAATAATTATCCCTTATAAATCCTTGACTTAAACAGGCATATATCTTATCAAATCCCAATCTTCTATTTTATCCCTATTTTCAGATTCCACCTTTTGACCCAATAGATTTAATGTTCTTAATCCCCATCTCAAATCAGTATAATTTACGGCATACTCACTTATTTTCATGATTTGATTGTCCTGTATGACACCTTTTTTAAATCCAAAATCACAACGGTATTTTAATATTGAATACATTTCATCCACAGTATAATCCTTAAACTCTATTTCATTACATTGTAATACACTTTGAGCATTCTTTTCCAATGAATATTTGAAGGAGATGTTATTTACAATAAGTATTATTGCCATGTTAGAATGATAAAACTCATTAGCCCTTAACAGCTCGTTAATCAATTTATTTGAATCACGTTTTGGAAGGTAATTAAGATCATCCATCACCAATATAAATGATTCTTCCTCTAATTTTTCCATTATTTCCTCTTGAATAATTTCAGTACCTATGTTGTTCTGAGGAACATAACCAAATAACATCTTGAACATTTGAAAATAACATTTCCTTGCAGTGTTTTGAATATTACAATTAATATAACATGTTTTTATATTTGTAAACTGTTCAATTTCCATCAATGCATGTTTAATAACTGTTGTTTTTCCAGAACTTGAATTTCCCATTATTATCGTGTTTAAAACTTTATTATTTGTTAACAAAGGTTTTATATTTACTAAAATACTCCGTAATTCTTTATCTCTGCATTGTATTATCTCTGGAAAGTAATCTATATTGAATATTTCTTGATTTTGGAATATTGAATTATCATTATTTAGTATTTCTTCAAATATACTCATATCCATCACTACTTTCTTCCATCATTCCAGCCAAATAAGTTAATCTTGCATATTGATTATTAGTAAAATATCTTATTTAAAAGAAACCGGGTCCTGATAACTACTGAAGTATTTCGTTATACACAAAAATAATAGACCCCCCCCCTCTCCCCCAGAGAGTGAGAGAATGAGTGTCAGAGAGTCTTCAAATCATTTATAAAGAACAATCATTAAATAATAACACATATCAACATACGATTTCCAATATTAATTAGAAAAACATAGTATTAAAAGAAAAAAATGGGAAAGGAGGACAATAAAATGAAAAAAAATATGAAAAAATTTGAAAAAAAAACTTTGAAAGTTAATGAGACAAATGACATCGATTCAATAATTGAAATATTTCAAAGGTTTGGAAACGAATACGAAGTAAAAATTACAAAGCTAGATGATAACATACAGTATCAAACAAAGAATACCAAGATAACGCAAAGCCATACAAGCACAATATCACAAACAGATACAGATAAAATGATTAATAAACTGAAAAAACAGCAGGGAAAAATTACATTAATCATAATAGAAGACACGAAACGAAATAACCACACCGAAGTGAAGAAAAAAATAAACATCTTAAACAATTTAGAAAATGTGACGGCAAAAATAATCAAAAAGAAAGATACGTTTAATGTACTGGATAAGCTAATAAAAGAGGCATAATATGAATTACGAAAACATATTCTTAAAAAATGGAAGATATGTTATTAAAAAGAAGATTTACTGCAAAGAAATTACATATGGAACATTCAATAATTTAACGAAAGCCATTGAACAAAGAGACATCCTCATAAAAAACAGATGGCATAAAAATGCAACGACAAAATATCCTAAAAAACAACATTTCCCCAAATATGAGGTAAAAAAAACAGAGGATGGATATTTAATATTGAACAAGAAAATAGGAAGAGCTTTTGGAACATATAAAAACTATGAATATGCCCGGCTAATAAAAAGGATATTGCCATTTTATGGAAATAAAGTCAATATAGAAAAAATAGAACAAATTGCTCATAAAGAATTTTACAAACATATCTCATACAACAAAAGAATCTCCAAATATCATGTTATTTACAAGGGTTTTGTCCGAAGCACACACGATAGGTTAGATGATGCTCTTTATGAAAGAGATTTAATTAAAAAATCAGATAATGAGGAAGTAAGCTATGAAGATCCAACCATAGTTCATGATTATAAAAGTGAGAAATTGCCTTCATTTGAATATGAATATGAGAACATAACTTACGGAAAGAAAATGAAGAACAGATACATACTAGAAAAACAGATACGTAATCAGAAAATAATAATCGGTTCCTACCCAACATATGATTTAGCCCGCTTAATAAAAAGACATTTAGATAATAAAAAATGGAATTATTCCGAAGTTTATCACATAATAAAAAGCACAATAACCATTCATAAAAGAGACAAACACATACGCGAGCATGATGGGTATTTTTATATAGAAGTCTTAAAAGATGATGAAAAAATTATCTATGCCAAATATAAGGATATTGATTTAGCCCGTTATGTGAAAAATAATCTGGTCAGGACCAATTGGCGTAAGAAGTTCATAAAAAAATTTGAGAAAAAATATTTTTTAAATAAAATTGAAACCGAATATTACTATGATTCAACGGATTTTTTCATGGAAATATCATGAATAAGAATTAGAATTGACCATGAGATAAATCTTGATAACAAAATAGTGTGTTGTTGTAAAATAAAAAAAATACCCCCAAATAACCTTGAATAACGAGTTATTTTAGGAGGTATTTTTTTACATCAACCCCCTATTATTTATTTTAACTAATTGGGGTTCTTTGTTCAAAGAATACTTTCTGAGAATAACTTCCATCAGCATTCTTTTGTTGTGGATCAAATTTTTCCTGATATACTCTTATTTCAACTTCTTTAGGAGTTTTTGATAAATCTGTTGTTTTATTAAGAGTTTCATTAATTGTGAAAGATCCATCTTTAAGATCTGTAAATATGGTGGAACCTTTAGCTATTTCCTGATTGTCTTCAGACAATAATCTGTATTCACAATCCAAAAATTCAAAACTACGTACTGAACGTAACATAAATGATAATTGATATTGAGTACCATTTGAATCTTTTTCATCCAGATTTATATCAGTCACTCCTAAACCTGTATTATAAAACATTGTTGTTCCGACATAAAAGAGCATAATTGCTGTGATAATTAAAATTACTGATTGTTTTTTATCCAAATAACCCCTCCATCATTAACTTAAAAATTTCATATAATCTTAAAACTTTTGAAGATTACAGGATTAGTTAATATAATATTATATTTAATAGATTAAATATTAGTAGTAACTTAAGAAAAATAATAGTAAAAATTCACAATAACCTGAACATATCTATTAAATAAGAATTTTTATTTGAAATGATATCCTCTTACTATTTATAAATATTTAAAAGAGGTAATAATCCCTTAAATTAACAATTAAAATCCTAAAACAACTATTTTATTATCTTAGTTAAGATATTTTAAAATTATTTATACAATACAAAACAAAATAAGTACATAGCTTGTCAAACATGAATGGAAGTTTATGTGGGGAATAATTAAATTAACATTCATGCACCTAATAGCTTATATTAGATTAAGAACACTATGACGGATGCAATTGAATACTTAAGGGCATACAAGTTATTTTTTTATTGTTTTATTGAAATGTGCATCAAGTAGACTTCTAAATTAAATTCTTAATCTGATAATTATTAATCGGAGAAATAAAAATGATTATTAGAGGAAATATTTTAAATGTATTCACTGATGAAATATATCCTGGGGAAATTAAAATTCAACAAGGAATAATTGAATCCATAAAGGAAGTTGATCAGTACTTCTCGGACATCATTGTTCCAGGTTTTATCGATGCTCACACACATATCGAAAGTTCAATGTTAACTCCTTCAAGATATGCTGAAATTGCATTGAAATATGGAACCACAGGAGTTGTTTGCGATCCTCATGAAATAGCAAATGTTATTGGAATGGAAGGTATCGAATACATGATTAACGATGCCAAATATGCTCCTTTGAAATTTTTCTTTACTGCACCATCCTGTGTGCCTTCCACACAATTTGAAACCAATGGTGCGACATTGGATAGTTCCCATGTAGAATCTCT
>ODAJ012190722.1_pt1 | contig 43221 bp, 41 predicted proteins | sample 1539241 | NCBI WGS metagenome assembly ODAJ01 (sample SAMN02144231, study PRJEB22623) | gut metagenome | biome: sheep rumen | host: Ovis aries | place: New Zealand
GCCGTAGTACTGGGTGGCCTCGTTGTCAGCACCGCCTGCGGGGGTGTAGGCGGGGGCTGGCTGCGGTGTCACTCCCGGAATGGGCGGGGGTGGGGGCATGACACCCTGAACCTGCGGGGCAGCCTGCGACACTACTACCTCGTCGTCCTCCTCCTCAATGGCGGGGGGCAGTGGCGTGCCGCCTACCATGGTCTCGTCGCCAGTTTGCACGACAGCGGCTGCCGCTTCGGGCTGTGCTACGTTCTGGTTGTAGAGAATGTCGATGAACTGCTGCATGCTCTGCGGGCGGTCCTTGCGGCGGGGCTGCATGGCGGCCACGATGGCCTTCCACGTCTGCTCCTCCACGTAGTCAGGGCGCTGGCCCAGTCCTTCCTCGTTGACGGTCGATGCCTCGGGGGGCACTTCGCCGGTCACGAGGTTGTAGAGTGTGGCACCGAGGCTGTAGATGTCGGAGACGGGCGAGAAGTCCTGCAGCGACTGCTGGAACTGCTCCAGGGGAGCGAAGCCCTTGCTCAGTCCCACGGGCGTGGCACTGGTCTCGCGTCCGTCGGAGGTGTAGTTCTTCGATATGCCGAAGTCAATGAGCATGGCCTTGTCGCCGTTGAGCAGGATGTTGCCCGGCTTCACGTCGTAGTGGCACATGTGCTTGTCGTTGTGCATGTAGTGCAACGCCTCGGCTATCTGGGTGATGTAGCGCCTGGCGTCAGCATCGCTCAGCCGCCCTTGGGCCTTCAGCTTGTCGCGCAGTGAGCCGTCCTTGAGGAACTGCATGACGTAATAGACCGTGTTGTTCTCCTCGAACACGTCGGCCACGTGCACAATGTTCGGGTGGTTCAGCGAGGCCAGGTTGTGAGCCTCCTTGATGAACTTCTGGCGGTACTTGTCCAGCTGCTCGGTACTGCCCGTCGAGGGCAGCGAGACGTTGTTGTTAGTCTGGTCGCGCAGGCAGCTGTCCTTCATGAAGAACTCCTTGACAGCCACGGGCACCTCGACTTCCATTTCGCCCAGGTTGCCGGTTACTTTCTCCTTCGTAATGGCCTGGTAGGTAATGCCGAAGCCGCCCTGTCCGAGCACGCGGACTATGGTGTAGCGACCGTTCTGGAGCTGTGCTCCCTGTCGCAGTAGTGAATTCTGTTGTGTATCCATCTGTTTGTTATTTTCGATTTACGGATTTACGGATTTTCGATTTACTGTTTCTTCTTACATGTACCACGAGCGCTGCTTGTCGCCGTCGGTGATGAGGTACGTGCCGCTATCGGTAAACTTCACCACCTTCGGCCGGAAGTCCTGTTCCTTCAGGGCCGTCTCCACGTTGGTGGGAATGTCCTTGTAATAGACACCCCGGTCGCAGCAGGCCACGAAGCCCTTGTTCGTGACCGAGCAGCTGCGTATGGTTCCGAACTTGTCGTAGGCACGCTGCAGGTTGGCGTTGTCCGTCTCGTGCGAGGCATACCAGTGCTTGTCGGTCACGATGACGAAGTTGCCGTTCTCGCAGATAGACACGCTGTAGATGGTCTCGCTGTCGTTGTTGTACTGCTTCATCATTTCCGACATCTTGTCGGGCATGTGTCCACGGTAGCCGTTGTCGTTCCACACGACGCACCACCAGCCCGAGTCGGTGACGGTGACGTCCGAGATGCGATAGTCCTTGTCGTTATACTCCTTGATGGCCTTCTTCAGACCCTCGGGACAGGCGCCGGTGTAGCAGTAGCCGTTCTTGCCGTAGATGGCCACGCCGCGCTCGTCCTCGCTGATGGCTCCCGTGCGGCAGCCGTTGTCGCCCCACTCCTTGATGGTGGTGGTGATGTACGACAGGGCCTTTGCCTCGTCGGTATAGCTGCGCGTGGTGCCGTAGAATTCGAAGCCGCTAGTGCCTGAAGAGTTCGACGGCGTTACGCCCGTGCCGCCGCTATAGACGGAGAACGACGTCGAGGCCAGCTTGCGCCCGTTGAACCATATCTCCCAGCGCCAGATGCCCTTCTCGTAGTAGCCGCCGTCGTCGCTGCCCCATCCGGGCAGTGCGAGTGTCTGTGCGGTGCCGGTGGTGAAGTCCGCATCGTCGGTCGTGGTGTAGCCCGTGGGCGACGAGCTGTTGGTGACCAGCGAGCCATCGGGGCGATAAATCTTTGTGTAGAGCGTCACGTCGCTGGCTGCCCTTGTGCAGTTGTAGGTCAGTCGGGGCTTGGCGTACTTCATGTCGTTCTCGTAGAGCGTGTTGCCGTAGTAGGTCAGCATCTCGCCGTTGTAGGTCACGTTGCCAATCTCTATCTTGGTGATGGTGACACCCGACATGGCGTCACGCCTCGTCCCGCTGTTGGTGCTGGTGTTGGTGCGGGGGGTGGGGCGCGTGGTGCTGGTGTTGGTGTTCGTCCTTGGCTTTGGCGCGGGCTTGTTGGGCTTGGTGATGGTGCCCTGAGCTCCTGCCGTCTGTATGCCGATGAAAGCAGCCATCAGCAACATCGTGGTGGTTTTGATAAGGTTTGTCTTCATAATAGAATAAGTGTTATTGGATTGTTGGTTAGTCGTCGGAAGGTTCCGTGAAGGGGTCGTTAATGTGGGTGTCGCTGTCCTTTCCTGGGGCTGGCTTCTGGGGCTGTGTGTTAGGCTTCACCTTGCCGGGCTTGTTGGGGTCGTCGTGCTTGCCGCCCGTGTTAATCTGGTCTATGTGGCTTTGGTTAATCTTCGACGGGCTTGTGTTGGCAGGTCTTGCTGGTGTGGTTGTCGTAGTGCGTGCCGGCCGGCTGGGTGTCGTGGCGCTGGGCTGCATGTAGTCGTCCTCGTCCAGGTCTTGCTGGCGCGAGGGTGCCGGGGTAGGCTTCACGGGCAGGTTGATTTCCTGCGGCTGTGCCTGTGGCGCGGGCTTGTCGTCGCTGCCCTTCAGCAGGAAGAAGAGAATGCCGGCTGCCGCAATGACTGCAATGAACAGCATGCCGATGATGGCCCACTTCATGGCTCCGCCGCCGCCACTGTTCTTCGTGGGTGGCAGGGGGGCCGTCTGGTTGTACTGCGGCGGTGCCTGGTGCATCTGCGGCTGTGGCGGAATGGCCTGCGGGGGCTCTGGCTCGTGGGCCACTACCTGGACCACCTCCTCTTCGCCTACGGGCACCTCGTCGGCCACGGGCGGTGCCGGTGGCATCATGGCTGTGGCGCCCTGCTGTGCGCGCTCGGCCATGAACACCTTGTTGGCGGCGCGGAACGAGGCCTCGTCGCTTACCAGCAGGTTGTCGCCCTGCTCGCGCTCCACCGACTCTATGTGTATGAAGTAAGCCGAGTGGTTGTCGCTGTTGTCGATGGTCTCTCCGGTCAGCAGCTTGCGCTTCTCGTCGTCGGTCTTTTGGCTGCTGAAGATGGCCATGAGGTCGTCGTCGTCCATCTGCTCCAGCATGCCGTCGGAGCAGAGGTAGAAATAGTCGCCCGGTTCCACGTCGGTAATGTGTACAATGTCAGCCTTCGAGGGTCGCTCCTGGTTGGCCATGATGACGCGCGTAATGACGTTCTTGTTCTTGGCCGTCCGCAGTTCCTCGAAGGTCAGCTCGCCCACCTCGAAGAGGTCATAGACCAGCGAGTGGTCGCGCGAGCGGTAGAGTATCTCCCCCGTCGAGGGCCTGAGGTGGTAGATGCGGCTGTCGCCGATGTGTGCTACGGTTACGCCGCCCTTGTGCATGGAGAGCAGGGTCAGCGTGGTGCCCATCTTCTTGAGCCCGTGGGTGTCCTTGGCGTCAACGGCAGCGTAGGCGGCGCTGAGGGCTTCCTCCAGGAGTTGGTCTTCGAGCACGCCGTCGGCGGGCATGCGGCTCAGTATGTAGTCGCTCATGGTCTTGCAGACCGTTCCGCTGGCTACTTCGCCCGACTCGTGTCCGCCCATTCCGTCGCAGAGTATGAATAGCCGGTCGTTGGTGGTGGCAGCGTTAAGTACGGGGAAGATGGAGTCTTCCTGAGTGGGTCGGCTACCTATTTGGTGTATAGCCTGTGGCTGTGATATTCTGAATTTCATAACGTCCTCTGTGTTTTATTGTTTTTGTGGGGTTAGACGGGTATCTCGTAACGCATGGTGACGCCGCCCATTCTGATTTCGGCGCCGTTCTTCAGTATGAGCTTGTCGGCCCCGTTCAGCAGCACGCCGGCCACGAAGGTGGGGTTCCTGTTCTCGCCGTTGCTGATGATGGCGCGTATGGAGCCGTCGGGCATCTTCATGGTCTCAATGACAGCGTGCAGTCGGCTCATGGTCTTGTCGCCGTTGGTGGGCAGTGCCACGGTGGCCTTGGCGGGTGCGTTGGTGTCTTCCGGTTTGCGGCCTATGGTGTTGCGGCCAATGTTCAGCGCGTAGCGTACGCCGCCAAGTACCAGGAATCCGCCCAGCGCCATGGCAGAGTGCGGCTGTTGCGGCTGGCGCACGCTGCCGCCGTAGATGGTGTGTCCGTCGTCCTGTGGGGGTGCCTGCTGCTTGAAGCGCACCATGATCTGTGCGCCGCAGCTGGGACACTTGATGACCTTCTGGGCTACGTTCAGTTTGTTCTTTACGTCCAGCTGTGCTTGGCATTTCGGACACTTTATTCTTGTTACTTCCATATTGTTGTGTGTGTAATAGGTCTTACGTTCGTTATTTGTTACCAGGAGATGACGGGCATGTTGTGTTTGAACTTTCCCCACATGACGGGGTGCTGCTTGTCGTTGGAGATTTTCTTCACGCCCTGACTTACGAAGTTGAAGAGCTCGCGGGCCGTAATGGTGCGGTCGCGGTTGGCGTCGGCCCCGCCGCGCAGTCCGCGCTGCAGGTAGGCGGTGAAGAAGCCGTTCTTCATGCTGGGGCGCTCAATGCTGGTCTCGTCCGAGCGCGAGGAGAGGAAGAACATGACCTCCGTGTTCCTCAGGTTGGCCGGCACGCTGGTGTTGTGGTTCGTGCGCTGCTCGTTGCGCATCTTGCCCGAGAAGCAGGCATCGGCGAAGATCATCTTCGAGCCTGCCTTGCTCTTGGCCATGATGTTCTTGATGTCTTTGTACTCTATAAGTCCGTCGTAGAACACCAATTGGCCGGGTGCTCCGTGGCCGCTGTAGAAGAAGAGGATGGCGTCGTTCTTCGTAGCCTTGGCAAACTGCGTCCTCATGGCGTTGAGCACGGCGGCCTTCGTCACCTGCGAGTTGGTGAGCAGGATGCAGCTGGCTTTCTTGTTCTTCTCGAACACCTGCTTGATGGTTTTTGCGTCGTTGGCACAGAGCGCCAGGTCCATGTCGTAGCCTGGGTAGTCGGCAATGCCGCAGGTCACGATGTATATCTTGTTGACCTTCTTCTGCGTCTGAGCCAGCGCCGGGCCGAGGCCCAGCACCAGCATCAGGAGCGCCAGTATGACAGTTCTTCTGTTCATAGCGGTAACGTGTTTCGGGGGTTATACCAAAAGGTCGCCACCGGCATCGTTCATGTAGTCGGGCATGCCGTCCGACCCCATGGAGGCGTCGGTCAGCAGTCCGTCGTCGGTGCCCGGGTCGCTCACGGTGGTAGCCATGCCGCTGCCGCCGCTCATGCCCATGCCCTGGCCGGAGATGTCCATGACTTCGTTGTCGTCGAGTTGTCCGTTGCCGTTAGCGTCCATGGCTGCCACGTCGAACGTGCCGTCCTGATCGACATCGACCATATAGACGTCGTGGCCATCCACGTTAGCCTGGGCCAGCGTGGCGGTGGAGCCGTCGGAGAGTGTTACCTCCTCGACACCCACGATGGAGACATCGTCGTCGCCGTTGGCTGCGTTATGAATGTGTACGTCGGGCTGGTGGTGCACCACGTCAACGTTGTTGGCGGGCGCTGCGGTGACGTTCTCGCTGATGGCGGGCTGCGAGAGCTGTGCAAACTCGTTGTGCTCGGCCGTGCTCATGCTGTTCCACTCGTCGGCCGTGTAGGTGCCATAGACACCGCCGTGCCATACGAACACACCGCCGGGGCCTACCTCGGCGCGGGCGGCGGCAAAGGCCTCGCCGAACGACATGGAGTCGCTCACCTCGGCTACCTCCAGACCGTTGCTCATCGTGTAGTGGCCCTCGTTTTCGGGGGTGACGGGCACGTCGTCCAGGTTGACATCCACTTCGGGCTCCGGCTCCTCGCCGTTGGCAAAGTGCTGGTAGGCAGCCGATGCGCCCACGGCACTGACCGAGCCGAACAGGATGCCAGCCACGCCACCTACCACGACGCGCATCCAGGTCTGGCTGCTGTCGCTGCTCTGCGGCTGGTAAGCCGGGCGGTAGGCCTGCTGCGGGCGTTGCGGCTGTTGCGGCCGCGGCTGTTGCTGCTGGCCGGCGGCGTTAGCGGTGTTAGGACGCGGCGGGGGCGTCTGACTGTTATTCTGGTTCTGGTTTCCTAAACCCAGGATGATGGTTTCTTCATTCGTTGCCATAGTCGTATTCTTTTTTTAGTTGTTATTAATATAATAAGGTGTAGGCTGCGTCAGACGAGCAGCATGTCGTCGCTGTCGCCCACCACGTCGCTCACGTCGCCCGTGTTGCAGTAGTCGGGCAGGGTGCCGTCAGTGCCCTCGTTGCTGGTCATGAGGAGGTTCGGGTCGTCCTCAGGATAGATGTCTGTGTCTGTTTCTCCTTCTCCGATGATGACGTCTCCGCCTTCTCCGCTTTCTCCGCTTTCTCCGGTGTCGTCGCCTTCGAAGCCTTCCTCATAGACCACGACTTCGCTCGAAGGGCCGTTGCCCGGGTCGTTGCTCACGTTGTTCTGCTCGGCTACGGCGACCAGGTCGCCCATGCTGATTTGCACATCGGTACCCTGGAACGACTGTATCTCGTCCTCGCTGATGTTGCCGTCGCTGTTGTAGTCGGCCATCATGCCGTCAGCCCAGCCGTCCAGATCAACATCTACGATGGCGGCCTGCTGGCCGTTCATGCTGACGGTGGCTACGTCCATCTGCGAGCCGTCGTCCATGGTGATGCGCTCGTACGAGAGTACGCGTATATCGTCGCCTCCGCCACCGGTGACTTCGCCGCCTCCGCCACCGCCGCCGATGACTTCGCCGCCGCCTCCGCCGTTGTTGTTATTGACCGGCGTAGGTACTACTACTACGTCCGTGTGGTGGTGATGATGGTGTACGGTGTGCGTGGGCTGGGGTTCGGGGGCAATACTTACCTCCTCGTCGGTGTTGGGCTCGATGGTGATTTCGGGAATATCCTCCTCATTGTCAGTCAAGCGGTTGTAGGCGTAAGCGCTGCCTACTCCGAATACGGCACCGAAGGCTGTTCCGATGGCTGCGCCCAGTGCGCCGCCTACCAGGCCGTTGTCATTCTTCTTCGGTGTGGGAATGGGTCTCGGGTTCATGTTTGGCTTTGTTTCCATAATCGTTGATGTTTTTTTATTGGTTAGTAATATTGTTATTTGTTGGTGCAAAGTTACATCATGAAACCGCCGTTTCCAAATTCTTTGCCGCATTCTTCACCAAAGGGGGCGCTTTCGTGACGAAAGGCCCGCTTTTGGTGACTTTTTGTTACTTGATAAACTTGGCCTTGCAGAACGGGCAGTTGTCGTACTGGCGGGTCAGCAGGTCGTAGTCAACAGTGAAGAACTTCTTGCAGTTCGGACAGACGTAACTGTCTCTCAGCCTGCGTTGTAGCTCCTTTCGCTTAATGGGAGCCTTCTTCGAGTCGTTGAGCGAAACGAGGATCATAATCAGCGTCAGCAAGAGGCCGAAGCCCATGAGCACGAAGCGCAGGAAGCCCAGCGACTCGATGAACGTACACAGAATGCCCAGCGTACCGAAGGCACCGGCCACGCCGCGTATGGCGTTCTTCTTGGCCAGATTGGTCTGTATGGCGTTCGTCTCTTCCTCGTAGCGCATCCAGGTCAGCCTCAGTGGGCGGATGTCGGCCGTCTTCGGGGGTGGGGGTATGGCGCCCTCTATGAAATCCTTTACGTAGTTCCAGTCCAGGCGGTAGTGTTCGCCGCCCAGCTCTACGACGTCGCTGGTCGTCACGGTCTTCTTGAAGACGGGGTTCCCGTTCACGTAGGTGTCGTTCTCCATCTTGAGGTTCTCTATCGTGTAGGCCTCGTTGGGCATGACCTCTATGCGGCAGTGGCTGCGGCTTACGCTTCTGGGCACGCTGCCGGCAGCGCCGTAGCCTTTCGTCTTGTTGCCCATGGTCATGTTCAGCTGACCGTTCTGTGCGTTGCGTCCGATGATAATCTCCATATTTTTCTTTTGTTTATGCTGTTATATCTTCATCTTGATCATCAGCTCCTTGAGCTTCTTCAGGGCATCCTTCGACACTTCGAGCGAGTAGCAGGCGTCGCGGTAGTCCGAGAGCACCAGACGGTGCTTCTGCAGGTTAATCTGGAACACCAGGTTCAGGTTGACGATGTAGCTCTTGCCTATGCGTGCAAAGTACATCACCTTACCCTTCAGCCTTTCGGCCAGCAGCTGCTCCATCTTGCCCAGACTCATGCCTACGGTACACTTCAGCTTGTTAGTCAGCACGATGCTGGTGTAGTTGCCGTCGGCCTCGAAGTAGGCAATCTCCTTCATGTCAATGCGCAGCAGGTCGTCGCGCGAGTTAAGGAATAGCCAGTCTTTGTTTGTCATCTCTTTTGTATGATTCTTAATATTCAAGTTACAAATGTAATCATTTCTATTAAATTATGCAAACACTTTGGCCGAAATTTTCACTTTTGCCCTAATTTTTCCCCTAAATTTGGCCGTTTCGTATATTTTCTTTAACTTTGTAGCCCTTAATTGAGTAACACTTATGAACGAGAAAGACCGCATTCTTCAGTTGCGCCGTGAACTGCACGAGCACAACCACCGCTACTACGTACTGAACCAACCCACCATTACGGACGAGGAGTTTGACCACCTCATGCACGAGCTGCAGGACCTGGAGGAGCGCCACCCCGAGCTGGCCGACCCCAACTCGCCGACGCAGCGCGTGGGCAGCGACCTGAGTCAGGAGTTCAGGCAGGTGGAGCACCGCTACCCCATGCTCTCGCTGGCCAATACCTACAACGAGCAGGACGTCAGCTCCTGGTACGACAGCGTGGCGCACGGCCTGCAGGGCGAACCCTTCGAGGTGTGCTGTGAGCTGAAGTACGACGGGCTCTCCATTTCCCTGACCTACGAGGACGGTCGCCTGGTGCGTGCCGTGACGCGCGGCGACGGCGTGCGTGGCGACGACGTGACGGAGAACGTGAAGACCATTCGCTCCATACCGCTGGTGCTTAGTGAGCCCCAGCCGCCCCATTGGCCCCAGTCCTTCGAGATCAGGGGTGAGATACTCATGCCCTGGCGGGTCTTCGAGCGGCTTAACCAGGAGCGCGAGGCCGCCGAGGAACCCCTCTTCGCCAACCCCCGCAATGCGGCCAGCGGCACGCTGAAGAGCCAGCAGTCGGCCGTCGTGGCCAGCAGGCAGCTCGATGCCTACCTCTACTACCTGCTGGGCGATGAGGTGCCCTCTGACGGCCACTACGAGAACCTGCAGGCGGCGGCCTCCTGGGGCTTCAAGATTTCCCAGGGCATGCGCAAGGTGCGCACGGTGGGCGAAATCTTCGACTTCATCAACTATTGGGACACCGAGCGCAAGAACCTGCCCGTGGCCACCGACGGCATTGTGCTCAAGGTGAACTCGCTGCGCCAGCAGCGCACGCTGGGCTTTACGGCCAAGAGCCCCCGCTGGGCCATTGCCTACAAGTTCAAGGCCGAACGGGCCCGCACGCGCTTGGAGAGCGTCAGCTACCAGGTGGGGCGCACGGGTGCCGTGACCCCCGTGGCCAACATGGAGCCCGTCCAGCTGGCCGGCACCACCGTCAAGCGGGCCACGCTGAACAACGAAGACTTCATTCGCTCCTTCGACCTGCACATAGGCGACTACGTCTATGTGGAGAAGGGGGGCGAAATCATTCCGAAGATAGTGGGTGTCGATGTGGAGGCCCGCCCCATCATGGCCCAGCCCGTGGAGTTCATCAAGCACTGTCCGGAGTGTGGCGCCCGACTGGTGCGCTACGAGGGCGAGGCCGCCTGGTACTGCCCCAACGACACGCAGTGTGCGCCGCAGCTGAAGGGCAAGATAGAGCACTTCATCTCGCGCCGGGCCATGAACATTGACTCCCTCGGCCCGGAGACTGTCGATGAGTACTTCCGGCGTGGACTCATCAGGGATGTGGCTGACTTGTACCTTATTGAGGTCCAGCAGATTAACGGCGACGGTTCGCGCACTCGTTCGGCCCAGCGCGTGGTCTCGGCCATTGAGGCCTCGAAGCAGGTGCCCTTCGAGCGCGTGGTCTTTGCCTTAGGCATTCGCTTCGTCGGCGAGCAGTCGGCCAAGCTACTGGCGCGCCACTTCAAGACCATGGAGGCCCTCCAGACGGCCACGGCCGAAGAGCTGGTCGAGGTCGATGGCATTGGCGACGTCATGGCGGCCAGCATCGTGGGCTGGTTCCGCAACGAGGACAACCGCCGGCTATTAGAGCGACTGAAGAGCTACGGCCTGCAGATGCAGCTCAGCGAGGCGCAGCTCAGCCAGCAGAGCGACCGGCTGGCGGGCCAGACCGTCGTCATTAGCGGAGTCTTCCAGCACCACAGCCGTGACGAGTACAAGGCGCTCATTGAGCAGCACGGCGGCAAGAACGTGGGCTCCATCAGCAAGAAGACGAGTTTCGTGCTGGCCGGTGAGAACATGGGGCCTGCCAAGCTCGAGAAAGCCCAGAAACTCGGCGTCCGCCTGCTGACGGAGGATGAGTTTCTGGAGCTTATCAGTTAAAGTCACCTTTTGCCTCGTACCATGCACTTCGAATGGTCATACGGAGAGAAGTGCCGTTTCTCCAGGAGAGAAGTGCCACTTCTCCCATAGAGAAACGGCACTTCTCTCTTGGAGATTCGGTAGGTTACTTTCATGGACAGTGGACAGTAGGACAATAAATATATAAGACTTCACGCGTACGTACGCGTACGTACGCGAGGACTTTCTGAATTCTACTGTCCTACTGTCCTACTGTCCACTGTTTTTCATCGTGATGGGTTAACAGGTGCAAAGTTAGCCATTTGCTGCGAGGTATGCAAGAAAAGACAGGAAAAAAATCCCGTTGCTTACTCCTCGTCAGGCCACGGCCGGAAGGGCAGCTCGCCTTCCTGCCACTGCCGGACGGAGGCGTCGGCCTCGTCCTTGCTGTGCAGCTTCTGGTTAGCGACGCCCAGTCCGAGTAGCCGTATGGGGTGGATGCGAAACTCCACGTCCTCCATGAGGTGTTTGGCCAGGGGCAGAATGTCGTCCTTGGTGCGCAGGGGGTTCTCGACGGTCATGCTGCGCGTAATCTGCTGGAAGTCAAGAAACTTTACCTTCAGCGTCAGCGTGTAGCCCAGGAAGTGGTTCTTCTCGATGCGCCTCACCAGCTCCTCGACGATGTGGTACAGCTGGATGGTGACAGCCGCCGGGCTGCTGATGTCGGTCTCGAAGGTGTGCTCGCAGCTTACCGACTTGCGCTCCCACTCGGCGACGACGGGGCGCTGGTCAATGCCGCGTGCGAAGTTGTAGAACACGAGGCCCATCTTGCCAAACTCCTGAGTGAGCCGCCGCTCAGAGCAGCGGCGCAGGTCGGAGCCGGTGAAGATGCCCATCGTGTGCAGCTTCTCGGCCGTCTTCTCGCCGACGCCCCATATCTTCTCAACCCTCAGCGAGGCTATGAAGTCGAGGGCGCGGTCGGGGTGGACGACGGTCAGGCCGTCGGGCTTGTGCCAGTCGGAGGCTATCTTGGCCAGGAACTTGCAGTAGCTGACGCCGGCCGATGCCGTCAGGCCGGTGGTGAGGAGAATGCGCTGCTTGATTTCGCGGGCTATATCGACCGCCATCTGCATGCCCTTCTTGTTGTCGGTCACGTCAAGAAAGGCCTCGTCGAGCGACAGGGGCTCAACGAGGTCGGTGTAGTCGTGGAAGATGTCGCGTATCTGCTGGGACACCTCCTTGTACCGGTGGAAGTGGGGCTCCACGATGATGAGCTGCGGACAGAGACGCTTGGCCACCTGAATGGACTGTGCCGAGTGGATGCCGAACTTACGGGCCTCGTAGCTGGCCGTCGAGACGACGCCGCGCTCCGCATCCCAGCCCACGGCCACGGGCTTGCCGCGCAACTCGGGCTGGTCGCGCTGCTCCACGGCTGCGAAGAACTGGTCCATATCGACATGGATAATCTTCATGTCAGCAGGGCGAGCAGCTCGCGGTCGGCGGCCGTCCAGTTGAGCGTGGGCAGCTCCTTGGGCGTGAGCCAGCGGTAGTCTAAGTGGTCGAGCAGCAGAAAGCCGTCGGGGGCGTCCGTGCGGCAGTCGTAGGCCACGAGGTGGGTCTGGAAGTCGGGGTAGGCGTAGTCCAGCTCCGCCAGCCGGCGGCCTATGAAGATGTCCCAGTGCATCTCCTCACGTATCTCGCGCAGTAGGGCTTCGTGGTCTGACTCGCCGGCCTCGACCTTTCCGCCTGGAAACTCCCAGTGCTCGGAAATGTAGGGGTAGCGGCTGCGTGTGCGCTGCATGCAGAGTAGCTTGCCTTCGTGCCTGACGACGGCACAGACGACGCGCGTGGGCTGTGGTTGGTTCTGTTCCATGATGTTTACTTCTTTTGGTTATTTGCTGCAAAATTACTAAAAAAACTGAATAGCCGAGCATAATTTGAAGAATATTTTGTAACTTTGTGCGTCAATCTAAAATTGTAAATCGTAAATCGTTAAATCGTAAATAAACAAGGTGTATATAGCAATAGCCGGAAACATAGGAAGCGGAAAGACCACGCTGACGAACATGCTGGCCCGCCACTACGGCTGGGAGGCACGCTTCGAGGCCGTGACGCAGAACCCTTACCTGGAGGACTACTACAAGGACATCAAGCGGTGGTCGTTTGCCTTGGAGGTGTTTTTCCTCAAGGAGCGCTTCCGTGACCTGCTGCGCATCAACGAGGCGCAGCACACCATTATTCAGGACCGGAGCATCTTTGAGGGAGTCTATGTCTTTACGGCCAACAACAAGGCCATGGGCAACCTCTCGGACCGCGACTTCCAGACCTACATGGAACTCTTTGAGCAGATGATGAGCATGGTGCGCATGCCCGAGCTGATGATATACCTCAGGGCACAGGTGCCCCACCTCGTGGCCAACATCCAGAAGCGCGGCCGCGACTACGAGCAGACCATACAGCTGGAGTACCTGCAGAACCTGAACCAGCGCTACGAGGACTTTATATATAATAGGTATAAGGGCCGACTGCTGGTGGTCGATGTCGATGAGATGGACTTTGAGCACGTGCCGCGCGACTTTGCCACCATCGTCGATAAGATAGACCGCACGCTCTTCGGACTGTTCCCCGATTAGCGAGGAAGGAGGAAGGAAAAAATCGTAAATCGTAAATCGTTAAATCGTAAATAAACAAGATGCACATAGCAATAGCTGGAAACATTGGCAGTGGCAAGACCACGCTGACACGGATGCTGGCCAAACGATACGGCTGGACACCGAGGTACGAACCCGTTGACAACAACCCCTACCTGGCCGACTTCTATGCCGACATGAAGCGGTGGTCGTTCAACCTGCAGATATATTTCCTGAACAAACGATTCAAGGAGGTGGTAGAGATTGCACAGTCGAAGCAGACCGTCATTCAGGACCGCACCATCTTCGAGGACGCCCGCATCTTTGCACCCAACCTGCACGGACAGGGAATGATGAGCGACCGCGACTTCAAGAACTACACTGACCTGTTCGACCTGATGATGTCGCTGGTCAAACTGCCCGACCTCATGATTTACATACGCTCCACCATTCCCAACCTGGTGGCGCAGATTCAGAAGCGCGGCCGCGACTACGAGCAGACCATGCAGCTGGACTACCTGCAGGGACTGAACCAGCGCTACGAGGAGTGGATTGCCGGCTACAAGGGTAACCTCATCATCGTCGATGGCGACACCTGCAAGTTCGGCGACAGCCACGAGCACTTCCTGCAGGTCACCGACATGATTGACGCCAAGCTCTACGGACTGTTCCCCATGGAGTAGCGTCGTCACTACGGGGTAAAGTTGATGTCTCGCATCGTATCTCTTCCATAGACATAAACCAAATGAAAATATAAAGATGAAAACAATTGCATTGAGACTATTCGTGCTGGCAGGTATGCTGCTGTCCCTGCTGGGTGCTCAAGGTGGAGACATCATCAAGGTGACGAAGCCGCCGTTCAAGAAGTTCGTGAGGGTGAAACAGAATGCTGAAATCTATCAACAGCCTCGCAGCAACAGCTCGGTCATGGTGGCCTGGGTGGAAGAGTGTGAGGGCGAGGACTGCGACATTCTTTACCGGTGGTCTGACGAGCCGAGCAAGCCTGAATATCAAAGGGAGACGATGCAGGCCTACGAAGATCGTCTCTTCCCTGTGCTCGGCGAGACAGACGGATACTACCTGGTGAGCACCCTTACGCCGTGGTGTGACATTGAGAGCGGTTATGTCTCGAAAGCGTGCGTCAGCGACATTGACTATGTCCGCCTCAAACCCGACTCTGTTGAGAGTCGCCTTCCGGGGTGGTTTTGGCTTTATGTGAAAGAAGGTAAGTATAAGGGCCTTTTGCTGATGTATGAAGAAGACGAACTCTGGGGCGAGAGACTTTCCGTGGGGGTCATTCTTGACAGTTGCGTGGCCATTCCCTGTGCTTACAGCATGGAATGTAACAAAGATTTCGAAATACAAGAAGCTGCCGAGGGCATCCAGATTAATGAGATAGACGGCTACATCACCCTCTCTTATGCCAAGCGCATGACGGAGAACGAGGAAGGCCACCACCTTGACGTGAAGAAACTCAGCACGGCACAGATATCGATAATTGTCGATGCGGTGTTGAAGGAAAAGAGTGACCTGGTGCAATACATTTACAGCTTCTCCGATAATACTGTAGGCTTCTTCTACAGTAAGGCTCAGTAAAGGGGGGCTACTCAGTTTGTCTGCGCCTGATGAAGAACTGAAGGATGGCGGCGAAATAGCAATGATGCCTCCAAGGCAGGAGGCAAGGGTGTTAAAACAAAAAAGGCGAAGAACAGCGAGAAGTTCGCCGTCATCGCCTTTATATAGCTGGCATTCCAAAAGCGGTCAGTCTTTAGTCGGCCGACTCAAACTCACGCAGGAAGCGCGTGTCGTTCTCTGAGAACAGACGCAGGTCGGACACGCGGTACTTCAGGTTGGTAATGCGCTCCACGCCCATGCCGAAGGCATAGCCGCTGTACTCGTTGGGGTTGATGCCGCAGAGCTCCAAGACGTTGGGATCGACCATGCCACAGCCCAGAATCTCCACCCAGCCGGTATGCTTGCAGAAGCCGCAGCCTTCGCCGCCGCAGATGAAGCACGAAATGTCCATCTCGGCCGAGGGCTCGGTGAACGGGAAGTACGATGGACGCAGGCGAATCTTCGTGTCGGCGCCGAACATTTCGCGGGCAAACGACAGCAGCACCTGCTTCAGGTCGGTAAACGAGACGTTCTTGTCGATGTAGAGACCCTCCACCTGATGGAAGAAACAATGTGCACGGGCGGTGATGGCCTCGTTGCGATAGACGCGACCCGGGCAGATGACGCGGATGGGTTCCGTCAGCTTGCCGTCCTCGGTGTGCATGTGCTCCATGACGCGGGCCTGGACGCTCGAGGTGTGCGAGCGCAGCAGGATGTTTTTGGTCACGTCGTCAGGGTGCTGCGAGACGAAGAACGTGTCCTGCATGTCGCGCGCAGGGTGGTCGGCAGCAAAGTTCATCTTGGTGAATACGTGCAGGTCGTCCTCCACCTCGGGACCGTCGGCCAGCACGAAGCCCATGCGCGAGAAGATGTCGATTATCTCGTTCGTCACGATGGTCAGCGGGTGGCGAGTGCCCAGCTCAATGGGGTAGGGGGTGCGCGTCAGGTCCATGGCGCCCTGCTCCTGACCGCCCTGCTGCTCCAGCTGGTCGCGCAGCGCGTTGATGCGGTCGAAGGCCGTCTGCTTCAGCTCGTTTATCTTCATGCCGATGGCCTTTTTGTCTTCGGCAGCCACACTACGGAAATCCTGCATCAGGGCATTGATTTCACCTTTCTTACTGAGATACTTGAGGCGCAGCTCCTCAATGTCGGCTGCGTTTTTGGCATCTAAGTTCTTAACTTCGTTAAGTAACTGTTCTATCTTGTTGAGTATCATAATCTGAAAATTTTGTGCAAAGGTATAAAATAATTATGAATTATGAATTATGAATTACGTTTTTTTTGTACCTTTGCACAAAAATCAAGCATAGAGGTAATATGAAAAAGGTTTTCGTTTTAGCATTTGTACTGGGCATTACGATGACTTGCTGTGGGCAGAAAGCGGCTCAGAGTGATAGTGGAGCGTTTGATATTACGAAGTATTTGAACCAGATAAAGGAAAACGACGAGCTCCGCTATGTCTTTACGTCAGATGAGCTTGCTCCTAAAGAGTATGCATTGGTTGACATTGACGGCGACGGTAAGAGTGAGCTGATGGTGCGTGACACCGAAATCCACTATCAGGCCGTTTACACCATCGAGGGCGACAGCCTCTGGATGCTGGCCTATGCCGACGGTTGCACCGACCTGGAGTTTTATAAGAATGGTGTAGGCTATCAGGCTTATTACTCTCCTGGCCGTGCTTATGACGGTATTGGCACGTTGCAGAACAGCCGTCATGGTGACAGGTATATGCATGAAGTGAAGTTTGACATTGCGGGTGACCAGGATGAGGTGGAGTACGAGACGTTTTTCATCAACTCTGAGATGGTCACAGCTGAGGACATCGAGGCTTTCAGAAAGAAAATGGGAGAGCCCGTAGAAGCTCCTGCTGCTGAGTGGCTCCCCATTGACGGGGCGACCAAGGCAACCCCCGGCGATGCTAAGGCCGACGAAGACACGATGGACGAAGTGAGCTTCCCCCTGAAGTATATCAACGAGAAAGTGGCAGAAGGCGATGAGCGTGAGGGCGAACCCTACTCTCGCTATGTGTGGTTGGAAACAGTTACGACAGAAGAGAGCGCATGAAGAAACTATTATGGCTGATGACGGCCGTCGTCTTACTTTCAGTTGCCTGCACCGACCGCCGTTCAGGAGGAGGCAACGATGCACCTGCTGACTCAACGGGCGTAGCTGATAGCGTGCCCAACGACACGCTGGAGGAGCTGATTTCGGAGACACCGATGCCGAAGGCTGCCGACGAGCTGTTTGATGACTTCATCTTCAACTTTGCTGCTAGCAAGAAGGTGCAGCTGGCCCGCATCCACTTTCCCCTGCAGGTGGTGAAGGGCGAGGAGCACGAGCAGGTGCAGAAGAGCGGCTGGACGACAGACCACTTCTTCATGCAGCAAGGGTTCTACACGCTCATTTTCAGCGACGAGGCGCAGATGCAGCTCTGCAACGACACGTCGGTCAATCACGTCACGCTCGAGAAAATTTACCTGAACAAGAAGTTTGTCAAACAGTATGTCTTCGGGCGTGAGAACGGTCTGTGGATGATGCAGCGCGTTCAGCTCATTGACCTGGACGAATCGCCTAATGCCTCGTTCCTGAACTTTTACTCAAAGTTTGTTGCCGACTCGCTCTTCCAAGTGGAGAGCCTGAGTGCGACGGTTGACTTCGTTGGTCCTGATCCCGACGACGACTTTGCCCAGATGGAGGGCGTCATCACGAAAGACACATGGCCGGCCTTTGCACCCGAGTTGCCCTCGGACATGATTTATAACATCATTTACGGCGACCAGACGGCGGCGGGCGATAAGCGGGTGTTTGTCATTCGCGGTATTGCCAACGGCTTTGAGGTGGAGCTGACATTCAAGCAGAGTGGTGAACACTGGCGGTTGACGAAGCTGGTCACTTAGTTGAGGTTTGAGTTATTATGAAGGATATTAAGAACTATAGTCTTTTAAAGCATAATACGTTTGGTATAGAGGCTCGCTGTGACCGCTTTATCCAAGTAGGCAGCGAGGCTGAGTTCCAGTCGTTGCTCCCCCTTACTGAGCCGTTGCTCGTTGTAGGGAGGGGAAGCAACCTGCTGCTGACGCAGGACTTCCACGGGACGGTACTCCGCTCAGGCATTATGGGCATTCAGGTTGCTGCCGACATGGGCGGCTGTCATGTACGCTGCGGTTCCGGAGTAGAGTGGGACTACGTGGTGGGCTTCTGCGTGGGCCAGGGCATCTATGGTGCTGAGAACCTCTCGCTGATTCCCGGCGATGTGGGCGCTTCGGCAGTACAGAACATCGGTGCCTACGGCGTGGAAGCCAAAGACATCATCGAGCAGGTTGAGGCCATAGAGATAGCAACAGGGCGCAAATATACCTTCAGCACGGCTGACTGCCAGTATGCTTACAGGCAGAGCCGCTTCAAGGGGGAGTGGCGCGGAAGGTTTTTCATTACCTACGTTACCTATCGCCTTAGCAACACCTTCACCCCTAAGTTGGAGTATGGCAACATCAGAAGCGAACTGGCCGCCAAGGGAATAACGGAACCCACGGCCGAACAACTGCGACAGGTCATCATGGGCATTCGCCGCCAGAAACTGCCTGACCCCAAGGAGCTGGGCAATGCCGGCAGCTTCTTCATGAACCCCGTGGTAGAACGTAGCCGGTTTGAACAGCTGCTGAAGGACTATCCGCAGATGCCACATTATTATATAGACGAGGAGCACGAGAAAATTCCTGCCGGATGGCTCATTGAGCAGTGCGGATGGAAGGGACGCTCGCTGGGGCATGCAGGCGTGCACGACCGCCAGGCCTTGGTACTCGTCAACCTTGGCGGGGCAACGGGGCAGGATGTTGTGGCCTTGTGTCAGCAGATACAGCACGACGTCAAACAGCGTTTCGGCATCAGCTTGAAGCCCGAAGTCATCATTATATAACCATTACCCGACATGACCCTCACATTCTTAGGCACCGGAACATCGTGTGGCGTACCAACCATTGGCTGCCAGTGCGAAGTATGTACCAGCCAGGACTCCCACGACAAGCGCTTGCGCTGCTCGGCACTCTTAGAGACAGAAACCACCAGGCTGCTCATAGACTGCGGACCCGACTTCCGCCAACAGATCATGGAACAGCCCTTCCGCAAGATAGACGGCGTACTCATTACCCATGCCCATTATGACCACATGGGCGGAATGGACGACCTCAGGCCGTACTGCCAGTTTGGCGAAATCAACGTCTATGCCGACCCCTTGGCCAAGCAGGGACTGCTTGAGATGCTGCCTTACTGCTTCGCCAAAAACCGTTACCCGGGCGTGCCGGCCATACATTTGAACGAGATACACGCCCATGAGACGTTCCAGATAGGCGACATCGTCATCACGCCCATTGAGGTGATGCATGGCAAGTTGCCCATACTCGGCTTTCGCTTTGAGCATCACCCCACACAGCACCCGGCGGTTTTCCCGCAGAGCATCGCCCCCCTCGTCTATATCACCGACATGAAGACTATCAGCGAGAGCGAGATGGCCTACCTGGACCACGTAGATACCCTCGTAGTCAATGCCCTCAGGCAGGAGAAACCCCACCATTCGCACCAGCTTCTACAGGATGCCGTCAACTTTGCACAAAGGGTAGGAGCCCGGCAGACGTGGCTCATTCACCCCAGCCACGAAATAGGGAAGCACAGCGAGGTTAACGCCATGCTTCCCTGTAACATTCAGTTAGCCCACGACGGGCAGGTGGTTCAGCTCGCTACGACCGCCACTTCTTGAAGAGCTCCATACTCTTCATGACGAAGGCGTACTTGTTGTCAAGTTTCTTGGCCAGCATCACGATGTCGAAGCCGATGAGCCCCGCATTGACCCACTGGGCTATGCGCTCCTTACGGGTGTCGGGAGTCTTCGGAATGAAGATGTCAGAACTGAGCCGGGTAATGGTAGTGTTTCCATTTCTGATACGCTCACGCAGGAGTTCCTTGCGCTGTTCTACTTCTTTTAGACTGCTATACACTTTCATAAGTTCGAGGTTTAATTAAGCATTCATCAGCGTTTCAGAGAGAAACCTTACCAAAGGCCGTTCAATGAGCGGTTTGCGCAAGAGAACTGCCAGCAAAAGCAGCAACAGGAAGAAAGCCGACACAATGGCATAGGCCCAGCCCAGACCGACGAAGGGCTCTATCCAGTGGACGGTCGCAAACGAGAGGTAGAACAGCACCAGCAACGTGAACACCGTGATGACGATTGTCAGGATAAGCACCGTAAGGATGCGCACCGTCTTGTCGATGATGTCTAACTGCAGGTATTCCTTCTGCAGCAGATAGTATTCCCTGAGTTCACTGACCAACTGGCCAATGTTCTCAACATTTTGGTCGCTCGAAATCATAGGCGAAACAATGTTGCTATCTCTCTCTCAGGGGTTATTCTGCGTCAGTAGCTGCTTCTTCCAGCTCGTCAACCAGCTCCTCAACCTCGTCTTTCTTTAGCTTGATCTTGTGCTTCTTGAGAAACTCCTTGGTGGCATCGCTGATTTTCTCGCGCGTGTCAGAACCCTTTTCAGGAGCCAGAATGAGACCAAGTGTTGCACCTACAAGTGCGCCTCCTAAGAATGCGCCAATATAACCATAACCTTTCATAAGCGTTTTGTTTTAAAATGTTAGACATGAGTTTTTGCCTCACAAAAGTACAAAAATATTTTTATTGTGTCAAAGAATTGTGAAAAAAAAAGGCAAAAACGAGCATATTTGCCGCATTTAACAAACTTTAGGTTGCAAAAGTAAGGATATTTCAACGATAATTTGTAATTTCGCCGTCAATATTGAACAGGACATAAATAGTTTAACAATAATAATGATGAAAGAAATGAACAAGTACATGTTTTTGGGCGCAGGTTTATGCCTCGCCATGGCATTGACCAGTTGTGGAACTAGTGAGAGTGCTTATCGTAAGGCTTATCTGAAGGCTCAGCAGCGCACCGAAGCGCAGGCTCAGGTGACGCCCGTTGCTACCACACAGCCTACAGTTACTACTCCTGCCGTGACGGAGACTCCCACCGTGACTCCAGTCACCACTACTCCTGCTAACAATACACGCATTATCGACAATACCGATGCTACGCCTGTCCGTCAGGAACGTGTAGAAGTACAGTCGGGTGCCGCCTTGAAGGCATACAGCGTCGTCGTCGGCTCTTTCCAGCTGCGCGGCAATGCCGAGGGTGAAGTACAGCGTCTGCTCAACAAGGGTTACGATGCTCGTCTGGTTTATTCGGCTGAGAACAATATGTATCGCGTCGTAGCTTCATCGTTCGACACCAAGCCCGAGGCCGCTCAGAGCCGTGACCAACTCTCACAGCAGTATCAAGGCGCATGGCTGCTCTATGCAAAATAATTCAGAAGTATAAGCGTGGCGCGTATTCTTTCCATTGACTACGGTAAGAAGCGTACAGGACTGGCAGTCACCGACCCTCTGCAGCTCATAGCTGGAGGGTTGGCGACTGTCTCTACTTCTGAACTCTTTGATTACCTGAAGGCTTACATTGACCGGGAGCCGGTAGAGTGCATCGTAATTGGCGAGCCCCGACAGCCGAACGGCCAGCCCAGCGAGAACCTGGCGCGTGTCATGCAGTTTGTAGCCCGCTGGCGAAAGGCCATGCCTGCGGTGCCCATTGAACTGTATGACGAGCGTTTTACCTCCGTACTGGCCCATCAGGCCATGCTCGACAGTGGGCTGCGCAAGAAGGCACGCCAGAACAAGGCGCTGGTAGATGAAATCAGTGCTACCATTCTTCTTGAAGACTACATGCGTTCACGTAAATTGTCAATCGAAAATCAGTAAATCGTCAATCGAAAATCAGTAAATCGTAAATGATACTCCCCATATATACCTACGGCCAGCCTGTCTTGCGCAAAGAGGCACAGGATATTCCTACCGACTATCCTGACTTGAAGCAGTTGCTGGCCGACATGTTTGAAACACTGACCGCCTCCGACGGCGTTGGACTGGCAGCACCACAAATAGGCAAGGCCATTCGTGTGGCTGTCATCGACCTGGATGTGCTTAAGGAGGACTACCCCGAGTACAAGGACTTCCGTCGTGCCTACATCAACCCGCACATCCTGGAGTTTGACGACGAGAAAACAGAGACCCTGGAGGAAGGCTGTCTCTCGCTGCCCGCTATTCACGAGAAGGTGACGCGCCCCACGCGCATTCACGTTACGTGGCTTGATGAAGACCTACAGCCGCACGACGAATGGGTCGAGGGCTATTTGGCGCGTGTCATGCAGCATGAGTTCGACCATTTGGACGGCAAGATGTTTATTGACCGCATATCGCCGCTTCGCAAACAGCTCATCAAGAGCAAGCTGCGCGCCCTGTTGCAGGGGCGCTACCGCTGTGGCTACAAGACGAAGGCACTATCTAAGTGAAGAGTGAAAAGTGAAGAGTGAAGAATGAAGTGTGAAGAATTTGATACCGCCCGGCGAAGGGTGGGAGGAGTGAGAAGTCTGTTGCCGCGTCTGCTGTTGTGCGTTTCATTCTTCACTCTTCACTCTTCACTCTTCACTTCAGCTTGTTTTGCCCAGTTCAATACTGACCGGCTGATCATGATAGGGCGCTCGGCACTCTACTATGAGGACTACGTGCTCAGCATTCAGTACTTCAACCAGGCCATAGCCGCCAAGCCTTACCTCTATGAACCCTGGTTCTTCCGGGCGGTGGCAAAGTACTATCTTGATGACTATGCTGGAGCCGAGGCAGACTGCTCGGAGGCCATTGAGCGTAACCCCTACATCGTGAACCTTTACGAGCTACGCGGGCTTACGCGCATTCAACAGAAGAAATACAGTGAGGCGATTAATGACTACACGCGAGCCTTGAAGTACGACCCCGAAGGCCAGAATCTCTGGCACAACCGAATACTTTGTCGCATTCAGGAAAAGGACTACGACCATGCCCACTTGGAGCTTGACACCATGCTGACCCGCTGGAGTCAGTATGCACGGGGCTATGCCATGCGGGCAGAGGTGTATATGATGCAGCAAGATACCGCACAGGCTATCACGGCCTTGGACCGCAGCTTAGAGCTGGACCCCTACGACGGTGGCATCTGGGCTGAACGTGCTATCATCAGCCTGGCCCGTAGCGAGTGGAGGGAGTCGGAGGAGTTTCTCAGTAAAGCCATCCACTTGCTGCCCAAACAGGCTAATAACTACATCAACCGGGCCTTGGCACGCTACAACCAGAACAACCTGCGTGGGGCCATGGCCGACTACGACACAGCCCTCGACTTTGACCCCAACAACTTTCTTGGACACTACAACCGTGGACTGCTGCGCGCCCAGGTGGGCGATGACAACCGCGCCATTCTCGACTTCGACTTCGTGCTGAAGCTGGAGCCGGAGAACCTCATGGCACTCTACAACCGGGCAACCTTGCTCGACAAGACGGGTGACCTGCGTGGGGCCATACGCGACTACACCAAGGTAATAGATCAGTACCCCAACTTCTGGACTGGTCTGCAGAGCCGAGCCTCTTGCTACAGGCGGTTGGGCATGACGAAGCAAGCCGATGTAGACGAGTTCCGCGTCTATAAGGCCCAGCTCTATAAGCACCTCTATGGTACCCAGCCGCGACTCTCCAAGAAGCAGATGCGTAAGCGCTCTGATGACGACCTGGAGAAGTATAACCAGATTGTCGTGGCCGATGAGCAGGAGATAGACCATGAATACAAGAGCGAATACCGTGGGCGCGTGCAGAACCGCCGCGTACAAATAGAGCTGTTGCCGCTCTTCGGCTTGTCGCTCATTCCCCAGCACGCAACGCTCAGCACGCAACGCTCAACGTTCAACCCGCTCACCGAGGCCTATAACAGGCAGAAGGGAGTGAGGCGTATCTACCTCTCCAACACTTCGTCAAACCTTGACGAACAGCAGACCAACAGCCTCTTTGCCTACATCGACTCGCTTTCGGTGGCTATTGGCCAACAGTCAGCCCCCAGCAGCCAACAGCTGTTCCAGCGGGCCGTAGCCTACGCCGAGATACAGAACTTTGACAGTGCGATTGATGACCTTACCACTTATCTGCAGTCCGATACGGCCTCGGTGCTTGCGCTTTGGCAGCGAGCCTACTGCCAGTCGAAGGCTAACGACTTCCATGCCGCTCAAGGTACCGACGTGGCCATGAAGACGGCCAGCGTCATTGGAGACCTGACGGAGGCCATCAGCTTGAGTCAGCAGAACGCCTACCTCTATTATGACCGGGCCACCGTCTATGCCAAGCAGTCCGACTACGAACGGGCCATCGCCGACTACAACCAGGCGCTGCAGCTTGACCCCACACTGGCTGAGGCATGGTACAACCGGGGACTCTCTCACCTTTATGCCGGCCACCAGCAGGAGGGCGTTACTGATCTTTCGAAAGCAGGCGAGTTAGGACTCTACACCGCCTATTCCGTTATAAAGAAATACAGTAAGAAATGAAGAAAACGATATATTCCAAATTCGACAAGACCCGCATAGCCGAACTGGAGCCTGTGCTCTTTGACGGACGTGTGGTCGAGGTGCTCAACGAGGGTGAGGCCGAACGGGCCGTCAAATACCTGCTCTCACAGAGCGAGTTGGGCATTGACACGGAGACTCGCCCTTCGTTCCAGAAGGGACCCATGAATCCTGTATCGCTGCTGCAAGTGTCCGACCGGCAAGTGTGTTACCTCTTCCGGCTGAACCATACGGGCATTTCCCCGTCTATACGCCAGCTGTTGGAGGATGCCACGGTGCCTAAGATAGGCCTCTCGCTACACGACGACCTGATGCAGCTGCACCGGCGTCACGACTTCGTGACGGGCAACTTTATAGACCTTCAGGACCACGTGCGCGAGATAGGCATTGAGGACATGAGCCTGCAGAAAATCTATGCGAACCTGTTTCACCGCAAGATCAGCAAGCGGCAGCGGCTGACTAACTGGGAGGCCGACGTGCTGACCGAGCGCCAGAAGCTCTACGCCGCTACCGACGCCTGGAGCTGCATCATGATCTATGACGAGCTGCAACGGCTGAAACAGACTAATGACTACGAACTGATAAAAGTTGAAGCAAATGGATAAACTCATACAACTCAAGCGCGGTAAGGAGGAGAGCCTGCGCAGGTTTCATCCCTGGGTGTTCTCGGGAGCCATACAGCGTGAAAGCGACAACCTGAACGAAGGCGACGTGGTCCGTGTGTTGTCGGCCGACGGCGACTTCCTGGCTGTCGGTCACTACCAGCGTGGAAGCATTACGGTAAGGGTGCTCTCGTTCAGCGATGTACCAATAGACCGGGAGTTTTGGCTTTCGCGCCTTCGGTCTGCCTTTACGTTGCGGCAGGCCATCGGGCTGGCCGACAACGAGCGGAATAACACCTACCGCCTGGTACATGGCGAGGGCGACCTTCTGCCAGGACTGGTTATTGACATCTATGGACAGACGGCCGTGATGCAGGCTCACAGCATCGGCATGCATCTTCAGCGCCGCGAAATAGCCGACCAGCTGATGCAGGTGTTGGACGGAAGAGTCAGCCATGTCTATTACAAGAGTGAGACGACACTTCCCTTCATGGAGCCCGAGAATGGCTTCCTGGTTGGCGGTAGCCGGGAAAACGTCGCCGTGGAGAATGGGCTGAAGTTCCGCGTAGATTGGCTGAAGGGCCAGAAGACGGGCTTCTTCATTGACCAGCGCAACAACCGCCAGCTGTTAGAGCACTACGCCCGGGGGCGACGTGTCCTTAACATGTTCTGCTATACGGGCGGCTTTTCGGTTTATGCCCTGCGGGGTGGGGCGGAGTCGGTACACTCCGTCGATAGTTCGGCCAAGGCCATCGAGCTGACCCGCCAGAACGTAGCCCTGAACTTTGGCGACGACCCTCGTCACGAGGCCTTCTGCGACGATGCCTTCAAGTTCCTCGACAACAGCCAACACCCAACCCCCAACACCCAACACCCATCCTACGACCTCATTATCCTGGACCCGCCGGCATTCGCCAAACACCGTGGAGCCCTGCACAACGCGCTGAAGGGATATACACGCCTGAACCAGAAGGCTTTCGAGAAGATAGAGCCAGGGGGCGTGCTGTTTACTTTCTCCTGTTCGCAGGTTGTGACCAAGGACAACTTCCGCAACGCCGTGTTTACGGCTGCTGCCCTGGCTCGCAGGAAGGTGCGCATTCTGCACCAGCTGCACCAGCCTGAAGACCACCCCATCAACATCTATCACCCCGAAGGCGAATACCTGAAGGGGCTCGTCGTCTATGTTGAATAAGGTACGCGCGCTGATAGACCGCTACCGCCTGTTGCGGCGTGACGGCCGCTACCTGGTGGCCCTCAGTGGCGGGGCTGACAGTGTGGCCCTGCTGCTCGTGCTTCAGGAGCTGGGCTATCAGGTAGAGGCCGTTCACTGTAACTTCAGGCTGCGGGGCCCGGAGTCTGACCGCGACGAGCAGTTTGTCTTGGAGCTATGCCGCGAGCGGGACATCAGCCTGCACCGTGCCCATTTCGACACGCGTGGCTATGCTGAGCTGCACCACGTGAGCATAGAGATGGCAGCCCGCGAGTTGCGTTACCGCTACTTTGAGCAGCTGCGTCAAGACTTGGCGATGGATGCCATTTGCGTGGCTCATCATGGGGACGATGTTGCCGAGACGGTGCTGCTGAACCTCATACGCGGCACGGGGTTAAGAGGCCTTCAAGGCATAAGGCCCAAGAATGGCTACGTGGTAAGACCCTTGCTGTCAGTCAGTCGCAAGGATGTTGAGCAGTACCTCAAGGACAAGCAGCAGCCTTACGTCACCGACAGCACCAACTTGGAAACCGACGCCTTGAGAAACAAAATCAGACTGAACGTGATGCCGCAGCTACGCGCCGTGAACCCGAAGGCCGCCGAGAACATCAGGTGGGCGGCACGTTGCGTGGCCGATGCGCTGAGTGTCTATGACGAAGCCATTGAGCGGCAGCGCCGTGAGGCCGTCGTAGAGGAGAGCGACGAGGGCCTGAAGCTTGACATGCGGAAAGTCAGAAGCGAATCCTTGCTCTTCGAGCTGCTCAAGCCCTATGGCTTTTCTGCGGCGGTCACCTGTGGCCTGGCTTCGCAGCGGCGCGAGACGGGGCGCCTGTTCAGCAGCCAGGAGTATGACGCCGTGGTCGATAGGGAGTACCTCGTGGTGAGGCGTCGGACAGCTGAAGAACAACCCCTCGTCCTGCCGGAGTGTGGCACCTATTGCTTGACTTCGGGCGTGAAGCTGACGCTGGCGCAGTTTGAGAGGGATGCCACGTTCCAGCCGTCGAAAGAACAACACCTGGTCCATGTCGATGGGGGGAAGGTTCGCTTCCCGCTCACGGTGCGCCGGGTGCAGGAGGGCGACTGGTTTGTACCCTTCGGCATGACGGGCCGCAAGCTGGTCAGCGACTTCTTGACCGACCGCAAAGTCAACCTCCTGGACAAAAGAAAAGCGCTCGTCGTTTGTGACGCGACGAACGCTGTAGTATGGTTGGTCGGCTACAGAACCGACAACCGTTTCCGTGTTAGTGATGAGACTGAGAGCGTGTTGATCATCCATTCATCGACATGAGGAACTCCTCGTTGTTGGCCGTACGCACCAAGCGGTCGCGCACGGTGTCCATGGCCTCCATGGCGTTCATTTCGGCAATGAACTTGCGGATGATCCACATGCGGTTCAGCGTGGTCTGGTCCTGCAGCAGGTCGTCGCGGCGCGTGCTTGACTGCACCAGGTCGATGGCCGGGAAGATACGCTTGTTGGAGAGCTGGCGGCTGAGCTGAATCTCCGAGTTGCCGGTACCCTTGAACTCCTCGAATATCACTTCGTCCATCTTTGAGCCCGTATCGACGAGTGCTGTGGCAATGATGGTCAGCGAGCCGCCGCCCTCTATGTTGCGTGCGGCACCGAAGAAGCGCTTGGGCTTCTGCAGGGCGTTAGCATCGACACCACCGGTCAGCACCTTGCCGCTGGCCGGGGCCACGGTGTTGTAGGCACGGGCCAGTCTGGTGATGGAGTCGAGGAAGATGACCACGTCGTGGCCGCACTCCACCATGCGCTTGGCCTTCTCCAGCACGATGCCGGCTATCTTGACGTGGCGGTCGGCCGGCTCGTCGAACGTAGAGGCTATGACCTCGGCATTCACCGTGCGGGCCATGTCGGTTACCTCCTCCGGGCGCTCGTCAATGAGCAGCATCATGATGTATGCCTCAGGGTGGTTGGCGGCTATGGCGTTAGCAATGTCCTTCATCAGGATGGTCTTACCCGTCTTGGGCTGGGCCACGATGAGCGCACGCTGACCTTTACCTATGGGCGAGAACAAGTCAACGATACGTACCGAGGGGTTTGTCGTGGCCTGGTCGCCACACAGCGTGAACTTCTCTTCGGGGAAGAGCGGCGTCAGGTGTTCGAAGCTGACGCGGTCGCGCACTTCTGAAGGATGGCGGCCGTTGATGCTGTTCACCTGCGAGAGGGCAAAGTATTTCTCGTTGTCGTGCGGCGGCCGTACGGTGCAATCGACCACGTCACCGGTCTTCAGGCTGTACTTCTTAATCTGCTGCGGCGACACGTAGATGTCGTCGGGCGACGACAGGTAGTTATAGTCGCTTGAGCGCAGGAAGCCGTAGCCGTCTTGCAGCATCTCTAACACGCCGTTGCCGCTGATGAGGTCGGCAAAGTCGTACTGCTCCGTGGCCGCCGGTTGGGGCGCATAGTTGCGCTGCGGTGCCTCGTTGGGCTGCTGGTGCTGAACCACGGGGCGGTCAAACATGTCAAGCACGGGCATGGCCGCCTGGTCCTCTATGGGCAAATCGACAATGGTGATGAAGTCTGTACCGTCGCCAGGGTCGCCGGCCCATACGCCGTCGATGGTTTCGTCGGTCAGTGGGTCGGTGGGTGTTGGGTGTTGGGTGTCGGGTGTTGGGTGTTGGGTGTCGGGTGTTGGGTGTTGGGTGTCGGGTGTTGGGTGTTGGGTGTTCATCTTCTCTTGCAGCTGCTCCAGCATGTCGTGGTCGGCAGCCTCGCCGGTGGCGGGCGTCACGTCGGCCATGGCCTCAGGCACGTCGGCGGCAGCCTCCGTCGTAGTCTCAGCGGCTTTAGCAGCAGCCTCCTCTGCAGCCTTTGCAGCAGCCTCGGCAGCAGCCTTTGCCGCCTCCTCGGCGGCCTTCTCAGCCTTCGACTTACGGCCGCGCTTCTTCGGAGCGGGCTTCTCCGGCTCAGCGGCGGGTGCCGTTTCTGCTGAGGCAGCAGCAGCGGGGGCAGCAGCCGGATCGTCGGCAAAGAGCGAGGGCTCCGGCTCGGCAGCCGGCTGCTGTCGGCCGTTCTTCACGTCGAAGTTCTCTCCCTCCTGACCGCTGACGGTATATACGCGGTCCGTATCTTTCTTGCTGATGCGTGTACGCTTGCGTTTCGGCTGTTCGCTCATGTTGGCAGCGCTGTCTTCGGCAGCCTTGTCCAGTATGGCGTATATCACGTCCTGCAGCTCGTCCTTCGGACTTACCTTCACACCCAAATCTGCGGCGACTTCCATCAGTTTGGGAATCTCCATTGACTCTAAATCTTCTTTCTTATACATACTAATACCACTTAACGGTGGCTCGTTTTGGTTTGAATTGTCGTTGTTGTGATGATGGTGCTTCCCCGACGGGGGAAAACGACCAGATTGTTTTGGACGAAACGGTACTCGACTTCCCGAATCGGCTGCAAAATTACGCATTTCTTTTGACACTGCCAAACAAATGAGCAAAAAAAACTTTAAATCCAGAGAAACGGCACTTCTCTCCCAGAGAACCGGTACTTCTCTCCCGGAGAACCGGTACTTCTCTCCCAGAGAACCGGCACTTCTCTCCCGGAGAACCGGCTTTGTTCATCGGCATTTGTAATGCCGATGCTGCCGGCAAGTGCATTTGCAATGCACATCCTTGACCAGGCGGTTGAAAGTACTTTTGCTTGACAATAAAAACAAAAAACTTCGCTTTTTGTTTTGTAATGAACTCACTTATTCGTACCTTTGCACTATGAAGACAAAAGAAATAGCGATTAGTGACTATAACTACGAACTGCCGGAGGAGCGCATAGCGAAGTTTCCGCTCAAGGAGCGCGACCACTCGAAGTTGCTTATATATAATAAAGGTAAGGTGAGCGAGGACGTGTTCTACAACCTGCCCCGCTACCTGCCTAAGGGAGCCCTGATGGTGTTTAACAACACAAAGGTGATTCAGGCCCGCATCCACTTCCGCAAGGAGACGGGGGCCCTGATAGAGATATTCCTCTTAGAGCCGGTGGAACCGCGCGACTACGAACAGATGTTTCAGTCGAAGCGGCGCTGTACGTGGAACTGCCTGGTAGGCAACCTGAAGAAGTGGAAAGAAGGTACGCTGACGCTGAAGCAGGGGCCGCTGACGCTGACGGCCACGCGCCGGGGCGAGCAGGGCACGAGCCAGGTGGTGGAGTTTGAATGGAAAAGAGAGGAGAGTGGAGAGTGGAAAGAGGAGAGAGGAGGCTCCATGAGCTTTGCCGAGGTGATAGACGCCGTGGGCGAGCTGCCCATTCCGCCCTACTTGAACCGGAAGACCGAGGAGAGCGACAAGACGACGTACCAGACGGTATATTCGAAAATCAAGGGCAGCGTGGCCGCCCCGACGGCAGGACTGCACTTTACCGAGCGAGTATTGCAGGCCATAGACCAGGCAGGCATAGAACGACAGGAGCTGACGCTGCACGTGGGCGCCGGAACGTTTAAGCCGGTGAAGAGCCAGCGTATAGCCGACCACCAGATGCACACGGAGTACGTCAGCGTGAGGCGTGAAACCATTGAGCGGCTCATTGCTCACGACGCAAGGGCGATAGCCGTGGGAACCACGAGCGTGAGGACCTTGGAAAGCCTGTACTACATGGGCCTGAAGCTGGCCCAGAACCCGAACCTGACGGAGGAAGAACTGCACGTGACGCAGTGGGAACCATACGAATCGAGGTGCGAGGTACGAGGTACGAGGTGCGAGGTGCGAGGTGCGAGGTGCGAGGAATTGAGCCCCAAGGAGGCCTTGCAGCAGATAGCTGACTGGATGGACCGCAGCGGGCTGACGACGCTGCACTCCTCGACGCAGATTATCATTGCGCCGGGTTACGACTACAAGATAGTGAAGATGCTGGTGACGAACTTCCACCAGCCGCAGAGCACGCTGCTGCTGCTGGTGTCGGCGTTTGTGGGGGGCGACTGGCGCACGATATACGACTACGCCCTCAGTCACGACTTCCGGTTCCTGAGCTATGGCGACTCGTCGCTGCTGAAGATGGAGTAATAAACAAAAAAACGAAAGAGTTATGAAGAAAGGCGATAAAGTACGTTTTGTGAGTGAGGTAGGAGGCGGCATCGTGGCCGGCTTTCAGGGAAAAAACATTGTCCTGGTGGAAGATGCCGACGGATTCCAGATTCCCATGCAGATAGCAGATGTGGTCGTAGTGGACGACGAAGACTACAGCACCACGCGTGTGGTGGAAGGAAGGTCAATGGTCGAAGGGCAAAGGTCAAAGGCTGAAGGCGAAGAGGAACCGGAGCTGGAACCAGCCGACAGGCCCATCACCTTCAAGGCACCAGTAGAAGAGCGCCCGGGTGGCGACCAGCTGGCAGCCTACCTGGCTTTTGTGCCCATTGACCCAAGGCAACTCTCGAACACGAGGTTTGAGAGTTATCTGGTCAACGACAGCAACTACTACCTGCACTATGCGCTGCTGTCGGCTGACGGGCGCCAATGGCGACTGCGCTCGACGGGCGAGGTGGAACCTAATACGAAACTGTTTCTTGAGGAGTTCGGGCGCGAAGACCTGAACGAACTGGAGCATGTCAACGTGCAGCTGCTGGCCTATAAGCGTGACAAGACCTTTGTAAGGAAACCCACAACTGACGTCCAGCTGCGCATAGACGGAGTGAAGTTCTACAAGCTGCATACGTTTGTGGAAAACGATTTCTTCGAGCAGGATGCCCTGGTCTATCAAGTAATACGTGAACAATAAAAAGAAGAACGAAAGATATATATGAAGTACGGATTTATCAGTGTGGCAGCAGCTGTGCCTGAAGTGAAGGTGGCCGACACCATGTTTAATGCTGCAGAAGCCAAGCGGCTCATCGTGGAGGCCGACGCCCAAGGAGCTGAAATTATCTGCTTCCCCGAACTGAACCTGACGGCTTACACCTGTCAGGACCTGTTTACCCAGCAGTTGCTTATTGACCAGGCGGAACAGGCTCTGGTGGCACTACTGGTTGAGACGCGCAAGCTGGACATCATCAGCATCGTGGGACTGCCGGTGGTGGTTGACGGCTTGTTGCTCAACTGTGCGGCTGTTATTCAGCATGGAGTCGTCTTGGGCCTTGTGCCGAAGACTTATCTGCCCAACTACTCAGAGTTTTACGAGAAACGCTGGTTTGCCTCGGCCCAGGACTTGACAGACCGGACCATTTATCTGGCCGGTAGTCCCGTCACGGTGTCAGCCGCGCCAAAAGTGTTCCAGACTGCGGACGGCGTAAAGTTTGGCGTAGAGATATGTGAAGACGTTTGGGCGCCCATTCCGCCGAGCAACAAGTTGTCGCTGGCCGGAGCCGACATCATCTTCAACCTCTCGGCCAGCGACGAGCTGGCAGGAAAGCATGCCTACCTGTGTTCGTTGCTCGCCCAGCAAAGTGCGCGCACCATTAGCGGCTACGTCTATGCCAGCAGCGGGTTCGGCGAGAGTACGCAGGACGTGGTCTATGGCGGCAATGCCCTGATATACGAGAACGGCCTGCTGCTCGCCGAGGGCGAGCGATTCTCCTTCAAGCCCCAGCTGCGCATACAGCAGATTGACGTGGAAAGGCTACGTTCGGAACGGCGCAAGAATACCACCTTCATCAATGCTCAGCGCCATGCTACGGCACAGCTCGTGGCCTGTCAGCCGCCGCAGGATGAGCCACAGCTGTTCAGACTCCTCAGGCAGTTTGACCCGCACCCGTTCGTTCCGAAGGCCGACTCGATGAAGGAGTCGTGCGAAGAAATTTTGAATATCCAGGCAGCAGGACTTGCCAAGCGCTTGGTCCATACGAACTCGAAGCGCGTCATATTGGGCATCAGCGGTGGACTTGACTCCACGCTGGCGTTGCTGGTGTGTGTGAAGACTTTCGACAAGTTAGGACTTGACCGGAAAGGCATCGTCGGGGTGACCATGCCCGGATTTGGAACGACCGACCGTACCCACGACAATGCTCTCAGCCTGATGCACTCTTTAGGGGTGACCGACTTGGAAATCAACATCTCAAAGGCTGTGACCCAACACTTTGAAGACATAGGACACGATGCGTCGCAGCACGACGTGACGTACGAAAACTCGCAGGCACGCGAGCGTACGCAGATACTCATGGACCTGTCGAACCAGCTGGGAGGACTGGTCGTCGGAACGGGCGACCTGTCGGAACTGGCCTTAGGTTGGGCAACTTACAACGGCGACCACATGTCAATGTACGGCGTGAACTGCGGCGTGCCCAAGACGCTCATCAAGTATCTCGTAACCTACATGGCCATGAACGAGGTGGACGCCACCTCGAAGATGACGCTGCTCGACATTATAGACACGCCCATATCGCCAGAACTCATACCGGCTAATGCTGACGGAACGATACAGCAAAAGACGGAGGACCTGGTAGGTCCCTACGAGCTGCACGACTTCTTTATGTACTACATGTTGCGCTTTGGCTTCCGTCCGCAAAAGATATTCATGATGGCGCAGAATGCTTTTGCAGGAGTCTATGACGACGAGACCATCAAGAAATGGCTAACCACCTTCTGCCGACGTTTCTTTAACCAGCAGTTCAAGCGTTCCTGTCTGCCTGACGGTCCCAAGGTGGGTAGCATATCGCTCTCGCCACGGGGCGACTGGCGTATGCCCAGCGATGCGTCAAGCGCCGTTTGGCTGCAGGAGTGTGAAGCACTGTAGGCTATACCTGAAGGCGGATGTAGGCACGGTCATCGAACGAGACATTACCTTGCATCAGGGCTTTGGTAGCCTTGAACTGACCAATGTTGAGCGGGTCGTCGGCAAGCTGCCGGGCGAGCCGCTCTTCTGACTCTTGAAGGGTGGAACAGAGAAAGGGGTAGCCGTCAGAGGCGAGCACCAGCTCCCACGGACGGAAATCGAGCGTGATGACCTTGACGTGCTCTGAGGGAATGGGGAAACCGTCAATGACGGCATAGTCGATGTTCTGCCGGTTCATGGCTTCCTTCATGTGGGGAATAATCTGGTCGCGGGCGGTGTCGTGAATGGAGAGTCCGGAGGTGTCGGCCATCTGCCGGATGATGGCTGCTCTCTCCTCAGCCAGGCGTTGCTCGTAGGGTTTCGGGTTCTCGAAGAGCTCTCCGTTGATCAGACATTGGCAGTCGCCGATGAGCCACACTTCACGATTGACGCGTGAGAAGATAACCGCCGAGGCGCACATGCGCTCTGCCGGCTGAAGCGACAGCCGCAAGAGCCGGGATTTCCGGTAGTGCTTTCGTACATAAGCGGTTACGCCAGAACAAAATTGCCGGCAGGTAATGTCTTTGGGTGCATGGCGAAGGTAGCGACTGACGAGTTGCATGCAGTAGCGCCCGTTTGAGCGGAAAAGACTGTGCTGCATGCTGCTCTTTGAGGTACTTCCATCGATGACGGCTACGAAGTCATCGGTTACGACGATTCCGTCCTCGCTCTTTTTCTTTGGGTTTTTCGCCACGAGGGCTTGTTCGAGTATGATCATACAGTTGGTTAATAAGATCGGCCCGGCCAATGCGGCGCAGGCTTTGCTCTATGCCCCGGCGCTCTTCAGGCTTGTACCAGAAGAAGAACTGTCGTTGGGCAAGTTTTTCCTTTTGGCTCTTGGCAGAGAAAACAGGCTCCAGCGTATAGGGGTCGATGCCGGTGTACCAGGTTTCCGTACTGACGGTCATCGGCGTGGGCGTAAAGTCCTGAACCTGCTCCAGCTGGAAATCCAAACGTTTAGTCTTGACAGCCAGTTCGGCCATGTCCTCTTCGTGGCAGCCAGGGTGTGAAGAGATGAAGTAGGGGATGATTTGCTGATTGAGATGCTCCTCGCGGTTGATGCGGTCGAAGATGCGTTTGAAGTCATAGAACTGTTGGAACGAAGGCTTGCGCATGAGGCGCAGTACCCGGTCGGAGGTGTGCTCGGGAGCTACTTTCAGCCTACCGCTGACATGGTGGCAAATGAGCTCTCGCGTATATTCCTCTGCAGAGCGGTTAGCCGCTTCGTCCTTCGAACGGTAAAGCAGTAGGTCGTAGCGTACACCACTGCCTATGAAGCTCTTTTTCACTTCAGGAAGCGCATCGACAGCATGATAGATGTCCAGCAGTGCTTGATGGCTGGTGTTAAGATTGGGGCATATTTGCGGATGAATGCAGCTTGGCCGCTTGCATTTCTCGCACAGGTTCTTGTTGCGCCCGCTCATGCCGTACATGTTGGCTGACGGACCTCCGAGGTCGCTGAGATAGCCTTTGAAGTCGGGCATCTTCACTATCTGCCGAACCTCTCGTAAGATACTCTCTTTAGAGCGGCAGGTAATGAACTTTCCCTGGTGGGCAGAAATGGTACAAAAAGCACACCCGCCGAAGCAGCCTCGGTGAATGTTGACCGAATGCTTAATCATTTCGTAGGCAGGAATGCGTTTGCCCTTATACTTAAGATGAGGAACGCGCGTATAAGGCAGATCGTACGACGCGTCCAGCTCTTCCGTCGTCATAGGAGGGTAGGGGGCATTGACCACAACGAACTTGCCCGCTACTTGCTGCAAAAGCCTTTGTGCGTGCATCTTGTTCGATTCCTCCTCTATGTGCCGGAAGTTTTCTGCCTGTGCACGCTTGTTGCGTAGGCATTCTTCATGGCTGTGGAGTATGATGTCGTCTTCGCGTATGCCTCCCGGTATGTCGTCCTTTTCAGACAGGAACACCGTCTGCGGGATGGTTGTCAGAGAGCCCCCTTCACTTAATCGGCGGGCCAGTTCCACAATAGGTTTCTCGCCCATACCATATATAATAAGGTCTGCGGGAGCATCACAAAGAATGCTGGGGCGCAAGCGGTCTTGCCAGTAGTCGTAGTGGGAGAGTCGGCGCAGCGAAGCCTCAATGCCTCCTAAAATGATGGGCACGTCGGGAAACAACTGGCGCAGGATGCGGGAATAAACAATGGTGGGGTATTCGGGCCGTAGGTCGTGGCGACCGTCTGGGCTGTAGGCGTCTTCGGAGCGTAGTCGGCGGTTGGCCGTGTATTTGTTGACCATTGAATCCATGCACCCAGGGGCTATGCCAAAAAACAGCCTTGGCCGTCCCAGCTTCTTGAAATCGCGGAAGTCGCCGTGCCAGTCAGGCTGGGGCACTATGGCGACGCGGTAGCCTGCTGCCTCAAGCGTCCGACCGATAACGGCAGCTCCAAACGAGGGGTGGTCAACGTATGCGTCAGCTGAGAAGAGGATGATGTCAACCTCTTCCCAGCCGCGCAGTTCCATCTCCTTCCTTGTCGTAGGAAGGAAATCAGTGAGTTGGATTTGAGGTTTGAGGTTTGAGGTTTGAGGTTTTTCCTGTACCCCAAACTGAGATGGATGGTTTCTCCTGTTGTCCTGGTCTCTCATAACTCTCAACTCTTAAATCTCAACTCTCAAATCAATTAAATGGTGTTCCCTGAAATGCCCGTTTGGTCATCCCGAGATTAGCATTGGCGCTGTTTTTCCAGTTGATGAACAGCAGAACCAGCTGTTGCAGCCCATAAGCCTTCATGTTAGGATGGTAGATGACGTCAAGGCAAAGGTCAATGAGGTCTTTGTCGCGTCCGCTTTCCGTTTCAAGCAGGGAACGGATGTTGAGCTTCAGTTTCTCTAAAACTTGCTCGTCAACGTAGCCGTTCGAGTCAATAAGGTCACGGAACAACTGGTATTTCTCAATTGTTTCCAGATGTTTGTCACTGATGTCGATGCTTCTGGTTCCAGAAGAATTTGTTTGAATTTTTGCCATAGTGTTAATTGGTTTTTAGTTATTATTGTAAAAGAAACTTGAGTAGTCCTTGCATGATGGCATGGCGCTTCTCCCTCTCTCTGATGCACTCAAAGGGGAAACCCATGGTGATGCTATGGTAGTCGCTACCTTGATAAGCCACACAGGCCTCTTGCCCGTCACCATAGATCATGGCAGCAAAAGCTGGAGCAACAGGTTGCAAGACGTCGGAAGAGGTGGCAGCATAGTGGTTCTCGTTCAGTTGGTTGTAATATGTAAACGTTGTGCCAAGTCCGTTGATGGAGTCATTCAGTGCGCGGTAAGTATTAAATGGCAAGCATTTTAATACGTCGGCCAGCCACTGCTGTTCAGAAGGCTGCCGCATGTCCCTACCAACGTAAGCACCACTTATCAGCAGGTTGCCTCCGTTACGGGTATATCCTCTGAGCTGGTTTTGCATCTGAGTGCTGAAGGCTTTATAGGGCTTCAGACTGTGACCGTCGTTGCACTCAAGGCCGAGCACCATGTCGATGAGGGGATAGGTGTCTAAGTGAAGACGGGCTTTCTCCAGCACCTGACTGGAACAACTTGCTATATTGTATCGTCCTGCTGAGGCTATGGCATCGGCGTGGGTACGTACATAGTCGAAATCATTACCGGCAATGAAACTGCCAAAGAACTGGTCGTCGGTATAGCCTAATCCGCTGGAACTTTCGTTGCCCATTCGTGAGCGGTTGAACACAATCTGCTTGCCAATCCAGCCTGCCGTGCGGCCATAGGTAATGCCTGGATCGCTGTCGAAATCGAAGCCTTGCTCGCTCGTGTTGTTGCGGATAGCAGGAGAGGAAAGCCGGTAAAAACCGTTGACTATCATGACGGTTTCTTCTGCGGCAGGGTTATAGAGAGCTGACAAGACTTCGGTGGTGAAACTTTTTCCACCCTTGTTGACGGCGGCCACTTTGAAACTGTAAAGGAGGTTGGGTTCCAGGTCCATTTCGAACTTTGGCGACTTTACGTAAGTGCCGTTATCGAAGTCTGCATCCCCTACAGCCGTATAGACAATGTAGCCCGTAGCTTTTGCGCTGGGCTCTAAAGGGTCTTCCACGGGGCTCCACGTTAGGCGCGCTTCATCCTTCTTAAGTGTTACGCAGAAGTGGTCGGGTGCCAACGGGGTGACAACGGAAGCCTCCCCATGTTGGCCGTTGACGTAACGCAGAATGGTTTTGTAAATGCTTCGCGCTAACGTAAAGCGGAAATTAGGGTCTTGCCCTAAAATCATGTCTGGAAAGTTTTGGTGAGATAAAGTCTCAAAGATGGCGCTGGGAACTTCTGGCAACCGGGTCTCAGCATAGTTGCGGTCCCAAAGGTAACGCCGATTCCATTGCCCGTAAGTTGCTTCAATATCGGTTTTAGCGTTTTCCAGGATGGATTCTGCCAGCACTTTCGACATCATGCGCGACAGGCCACTGTTCAGACGGCCGTCGTTAAAGTTCGTTGTATATATAGCCAATGAACCTACGAGGTCCGTCCCGTTCTTAGCATAGCCTGCATCACTATGTATGGCAAGTGACAATTCCAGAGGAACTCCAATGCCTTCAATGGATGGTACATAACATGAACCTCCTGCCATGTAGTTTGTCATAAAGGGCCGCACGTTAATGTCGTCGGCATAATCATCCGTTCCTCCCCTGACACTATATACATCGTACGGCATACCAGCCCATTGAGCATAGTAGCGGGCTCCCTCCAAGGCACGAGGAACGCTGCTTGTTCTACCGCCACGCTCAATGTTTCCGATACCGCCGCCAAAACGTACAGCATCGGTAGTAACAATGCCTTTTTTGTTATGGCTTTGATTGGTGATGACGACTCGGTTGAACTCGTTGCTGCCACCGTCAAACTCGAATGTTCCAAGATACACCCACGTACCGCCGCCCATCTGTTGGTTGACACGGAACTCTGTAGGTTCCCCTTTGTGCCAAACAATGTAATGGGCATCATCGACACTTTTGGGCAGCGACTGGTAGCTGACATAGACAGCATAACGCCCAGCCTGTGGTAGATAAGGCTGATAAGACACAAGGCTGTAGTTCTTTTTTTTCTTGGTAGCCTTTACCTGTCTGGCACTTCCGGCATGGAAGGGATTCTCGCCGTCGTGGTAGTACCCCGGGTGTAAGGCAAAGCCATCTTTATTCGTATATTGCCATGTGCCATTATGGCTTACCTCTATATACGCAGTGCCAGGATTGGCCATGTCGTTATCAACAATGACTTCGTTACGTTGCCAGTCACGTTCTCTGGGTGTGAAGACAATGGCCCCTGCATTTTCCAGCATGGGCATCAGGTAGGGTACAACGATGGTCTGGGTGTAAAGGTCTTCTGTCGTACCGAAAAGCTTTGGCCGTTGCCATTTCCATCCGCCTTTCGCCTTGTCGTAATAGCGGCCGTGACTGGCCCAAAGAGCAATGTGTCTGTTTTTCAGTCCATGCGATATCTTATTAGGTAGAGAAACATTCTCCACCCAAGGTTTTCCTTCGTAGTCAATGTCTCCCCACAACTTTGTTTGAGCCTCTGCTCCCGTTGAGGGCAACGCAAGTGCCGCGATGAGGCAACCTGCTGCAACGATGTGTCTCATATCTTCCCTATTGTAAAATTCTTCGGCTTTTTGCCTTTGAAGTCTTTATAGTATTGTTTTATTTCTTTCATTTGTGTATCCACGTCACTGTCAGCATAGATAGTCTTGGTGCACTGTATGAGTTTTTTCTCATAATCTACACCATATAGTAGGATGGGAATGTCTGCCTTTTGTGCAATGAAATAAAAGCCTTTCTTCCATTCCTCCGTAGGCTTTCGGGTGCCTTCGGGTGTAATACACAGTTGGAATTTGTCAAGTTTGCGTGCCGTCTCTGCTAAGTTGTCTGTCATGCTGGTATGTCTTGAACGCCATACCGGAATGCCTCCCATGCTTCGGAATATGGGCCCAAGAGGCCAGAAGAACCATTCTTTCTTCATGAGAAAGTTGGTTTTCATTCCTTCTGAACGAGCATACAACTGCCCGATGATGAAGTCCCAGTTGCTGGTATGGGGAGCCAGACACATGATGCACTTATCGGGGTGGGACTCAGTGACGTTAAGTTTCCACCCCATAAGACGGTAAAGAATCCAACTACAGATAGTTCTCATGTGTGGTAGTTGTTAATTTGATCCACAATTTCAATAGCCTGAGCATTGAATTTCTCAATTAGGTCTTTAAAATAAAGACTTGGCTTCATCCCAGCCTCTACATGTGATACCCTGCATACGTAGTGGCTCTCCATCTTAATGATGGCTTTCAGCAGAGCTTCTGCGTTTTCAGGATGTTTTGTAGCAAGCGTAGCTGCTACTCCTTCTGCGAAAAGTTCCGTACAAATTTCATTGATAGTACGCTTTAGCGTTCTTCTTTTTGCCATGTATAATCCTCCTAAAAGTAATTGTTTGGTTAAAATCTTTGGTCAAAGTTACGCAAAAAAGTTGAATTGACAAAAGTTCCATCAATAAAAAGTCTTAAAAAACACTTTTTGGCTCCATTTTCTTTTCATTTCTCGGAGAAAAGGATTATTTTTGCACCTCGAAAATACTCATTATTCATAAAATAGACAAAAAAAGAATTATGGAAAAAAGTGCATTGCAGATTGCAAGAGCAGCCTATCAGCCCAAGTTGCCGAAGGCGTTAAAAGGTGCAGTAGAGGTAAAAGAAGGTGCCCCCACGCAGAGTGTCGATAATCAGGAAGAGATTAAGAAACTTTTCCCGAATACCTATGGTATGCCGCTCGTAGAGTTTGTTCCCGGAAAACCTAAGACAAATGCCAAGATGAATGTTGGCGTCATTCTTTCCGGTGGTCAGGCTCCTGGTGGACACAATGTCATCACTGGACTCTTTGACCAGCTGAAGCGTTTGAACCCCGAAAACCGTCTGTTTGGTTTTATTCTGGGACCTGGCGGTTTCGTTGACCATAATTATATGGAGCTGACGGCTGACATCATCGAGGAATATCGTAATACGGGTGGCTTTGACATGATTGGATCTGGTCGTACAAAACTTGAAAAAGAAGACCAGTTCGAGAAAGGCCTTCAGATTTTGCGTGAGCTTGACATCAAGGCCTTGGTCATTATTGGTGGCGACGACTCCAACACCAATGCTTGCGTCTTGGCTGAATACTATGCTGCCAAGCAGTACGGCGTACAGGTCATCGGCTGTCCGAAGACCATTGACGGCGACCTTAAGAACGATCAGATTGAGACATCATTCGGTTTCGACACGGCTTGTAAAACCTATTCAGAACTTATTGGTAATATAGAGCGCGACTGTAACTCAGCTCGCAAGTATTGGCATTTCATTAAGGTCATGGGACGTTCTGCAAGTCACATTGCATTGGAGTGCGCCCTTCAGACTCAGCCGAATATCTGCCTTGTGTCTGAGGAAATAGAACAAAAGGGCATGAGCCTTGCTGATATTGTTGAATATATTGCCCAGGCTGTTGCAGTACGTGCCCAGGACGGCAACAACTTTGGTACTGTAATCATCCCCGAAGGTGTCATTGAGTTCATTCCTGCTATTAAGAAACTCATCGCCCAGCTGAACGATGTACTTGCAATGCCTGAAGCAAAGGACATCGCTCGTGACGAGCAGGTTGATTTCGCCAAGAGTCATCTTACTGACGAGAACCTCGCTGTGTTCAACTCACTGCCCGTAGGAGTTGCCCGCCAGTTGGCACTCGATCGTGACCCTCATGGCAACGTGCAAGTATCACTCATTGAAACGGAGAAACTGCTCTCAACCATGGTAGCCCAGAAGCTCGAAAAGATGAAGAAAGCCGGAACCTATAAGGGCAAGTTTGCCACCCAGCACCACTTCTTCGGTTATGAGGGCCGTTGTGCTGCGCCCTCCAACTTCGATGCAGACTACTGCTACGCTCTCGGTACGAGTGCTGCCCAGCTTATTGCGAATGGCAAGACAGGCTACATGGCTATCGTGAAGAACACGACAGCTCCTGCCGACGAGTGGATTGCCGGTGGTGTACCCATCACGATGATGATGAACATGGAGCGTCGTAACGGTGAAATGAAGCCGGTTATTCGTAAGGCCCTTGTCGAACTTGACGGTGCTCCCTTCAAGTGTTTTGCTGCTCAGCGTGACCGTTGGGCTCGTGAAACAGCTTATATTTATCCCGGCCCCATCCAGTACTGGGGACCCACAGAGGTCTGTGACCAGCCTACAAAGACGCTTGCTCTTGAGCAGGCAAAGTAAGTTTGTAGCATGACTAACAGCCGCCCATCCGCCAAGCGCCGTATTGCGTCGCCAGTTCGCCGGAAGCGCCCAAACTTTTTTGTACGCCTTCTGCAACATGTGCCAGGCAAGGCTTGGTGGGTGGGCGGTGTTCTTATTGCCGTTGCTTATATCTGGTTTTTCTATTATTTCTTTGTCAGTCCGTATGGCTTCCGCTGGCGTGCGCTCTATGGTGATGTCAGCTATCCTGAAGGTTACGAGGTTCACGGTATCGACATCTCTCACCATCAGGGCGAGATTTTGTGGGATACGCTGGCCGAGTATGCCCGTATCAATAACTGTCCCGTGCGTTTTGTTGTGATGAAGGCCACTGAAGGTTCCAGTCTGGTTGATGAGAATTTTTATTTGAACTTCCGTGAAGCTCGTCATCAGGGGTTTATCTGTGGAGCATACCATTTCTGGAGTGTGAAGAGTGGGGCTACGTCGCAGGCCCAATACTTTCTAAGCAAGGTTAGGCTTGAGGACGGTGACTTGCCACCGGTTCTTGACGTGGAACACAAGAACCCCAACCTGACTGACCAGCAGTTTCGTGACAGCGTACTTACCTGGCTCCGTATAGTAGAAAACCACTATAAGGTAAAGCCAATCATATATACCTATTATAAGTTTAAGACACAGTATTTAGGTGACCGTGTCTTCAACCAGTATCCCTATTGGATTGCTCATTACTACGTGGATGAGGTGGAGTATAACGGCCCTTGGCTTTTTTGGCAACATACCGACGCAGGTCGTCTGCCTGGCATCAGTGGTTATGTTGATCTTGACGTCTTTAAGGGTTCGGTCAGTGAACTTCAGCAATTGTGCATCAGGCGTGAGCCTGAAGAGTAAACTCAAGCGACGCCCATTCTCCGTTTGTTTCCTCCTTGTCTTTTTGCAGAAACAGTGTAGCTGCCTTTTCTTCCAGTAAAGGTATGTCTTCTTTGTAAAATCCGCTGAGTATCAATTTGCTACCCTTTTTC
>ODAJ012099428.1_pt1 | contig 43033 bp, 31 predicted proteins | sample 1539241 | NCBI WGS metagenome assembly ODAJ01 (sample SAMN02144231, study PRJEB22623) | gut metagenome | biome: sheep rumen | host: Ovis aries | place: New Zealand
ATTTTCTGGAATAACAGTATTCTTACAACCTGCAATAAGTGTATTAGAAGAGGTCTCAATGATAGCATTACAGTTCTCGCGACTGTCGTAATTCGGATTACCTGATGCAACGGTGATGGACGTGAGGCCGGAACAGCCTGAAAAGGCACTTCCGCCGATGCTCGTCAAACTATTGGGGATAGTAATAGAGGTTAGGCCAGAACAGCCTGAAAAGGCACTCCAGCCAATGCTCGTCACACTATTGGGAATAGTAATAGAGGTTAGGCCAGAACAGCCTGAAAAAGCACTTCCGCCGATGCTCGTCACACCCTCAGGAATAATGACTGACGTGAGGCCGGAACAACCTGAAAAGGCTTCTCGGCCAATGCTCGTCACATTTTCTGGAATAACAGTATTCCTACAACCCGCAATAAGTGTATTAGAAGAGGTCTCAATGATAGCATTACAGTTCTCGCGACTATCGTAATTCGGATTACCTGATACAATAGTGATAGACGTGAGGCCGGAGCAATCTCTGAAAGCACCTCCGCAAATGTACGTCACACTATTGGGAATACTAATAGAGGATAGGCCGGAGCAGCCCGAAAAAGCACCTCCGAGAATGCCCTTCACACTATTGGGAATATTAATAGAGGTTAAGCCGGAACAGCCTGAAAAGGCATCTTCGCCGATGCTCGTCACACCCTCAGGAATAATGACTGACGTGAGGCCGGAACAACCAGAAAAGGCTCTTTCGCCAATGGCCGTCACATTATATGTTTTATCCCCGTACATTACAGAAGAAGGAATTACAATATCACCTGAGTAGCTGTTTGTTCCAGACGTAACTTGCATCGTGGCATCATCAAACCAACACCGACTGTAGTAAATGCCATTCACCTCAAAGTCATACGCCCACGAAAGCATAGAAATAGTAAGAAGTAACAACGAAGCGAAGACACGCTGAAAATGTAGTTTCTGTTTCATCATTGATTTGGTCTTAAAATTCTTCTCTTTCCCATATCACGCCATAAATATACGATTATTTTTCTTTTTTCTTGCATTTTCCTTTGCCCAAATCGGAATAATCGTTACTTTTGTGACATGACACTCTCTCATTAAGAGTTGTTAAGAAGGGCTTATCCTTAAAAATATATCGATTATGAAACAAAGGACATTGCTTTTTATTTTAGTTCTGCTGTCAACACTGACGGCTAGTGGGATTGAAGCCAAAATTGATGGTGTCTTTTACATTTTAGATACCAGAAATTTGGAGGCAGTTGTAACATCTGGCGACACCGAATACACAGGTAACGTGACGATTCCAGAGACTGTAACATACAATGATATGACCTTTAACGTGATATATATAAATACCTATACTTTCCAAGACTGCACCAGCCTGACATCGGTAACAATCCCAAACAGCGTGAAAGAAATTGGAAGCCTTGCTTTCAATGGCTGCACCAGCCTGACATCGGTGACCATCCCTAACAGCGTGATAAGTATATGGACAAAAACTTTCCAGAATTGTTCCAGCCTGGCATCAATTGAAATCCCTAACAGCGTGACGAGTATTAGAGAAAATGCTTTCTCTGGCTGCACCAGCCTGGCATCAATTGAAATCCCCAATAGCGTGAAAGAGATAAGAAGCAGCGCTTTCGAGAACTGCACTAGCTTGGCATCGGTGACAATACCCAACAGTGTGACCGTAATAGGAAGCGGTGCTTTCCAAGGCTGTTCCAGTCTGACATCAATTGTAATCCCAAACAGCGTGACGAGTATAGGAGAATATATATTTTGTGGTTGCTCCGACCTGACAGATGTATCCGTTGATAAAGGGAATACTGTATATGACTCACGTGAGAATTGTAACGCTATCATAAACAGTGCAACCAATACTCTTATTGCCGGCTGTAAGAATACTGTAATCCCTAACAGCGTGACGAGCATCAGCACATATGCTTTCTATGGCTGTTCCAGCCTGATATCAATTGAAATCCCAAACAGCGTAATGAGTATAGGAGAATATGCATTTCAGAACTGCACCAGCCTGATATCGGTAACAATCCCTAACAGCGTGACGAGCATAGGCATCTTTGCTTTTGCTAGCTGCTCCAGTCTAGCATCAATTGAAATTCCAAACAGTATAACGTGCATCGAAAGAAGTTTATTCCGTGGCTGCACCAGCCTGGCATTGGTGACAATCCCCAAAAGCGTGACAGAAATTAAAAGCTACGCTTTCGCAGGCTGTACAGGCCTAACGGATGTATATTGTTACGCAGAGGATGTTCCGGCAAAACACTATTATGCGTTTGATTCGTCACCCATTTCGTCTGCTACGCTCCATGTGCCAGCAGTATACGCAGAGAGGTACGTAAATCTATGGAAATTCGGATCAATTGTTCCCATCACCGCTCCGAAACACACTCTGACTTATATGGTAGACGGAGAAGTGTACAAAACATATTCTGTTGAGGAAAATGAAGAAATTATCCCTGAACCAGAGCCTGAACGAGAAGGGTTTACATTTTCTGGATGGAGCGAGATTCCAAAGACTATGCCTGCACATGATGTGGAAGTTACGGGTAGCTTCACAGTCAACAGCTATAATGTCACATTCCAATATGGCGATGTAGTCTTGACCACTACGAAGGTTGAATATGGCGCAGTGATACCACTACCCAAGTCGCTGGACAGCGACCGCTATATACTCATAGAATGGTTGGACGTACCTGCCACGATGCCAGCACACGACATCATAATCTATGCAGACTTCATAGATGGTATAAAAGCTATTCGAGGCAATTCTCTGGATGTTGAACACTACCAGCTCAACGGCATAAGACGAAACGTCCTCTACCGTGGCATCAACATCCTGCGCATGAATGATGGCACAACTAAGAAAGTGCTCATGAGATAAATATCTTCACACCCTCCGCAACCGGCAACTGCCGCTACCAGCTGCCAAGCTCCAAAAAGTGGGCAGCGCAAATGCTGGAGAAGATACGCAATGTGAACAAAAAAAGATTATAGTCGGTTATAGTATATACAGAAAATGATGTTTGATGTGATAGATGCCACAGGGACCGGCGACAAGAGGGACCCTCGCATGCGTGCCATAGAGGGCGAGATGATACGGAGTCACGAATTATGTCTGAAAATCTCGGCCAGGAAACCCACAGACCCCGATTATAAGGGTCTGCTGGAAGAACTGTTCCAGTGTGAATTGGATGATAGCGTTGTCATCGTCTCACCATTCTACTGCGATTGCGGATGCCGGATGAAGTTCGGGAAGAACATCACAATCAACAAAGGGGCAACCATACTCTCCCCCGGGCAGGTGGAGATAGAGGACAACGTGCTGATAGGCCCCGAGGTGAAGATTGCAACGGTAGATCATGACTTTCACGACAGGCACAACCTGTTCCATTTCGGAAAGGTGACAATAAAAGAGAATGCATGGATCTGCATCGGTGCCATCATCTGCCCGGGTGTGACAATCGGTAGGAATGCCGTCGTCGGCGCAGGAGCCGTTGTAACAAAGGATGTCCCGGACAATGTGGTGGTGGGCGGGAACCCTGCCCGAATCATCAAGAAGATCTGAGCATATCCCGATGTAGAGCATATCGATAACTACGCCGAGTTCACCATCAAAGGCAAGAAGCGCAAATGCGAACTGCTTGCACTCTATACCCATTCATGGGAAAAAGCTGTGAAAGAAGAAGGCGAGGATGTCACCTTCCTCAAATACAACAAGAGTGTGCTTGTGCCCATAGATAAGCCGAATACCTATTATCCCATCGATAAGGCTTCTGACTTCTGGGACGTTATAGGTCACAATACCGGATATGTACTTGCCCCCGAGGAAACGTTGGCCGACAACTTCTCCTATGCTGTGATTGATGGACCGGGAATAAATAGTAACATAGCAAGCGCTAAGGATAAAGAGGAAAGTCAAATAAAATACAATACGCCTCAGTTAATAGATAATATATTAGTTTTCCTGAAGAACTGGACTCCTGAGAAGTAAAAGGGTGAACGAATGTCAGCAAAACTGATAAGAACATATATGAAAAGGATATTAACTTTGCAGAGAAGTTCAAAAAAAATAACAAAAACAAATCCGTATGAAAACAATTTATGAATGTTCGCAAAGTAAAGGAATAAAATGGCTGACTGCCTTTTTCCTTCTGGTCACGATTGCGTTCATCCTTTTTATGACTTACTCTGTATCTAAAGGAGTGAACCCCATACTGGCAGTTGCCATGGTTGCTTTTATGCTTGTCTCATCCCTCTCGTGCTTCTTCGTTTTCCCCATGTACATCATAACAGATGATGAGGGAATAGGCATCCGAACGCTTATCCGAACAATAAAGATACCGTATGAGAACATCGACCACATTGAACGGTTTGATGACCAGCGTCGATTGTTTATTAACAAAGGGAAATTTGGCAACGTTACCATAGGCACTAAGATCCAATTGGGATTTCATACCACAGAAAACACCATGCGTCTGTTTGGGATAGGCGGAGTGTTCGGATATATTGGTTGGTTCCGCACGAAGGGAGTCGGCATCTTCTGCTCGTATGTGACAGATGAAAAGAAGGTATTCCTGATTTATCGAATAAAAGGAAAACCCATAGCGATAAGTGTGGATGAACCAGACGAGTTCCTACCCTATTATCTGAAAGGAGGTGAAAAATGAATCTCCTCTATGATTTCTCCTCCGCCCTTCTGCAAGCACGCCAGCGCAAGGGAGCAACGCAAGAACAGATTGCATTTTCGCTAAATATCTCGCATGCCACATATAACGCATGGGAATGTGGACATCGCCTTTGTCCCTACAAGCACATCATCGCCCTTATTACCTATTTTGATGATGATAAGTTCACACGCCAGATGCTTCGCATCTTGCTTACCCTGCAACATAACATGGCAGGATTGAACAAGAAAGACCCTGCCCAACTATCTACCTTCTATATGAAACTCATTGCCTTGCTTGCCGATGAATGTGCCGATTGGCTCAAGACAACAGGGAAACAGTAATAAATCATGATGGAAACAGAAAGACTGAGACTTCGCCCTTGGCAGGATAGTGATGCCGAGACGCCCTGTAAAGGTAATGCAATTAAGAAAGGGAGAACTTTCTTTATAATGCACCTTGTCCGCAGGGGTTGTTTTCGGGCTTGCGTTGATTGGTATTAAGCCAACTTCCCCACCCTGCGAGGCGATGGAATCTGTTGAGTTCGTAGGACATACGGAAATCGACATTGCTATTAATCATGCTATTGTATTTCTGATGATTCGTCAGGACAACAGAGAGCGAATAGAACGGCAGCGTAGGCATAACACCAAGGTCGATATTTACCTGTTGCAGGATGGCACTACGGAAAGCTGTTTCCATCTCACTATGTATGTTGGCAAGCTGCGAATCGCCAGTCAGCTCAGCCAACTTTCCTGCATAATCGAGCAGGTCGTAGAAGGGCTTGCTCTGGTAGAACTGATACACCTGACAAGTGGCGTTGTCGATGGCATCCTGTTGCGCGGGGTAAAGCTCACAAAGGCGGGTGACCAACTTCCCTGCCGCATCACACACAGCCTGTAACTGGGAGGATTTCAGCAGTTCCACGTTTCCATTGAAGGGATAGCCCTCCTTTACATAACCCTCATGTAGTCTCTCTTCCGAATCAGTCAGCGTCTGACGGGCAGCAGTTTCGAAATCCGATGTCTGTCGCAGGTTCTTTACCAACATGGGAATGAGCGGATCCTCCTCGCTGGTGAGCATGAAAGGTGTAGCAATAATATAATCGGTATAGGAAGAAACCTCCGTAACGATCTCCATGGCACCCATCAAGCAATTGTTGAACATTATGGCCTTGAGATGCTTGATATCGGAATTAGAGATGGCAGTGGAAAGCTCGTACATATTCATTGATGCATGGTCGAGCAATTCGTCGTACAGCACGCCACGTGTCCGGCTCTCGTTTTGCTTCGGATAATCGGACTTGGCATCGAAGCCACCACCATGCCCGTAGAACACCAACACATACTCCTTGGCAGGCAAGTCCTTCTTGGCCCTATTCAACAGGGCAGTCAGGTTCGCAGGGTCATAGAGCTTGAACGACTTCATGTCGGCACCTTCCTGATGGAGGGTCTCGAACTGCGTATTCTTGTCCAGTTCAAAGGCCAGCACCTCGCCAGGCGCACCATACTCTCCCGAGAACTTATCACTATCAGCACCATACTTGTTGACTGCTAGGACACGAATCTTACCATCGGGGAGCAACGTTTGGGTCTCGCGCCAGACACCCTCGATGCAATTATCCATCTCACCACCTGCCATACCATATATAATAACGGTATAATCGGCCTGATTAGAATCTGGACCGTTCTCATCGCCATCTGAACATGAGGTAAAGAACGAGACAACAACTGCGAGCATCAAGAAAACCTTTTTCATAATTGTCATTATTGTATGTTCTTGCCCGCAAATATACGATTATTTTTAAAAATCAATATGTTGATGGGCGAAATTTTTCACAATGATTCCTCCGAAGGACATAGAGGCCATGCTTAGGCTAAACCTATAATGCAGTTATTGCCCATTAACCGCATTACTCCATTTGAGATTGTATGCTTCAACTCTAAAATAACCATAACTTTCATAGGTTCGGATTTCCTTTATAGTCACAACCCTTTTTTGAGAATCCAGTTCGTAATCATACTTTAGACCGAAACCATCATCATCTTCAAAGCTTTCCATCAGATTCTTACAGGCAACACCGAAGTAACCATTTACAACAAGAGGGTATAAATCAGGCATGGCACATCTCGGATCATTATATACATTATTCCCTGGTAAGGAAGAATAGCTATAAGAAGTATAGCTTTCCTCCGTAATGTTGACTCCTTTGACGATGTTACCATCCTTCCATTCATACGTAGTCTCATAACCTCTAACCTGTTTATAACGCGGATACACATACTTTACGCGCGAATATATCATCTCGCCACGCGCGTTAAAACGGAATTTATAATAGTGTAGGTCGGCTTCCATCTTATTACGGATACGATAATCAGTAAGAAACTTACCTGCACAACTATCTACCCTACCATCTACGAGGAATAGAGTATCTTCTTGAAAAGCGGTTTCAGAAACATTCTTCTCGTTCCTCCGATATGAAATATAGATGTGGTCCTTGTCGTATTTATACTCAGCATAGTGACACATAGAACCGTTAAGAAGCTCTGCACGAAGAACTCTCCCCATGTCGTCATATTCAAAATCATAGTGCGAGTCTGGCCCATCCAAAGAAAGGAGCCTGCTGGTATTCGGCACAACCTCGGGGGTATCTGGTTCTGGGACTTCATTGGAACAAGAGACGAGGCCTAACGCAAACAAAAAGGATACAATCAGTTTCTTCATCGTTTTTACTTTTATAAATGAAACGTATAACTTAAAAACGACGGTTGGACAAGGTTTAGTATGCAAGATTACTAAAAGAATGTAAAATTTTTCTAAAATTATTTGCCTACCATAATATATATAAAGCGCTTTTTGTTATATTTGCAATTAGAAACTTTAAACAAAGAGATTAACATTATGATTCTAACAACAACCCCACAGATTGAAGGCCACCCCATCCTGGAGTATAAAGGTGTGGTGACTGGCGAGACCATTATTGGTGCAAACATTGTAAAGGACTTCTTCGCAGGTCTCCGCGATATTGTCGGAGGTCGTGCCGACAGCTACGAGAAGGTACTAATCGAAGGCAAGGAAACTTCGCTAAGAGAAATGATGCAACGTGCTCAGGCTATGGGAGCAAATGCCATCGTAGGCATAGACATCGACTACGAGACAATAGGCTCTAACGGCTCCATGCTGATGGTAGCCACCAGCGGCACTGCGGTAGTAATTTAAAAAGCCTCCCCCGACCCCCTCCCAAGGAGGGGAGAAGGGGATTGAGGATTATTACATTGAACGTTTTTAAATTAAGAATGAAGAATGAAGAGTGAAGAATTTGCTACCGCTGTGCCGCTAACCACCATAATTATGAATTATGAATTTAGAATTATGAATTGATAATTGAACATTGCGGTAGCAAATTGACTCCGTTCATCCTGCTCACACTCGGCAATCGGAAAGCACGCTTTCCATTGCTCTCGCTCAATCGCAGGATTCTTCTCTCTTAATTCTTAATTAAAAACCGTAAACAGTAAACGGTATACGGTAAACTAATTCCTAATTAAAAGTGGAAGCTCAGGTCGAATCCGCACTGGAAGGGATTGCCACGCTGAGCCATGAACACTTCCCTACCCGTTGCCTTGCTGGAGAAAGCGAAGGTGTTATAACGGGTATCTGTGATATTACGTGCCCACAGGTTGAGTTTGAACGTGCCAAAGTCGGCACAAGCATGAGCACCCAGTGTAGCATAGAAGTTCTGTGCATAGGTGTTAGCCTCGTCCCACCATATCTTACCCTGTCCGTTCATATTGGCACCGATGGTCAGATGCTTCATGAATCGGAGGTCAGTATCGAAGGTATAGTCTGCCATAGCAGACAGCGTGTGTGCAGGAACATAAGGTACTCTCTTGCCTGCGTAATCAACCTCCTCGGCATTCTTGCTGGCGCGGTTCTTATAATCCTTGAAGGCAGCATGCGTATAGCCGTAGCCCAACGACCATGCCAGATGGTTGCTGACAGCGCTGCCGCGTAATGTCAGTTCCAGTCCGCAGCTGTAGCTCTTGCCGGCATTCACCATCTTACGGCCATAGCCATAATCCTCGGTAAAGACAGAAAGCTGCTGGTTGCGAATCTGCATATAATAAACACTCAGGTCGGCATGTATCAGATTATCGAAGAGGTTGGCATGTGTTCCAAGCTCATAGTTCCAAGACTCCTCGGGCTTGAACTTGATACCCTCGGCAAGGGATGCATACTTGGCATCGTCCTGCGTAACGGTTCTCTCGACATTCTGATGGGTGCTCTGTGCCTCCTGAGCGGCCTCCATGATAACAGCGGAGTTGGTCTTCAGGTCGTTCTGGATAATATCTCCGAACATCTGAATGTTGAATCCTCCTGCACGATAACCCTTGGTAACGGTGGCATAGATGTTACTGCCATTGTCGAACTTATAGGTAAGACCGAACTTGGGCAACAGCTGACTGAATCCTGCCGACTCGGTGTGCTCGTAGAGCGAGAGTACACGTGCCACGGCATCCTGACCCATAATGCTGAATTTCAGGCGCAGATCGCCATTGGTATCGTATGCTATCTTGGAGTGTGTATAATCATAGCGCAGACCAGCAGTAGCGGTCAGGCGGTCTGTGATATCATAGTTCGACTCGTGGAAAACACCGATGTTGGCCTGTGGTGTATGGAACAGACAGGGCACCAGCATCTGCACACCTATGTGCACACCACCAGCCTGCTCGATGGCTGCCTTGGCTGCTGCCTCGGACATACGGCCAGACATAGAAGCCAGGATGGAATTGTAGATGCCTGCCTCGGCTTGATCCAGACGCATATTCTTCTTCATCATTTCGCCAAAGGCTGAACCGAAGGTATTAGGGGCTGCCGTCTTGAGCCACTGGTAAGAACCGAACACACCCGTTGTCCAGTGCCAACGACCCTTCAGGTTATCCTTGAAGGTGAACTCCTGTGTAATGGCATTGCTTAGCTGCGACTGATCAACAACAATGAAGTCTATTGCAGAGTAGTCGTTATCCATCAGCAGATTGTCTTTCAGATACTGGTAACTGGTATTAGACTGGAAGTCAAAGCCTTTGCCACGATACTTAACAGCCATGCCCGTATTAACCATATTACGATTGTACTTGCCCTGATGGTCCTGATCAGGCTCGGAAACTACCTTGCCGCTCGCAGGCTCCAAAATGCCGTAGGGATAGGCATGCTGACTGACGTACTGGTAATCTGCCATCCAGTCGAACGAGAGCCTGTCTGTAGGCTGATATACCAGACGCAGACGAGCGCCTGCCTCGTTCTTATCATCGGTACGCTCGCCGGTGAGTGTATTCTTCCAGAAGCCGTTGGTACCGTTATAGAAAGCGCCAGCCGAGAAGGCCAACTTGTCATTTACCTTATTATAGTGACTTATCTCTGCATTGCGGTACATACGGGTTCCAAAGCCAAGGTTAACGTCTGTACCCTGATAGCGCAAGGGATTCTTGGTGTACTGACGCACCAGACCTCCCTCCGAGTTAATGCCGTAGAGCGTACCCTGTGGACCACGCAGAACATCCACACGGTCTAACTGCCACACATGGCTGTTGAAGGCCGATTTGTTCATCAGGGGAATATCATCCACGTAGATACCCATGGAAGGACTGTTTACACGAGAACCGATACCACGTACATATATAGAAGAGGTGAAGCGTGCTCCATAGTCGGGCATCACGAAGGCGGGAACATAATTAGAGATATCGCGCAGGTCGCGAATACCCAGGTTGTTCATCTCCTTACCAGTAAGAACAGATGAACTGACAGGCTGGAAACGCAGTCCCTTGGACTCCTTGTTAAGGGGTACAAAGACAACCTCGTCCAGGTTAAAAACTCGCGAGGAATCTAACGGTGCAACCTCCGTTTCTGCTTTTGCAGAAAAAACAAAACCAGCTAATAACGATGCAGTTAGGATAATTTTTCTCATTTTTATATTTATTTATTCTGACTTAATAATCTTGTTAGCTATTTTGGCAGCCTGAGTGATACGATGACCCATACCTATGCCGTCGCGCAGGTTACCTCCCAGCACCAGTCCGGGGTATTGCTGCTCGATAGATTCCACAGCACAGAACCGTTGTCCGCTGTCGGCATTATATTGCGGAATGGCACGCTGGTGACGGGCAATGTGAATGAAGTCCGGCTTTGCCTCGGCAGGGAACTTCAGCATGCTATGCAGGTGCTGAATGACAATAGCCCGAATCTCCTCGTCGCTCTTGCTCATCATCTCTGGATTACGTACACCACCCAGATAGAAAGAGAACAATGCCCCACCCTCTGGCGCACGCTGTGCGAAGCAAGCCGATGGGAACAGAATTCCAAGTATCTGACGTTTCTCCTTTGTAGGCACCAGACCGCCAAAAGCACAATAGTCACCGCCAAACGTATCGGGCATACCCACGTTTACCTCTATGATAGGAGAATATACCAACCGGGCTATCGCATCCATGCGCTCCTTATCCACAAAAGGCAGCAGCTTAGGCAGGCTATAGGCGCCACAGGTAGTAACAACCCAACGGCTTTGCAACTGCTGAAAATTGCCATTGGCATCCTGGAATGTTGTTATCCACCCCTCCCCTTCCTGACTAACGCATACATTGCTGACACCCACGGAGATATTCTCCATTCCGATATAATCAGCCTCAGCCTGTGGAATATGGCTCAGTCCGCCCTTTGCAGAGAAGACTTTCTTGGTAGCGAGACGATCACGTTCAGTCTTGGGCTGCTTCTTCTTGGCAATGCTGCCACGGATAAAGCTGCCATAGTCACGCTCCAAGGCATACAGCTTGGGCAAAGCATAACGTGTAACCAATGTATAGGGATTTCCGGCATAAACGCCAGAGATAAAGGGATCTACGGCATAGTCCACAAAGGACTGGCCAAGTCTGCGGGCTGCCAGCGCCCCAACACTCTCGTCCGGGTCATTGCCACGCTTGCGCCAAGGTTCGCCCAGGATACGCAGTTTATCCGAGAAACGGAACAGCGGAGTGGCAATGGCACTGAGCGGACCGGAAGGAAGCTCCCAGAAGCGGTCTCCCTTCCAAATCAGTCTTCGCTTGGCAGCATCAGGAGCGGTCTCTATCTGGCAGCGGCCCTGAGAAGTCTCTGACAAGGCATTCATCAACTCAGCCACCTCAGGCGTAGAGACAGCACCCGTCGAAGGCCCCGTCTCATATATATAATGTTCGTAGCGCTGTGTCTGTATCTGTCCACCTATGCGGTTGTCGGTCTCCACAACGCGCACATTCTTTCCGCCTCGCTTCAGCCAATAAGCGGTTGTCAGGCCTGTTAAACCTGCACCGATTACGGTCACGTCTGTATACTCTATTTCTGGGCAACTTTTCATTTCGGGTGCAAAGGTATTACAATCCTTCCAAGCCCACAATCCTCATTTCTTAGGATTTTGCAAGTTGAGAGTTGGCAGGGGGGAAGAGTATAAGATTAAAAGGTTAAAAGGTTTAAAGGTGAAAAGGTGAAAAGGTTAGCGATCACGTCCTAGCCAACGGCTGGGCTCCTAGCCACTAGCTTGTCGAAGGAACGCTAACCGCAAAACGAAACGCCCCCCAAAAAAGCTGAGCCGGCTCAATCGATCAATCGAGCCGGCTCAACCTGAAAAACGAGGCGTGGGCCACTTTTTGTATTTTCACAGAGAAAATTAATAGATAAGGGCAAAAACAGAGGCAAGGAACAAGTCCCTGCCTCCGTTCTATTTTGGATTCTTGAGAGTGAAGATTTTAGCCCCCAACGTTCTTGACTAAAGTCTAAAGTCTAAGGCCTAAAGTCTAATTAAGATTCTTCACTCTTCATTCTTCATTCTTCATTTAAATGCATCACCATTCTTCGTCCCAAACGTTCCTGTTGGGGAAAGTGCTATTGTACTCCTTGGTGAGGACGACATCAGCATCTGCACCTGTGTCATACTTGTCAATGCTACTTTGAAGCATTGCGCCACGTGTGACAATCTTAACACAGAATAAACTAGGCGCTATATATTTCTTTTTCATATTTGTAATGATCTATTTTAGAAGATGATTATTTATTTGTTCTCTTCCCTTCGCCCCACCTCTCCATTGAGGGAGAGGAGGGAGAGGGTCTTTTACTTTAGAACTTTTTTACCGTTTATAATATTAACGCCCTTCTGTATCTTAGACAGACGCTGACCAGCAATGTTGTAAATTGCTCCCTCACCTTCGGAGAGGATTGGGGTAAGGCTATTTATAGCTGTAGCATCATCATCATCGAAGCGGAAGACCTTAACGCTACCACCCGAAGGAGCTGCCAGATATGCCTTGAATCCAGGAATGGTAGTTGCACCATCCTTGTACAAAGCAAGGCCATGAGTACCTGTTGCAAGGACGTAACTGTCAGCAGGACGAGCAATAGCAGCGACTGTACCTGTTAGTGCATTACTTTCTACACTTCCGCCTGTCGTAATATTGAAGTTGTAGCTGCCAGCTTCACCAGCAAGAATGACACCCGTATTAGCAGGGATAATACCACCTTCAATAGCTGTAAGAGAGATATAATCACCTTTATCCGTAGCAACATAAGCCGTAACTTCTGCAGGAATCTCCAATGCTACAGGAGCGTAGAATGTAGCGTAGCCTACAGAAGATATAGTGACGGGAAGAGATTCTACGGGCAGAATATCCCATGTTCCATAAGGTTTATTTCCATCTGAAAGTGAACCTAAACGATTAATGTGAAAACCATTGTCATTATTTAACCAAGACACTTGATAACCACCATTATATATATAATACTTGCCCCTAGTAGCACTTTCAGAGAAAGTAACCGCACCACCTGAATTACCTACTGCTGCACTCAAGGCACATGTACTATTAGCAGTATATAACCCATTCTGATAGTTTAGGATATGGTTTTCGCTACTAATATTGTTAACATAGAAAATACCCGCATTTGCGATATCATTTTCTGTCGTTGTATAATCACTAGAAGCCGATATTCCCCAATATCTTGCGTCTTCTGCATTGTAAAAACGCACAAACTTTCCTGTAGGTTGGTTAATGGCAGTTACTTCAAGCATTTCATCTGCAATTGTCAGATTGTCAGCCGAATAGCCAGCAGATTTGAGTTCAGAAATGATACTAGTCTCATTACCATGATAACCGGCATATTTTCCAGTGAAAGAATATTGTCCTAATCCGTTTCCATAGCTATAGGATTCCAGCTTAGCAATGTCATCTACAAATTCTATCTCATCAGCAGACACTTCCGTAACCCAGAACGTGGAACCTTCATCAAAACTACCCCAATACTTTATCGTACTACTTTGACCATTTGCATAAGTTTTTATAGCATCCCACAACCCAAAATGGGTTGCATCCTTTTTCTTTAAATTCCAAGTTTTTTCTGTGGTTGACATCGTTGCAGGATCTGTTGCGGTTAAATAGTAAGAGTTACCTGTTGCCCTATTTATTATCTTAAATCCTTGAATGGGGTTGCCCATAAATGCCCAATAATATTTATTAGAACTCTGACTTCCTGATGCCCATGCAATCGCATATTCATTTGTCGAGACATAATAATTCCAACTCGTATGGAGCTGCATATAATACCATGTAGCATTTTCATAATCTGTGCTAATGGTAAAAGGCAACCCCGAAACAGTGGCAGTGGCCTTAATGGTTGCTGAATTTGCATTTGGGATGGCTGCAACATCGTATGAGTATGATGTGTAATCATTCACATATTTTGAGGGAACGGCAGAAGATGAGCTAGTAGCCTGACGTACACTTTCAGATACAATAACTTCGTCATTCAAATCAATATTATATGTAACAACACAATATCCACTAGGAAGGTCTGCCGTCTCAATAGTGAACTGAGTATTAGCAGCAGAAGAATCCCATCCAACACAACCAGAACCTCCATTATGAATATAATGATAACCTGCATCCCAACCCGAATCAGAATATTTCGTTGGACGAGCAACAGCATATTTTACATCATTCACAGTTACAGTCTGAATATAGTATGGGATATTTGCAGTAACCTCTGTTTGGATCGCAGTACTGACCGCTACATCTCCCATATACTTCATCGACACATAACCTTTTATGTAGAAAGTACCATCCCCAACAGATTCCAACTGAATAACTGCATTATCGGTTTTTGAAGAATTGAAAGAACCTTGAGCTTCACCCACTTCCAAATACTTGCCACTTCTGCACAGGAGGGTAACATTAGCACTGAAATCAGCTACTGCAGCTCTGAATGTAGCGTCTGTGGCAGCATTGTTTAGAGCCGTCATCTTTGCAGAAGGCTTCAGAACTTCAGGAAGGGCATTAATGGCAGGAAGTATCTGACTTCTTCTGTAATCAATCACTTCAGCCAAAGTGGTGGCGTTAGATTCAATTATCCAGGATGTTCCCTGATTGTCGGTACTTGAAGGTTGCCAATAACCAACACCTGTATGGGAGGCATTATCATCCCAACATTTACTAGAAGCTGTGCTGCTCAACGTAACACAAAAGTAACCTGACTTATGAGGATTCTCTACGAGATACCATTTAGCCCCTGTTGCATCTGCACTTACATTTGAAACCAATTTAACAGTCGGGTCCACCGCTGGAACAATGTAAACGCCATCGCTATTCTCAACGAAATACCAAAGAGCCTCCTTAGTTATTGAAGAGACCTGAGACAATTGCGTAGTAGGACCTGCATAGGCAGCATACTTACTAGAACGGAAATTTTTGATGGTGTAATACACAGGATTATCAACATCCGTTGTCAATGTCGGTTGCGTTACCGTTGCCCATGCTCCACTACAATATAGAACCAATAAGGCTAATAATAAAAATAATTTTTGTTTCATGGTTTAATTGATATATTAATGATTAATTTACTTACAAAACCACAGAGGTAAGGCTTTCCCCTACCCCAGTGCTACTATCACTTTAATTACATTAGAATCACTTATCTTTACCACTCCTCATCCCAAATGTTTCTGTTAAAAGAAGTGTTATCGTACTCTCTGGTGAGGACTGCATTTTCGTCTGTTATATCTCCACCTCTGAAATTTAGAGACTCTGCAAGCATGTGGCTGGTACGAATCTGAACAACCAAGATTCTAGGTGTTTTATATATCTTTTTCATATCATTTTTCAATTAAGTGTTATGAATTAAGGATTAAGAATTAGAAGAGAATCTTTTTGCCATTCACAATGTTGACGCCCTTCTGCATCCTGCTCATACGCTGACCAGCAATGTTGTAAATTGCTCCCTCGCCTTCGGAGAGGGCTGGGGTGAGGCTCTTAATGCCTGTTGCATCATCGTCACCAAAGTCAAAGACAAGAGCCTTAGCACTACCTCCAGCAACAAACAGATAAGCCTTACCCTTAGCAAGATTAGTTCCCGTATAGTTGTAGAGACCAATATTCACGGTTTCTTCACTATCTGTGCTATTTCTCTTTCCCAGCACATAAGTAGAACCTGTACCAAGATTCTCACGTGGGGTGGTTACTACAGTACCTCCAAATCCAGCGTAGGGCGTAGTAGAATTACTTCCTGCATCTACTGCAGGTGAGAGGTAAATAGTCTCATCCTTATCCTGTCCAGCCTTCTTTAGAATAGCTGCAGTATTCTTAGGCAATGTTCCATTTGTCACAATAGGTTCCAGATGGGCATAAGTACCATCTTGGTCAGTTACAGTATAAGCCGTAATACCACTAGGAATCGTTACAGAGAATGGAAGATAGAGAGAAGCATAAGCATCCGTGCCGTCAGAGGCCAGATTTACCTTATTGTAGTAATCAGAGGCTTCTGTGAGTTTATATGCTGAAGAAAAACTTGTATTGAAATAGGCTCCGCTGGATGTGTCAAAAACAGGATTTGTTGCGTGTTTTTTAACGATAGCAACACTGCCAGCATAGCCTCCTGTGCCGGCTGATCCATTTTCTAATTTTCGCTCACCATAAATTTCAAATAGTCCAAACGTATTGATTGTATCAGAGGAACTAGTCTTTGAGCTTAGTTTTGTGTTAAATGCAGAGATAGTCAACGGTGCGAAGATATCATAGTTTTGAACAACGCTATTGTTTTTGCTACTGGCGGCAATCATCCAATACCAATCATCAACGCTAATAAAAGCAAACTGATTATCGCTGATTTTGTGGCAGATAAATGGTGTTGCATTAGCTTCTGTCATATCAACGCTCATAGTCCCTCCTGAAGACTTAAGATAATACTTTGTATCGCCAGGTTGTACATTTGTAAAGGTATACACTTTACCGTCTGTTGGCATTACGATATCCGAACATTTCAGATAGCTGATATAGCCTTCCAACTGACCTGCATAATTAGCTGCCTTATAATAATCATGGGTACTTCCGTCATATCCATTAATAACAGCATATGCAGCATTCAGAGTAGTACGCTCTACTGCATCTGCTTTAGGATAACCTAAGCCAGACATAGCCTTGGAAGTTTCCATATTGGTTTTCAATGTAGACACCATCGTGCCGATACTGGGATTAACTCTAACATTAACGATGAATTCCGAGACAGCCACCCCCTTATTATTACCCGAAAGAGTAAAAGTGGTAGAAGTCTTGGCAATACCGGATATTGTAACGGTATTGTTTGCTGTCGATGTGAAGGTCTTAGGATTTGCTTCATCATCAGCAGGGGTAATGACTTGATCATTATCGGCCAAATTGGCTTTACCTGTCAAGGAATAACCTGTTATCTGGAAACCATCAGGAACACTAATAGTATAAACACAATTTGCAGGGTCGCCACCTGTCCATATTGAACCATCAGCGACTTTGATAAACTTGTCACTAGTAGAGAACTTCAAGGTAGGAGCTTGCCCTTCAGAAGTCCACGTTGCAGCCCAGTTCCCATTATCCGTCTTGTCAGAATATACTCCACTAGTTGTGCTAATAGGAATACCATTTGTCAATGTAGCCGTAAAGATGGGCATATAGTCAGTGCCCGTTGATGTGTTATATGTATTTATGTATGTGGGTGTATATGTCCCAGATTGTACCTTTATACCCTGTTTCTTTCTGGTATAATTGCCATCTGAAGGTACATTATTAGTTAAAAAGATTGCGTAATACCTCACGCCTGCACATAATTTCACGGGCTTTGTAAATGTGTATTTGCAAGAACTTGCACTTGCGCTGCATGGAGAATCGGAAATTGCGAGGACCTTTGTAGCAGGATATGAGACGCCCGCATTGTCATTGCCAGTATTTATACCATTATCTGTACTGATTGCCAAATAAAGGGCTTGCGTACCACTATCACCACGGTAGGTAATAGTGAAATCTTTCAAGGAATATATATTTCCCGAGGTGCATGTCCCTGGAAGCTCAAGACCTAAAGCCCAAACGGTGAAGTTAGCACCCGCGCCAGACCCGACATTCCATTCAACATCTGCTGCCCACGTCCCCACAGAGCATAATAGGGATAAAAGTAATAGTGTTAGTTTTGTTTTCATAGACTGAGAAATTTTAGTGTATAAATTTTGTTTTAGATATCTTTTATGACCAGCTATCGCTATAGCCGCTAATCCACTTACTGAGACAGCGAGTGGGGGTGGACATAAAGTCCACAAGAACTTACTTGGTTTGTAAGTTAAAATGAGATAGTTTACGCTTGATTCGTCCTTCTGGTATTAAACTGGTTAGTTAGTTTAGTATAACATTTAGTGTACGTATGAAGTGGGCATGCGCTCATGCTTCAATGGCAAAGGTAAAGATTATTACCTATTATATTAAGGAAATGTATGTTAAAAAATATTAATTATACCTTTTCCCACCCATATTGACATCCATAACAGCATAAAATTCAAATTAACTTTTGACCTACGGTCGAGCCTGCTTACGCTCGGAAGGACTCCAACAAGTTTGGCAGCCCACGTCGTGAGTGGGGACTCCCCTTCGGGCCTCCGTCAGATATGTTATGGTATTGGCAGGGAGATGGGGGAAGCTAGCTTACCGCCAGATTCATGACGATAGCAGAACAAGGGCACAAAGTGCCAAAGCGCTCAAAAAGGGTTTTCGCGGTTTTGGTTATAAATCTGTGCGATCCGTGGGATCTGTATGAGTATTTCCGCTCACTTAATCGTAACTTTGAGACTGCGTCTCCAACTTACTTCCGCTCGGATAAAGAAATAAATACAAATTTATTTCGTTTATCCCTCGCTTATTCGTAACTTTGAACCCAAATTAACGCCATATACCCATTTTTTTGACTTATTATGAACAAAGAAGAGCAATATAAAGAACTGGTTGCCAACGTGAAAGCTATCATCGAGGGAGAGACGGATATGATAGCCATTATGAGCAATGTGGCAGCAGAGATTCATCAGACCATGAAGTTCTGGTGGACAGGATTCTACAGAGTAAAAGACGGCGAACTGATATTGGGACCCTTCCAAGGTCCTATTGCCTGTATGCACATCGCATACGGCAGGGGCGTCTGCGGAACAGCATGGAAGAAGGAAGAAACCATTATTGTGCCAGATGTGGAACAGTTCCCCGGACATATAGCCTGCAGCAGCGCATCACGCTCGGAGATTGTTGTGCCTGTCTTCGACAAGGACAAGAAAGTAATTGCCGTACTGGACATCGACAGCGAACACCTGGCAACCTTCGACGAGACCGACAAGAAATATTTGGAAGCAATTTGCAGGGCAATTGCTTAAATTCAAAATTTATAAATCCAAAATTCAAAAGAGAAAAGTTATAGATGAGAGATTATAGATTATAGTTCTCTAACCACTAACCACTAAAATGAAATTCATTATCAGAACCATTATCTGCAGTATGGCACTTTGCCTGCTACCTATTACAGGCAATGCCCAGGATGAGGACCTGTTCACCCCCGTTCATAAGAACACACTGAGACTGCCGGCCGTGCCGCTCATTACCGTTGACCCGTACTTCTGCCTGTGGAGCAAGTATGACAACCTGTATGACGGAAGCGTTACGCACTGGAGCGGTGTGAAGAAGCCCCTGAACGGTGCCGTATATGTGGACGGTCAGACATACCGCTTCATGGGCGAGAGCCTGGAGGCCGTTTACCCCGTGGCTTCAGAGAAGGCATGGACAGGCAAATACGTTACCGCCAAGCCTACGGGTACCTGGACGGACATCAACTACGATGACAGCAGCTGGAAGAGCGGCGAGGCTCCTTGGGGAGGCGGTGATGACGGCTACAACAAGACGGTTAAGACGGAATGGTCGGGCGGCAATGTGGATATATGGGTGCGCAGGACCGTTAACCTGGAGGAAATTAATGAGAAGGCCCTATATTATATAATGTATAAGCATGACGATGTGTTTGAGCTGTACGTAAACGGTACCAAAATTCTCTCCACCGGCGAGGTATGGGACGTAAGCGGCAAGACGGCGCTCATAGACAGAAGCCTGCTGCGTGAGGGTACCAACGTGATATCCTGCCACTGCCACAATACCAGCGGAGGCGCATACGTGGACATGGGACTGTATCTGAGTGTGCTGCAGGAGGCTGAGCAGAAGTCGTGCACCGTAACGGCCACCAGCTCATACTACACCTTCAAGTGCGGCGGCATAGACCTGGATGTGGTGTTCACCACCCCGCAGGTAATGAGTGACCTGACACTCTTCTCCACCCCCATCTCATACATCTCGTACCAGGCACGGTCCAATGACGGCCGGGAGCACGATGTACGCATGTACCTGCAGACAAGTGCCGAGATGGCCGTACGCAACGCAGGCCAGAGCACAGCCACACGGCGTAGGATTACGAACGGCAATAAGTACTACTATGGCGGCAACCAGACGCAGAACGTACTTTCCCAGACGGGCGACCTGATAGACTGGGGCTATGTATATGCCTTCAGCGACCAGAAGGAGGGACACAACCTGTGTCTGGGTGACCGTGATGTACTGCTGCATGAGTTCACAAGTACGGGCATCGTCACTACCTCGGTAGTCTCCAAGACCAGTTCCGGCGGAAACTATTACAGCATAGTATATAATGACAGCCTGGGCATTGTAGGCAGTGAGGGCAAGCAGGCCTTTGCCATGCTGGGATACGATGACACTTACTCTATCCAGTACTTCAATAGCAACCGCAAGGGCTACTGGACCAACAACGGAAAGGTAAACATCACCAAGCGCTTTGAGGACCTGTATGAGAACTACGCGGATATCATGCAGCAGTGCCGTGAGGTGGACAGGCAGATCTATAATGACGGCTATGCCGTGGGCGGCGTCAAGTATGCCGAGATTCTGGCCAGCGTGTACAGGCAGACCAATGCGGCACACAAGCTCTTTGCCGACAGCAAAGGCAACCTGATGTTCATGAGCCGCGAGAACAACTCAGGCGGATTCATAAACACGCTGGACGTGACCTACCCCTCGCAGCCCCTGTACTGGATATACTCCCCCGCTCTGGCCAAGGCGATGATTACACCCGTCTTTGAGTACAGCGCCTTGGGCAAATGGAACTATGACTTCCCCAACCATGACCTGGGCCACTACCCAATTGCCAACGGTAATCACTACGGCAACCCGGCGGACGGAAGCGGCAGCACAATGCCCGTGGAGCAGAGCGGCAACATGCTGACCCTGGCAGCCATCATTGCCACACGTGACTGTGACTTGGACTACCTGCGCAAGTATCTGCCCTATATGACCAAGTGGGCCGACTACCTGGTAGAGAACGGCAAGGACCCGGCCAACCAGCTCTGTACCGACGACTTCATGGGACACAGTGCCCGTAACACCAACCTGGCCGCCAAGGCTATCATGGGCGTGATGAGCTACAGCGAGATTTGCCACATGCTGGGTGATGACGAGAAGGCCGCTGAGTACAGGGCCAAGGCACTGGATATGGCTGACTTCTGGAAGAAGACGGCCTACACCACCAGCGGTGGCAAGCACTATGTGCTGAACTTCGGTGCCGGCAACTCAACTTGGAGCAGCAAGTACAATCTGGTATGGGACAGAATATGGGGATGGGACATCATGAAGGATGTGCGTACCAGCGAGATGTCGTACTACATGAACAAGATACAGTCATACGGTCTGCCCCTGGACAGCCGGGGCGACCTGTGCAAGAGCGACTGGCAGATGTGGGTAATGGGCTTTGCCGACCTTCAGTCACAGCGCAATACGCTGATCAATACCCTGTGGAAGTATATCAACGAGACCAAGTCGCGTGTGCCCGTCAGCGACAACCACAACGTTAAGTCGGGCTCGCAGGCTATGTTCCAGGCCCGAAGCGTAGTGGGCGGCTACTGGATGCGTGTATTCGTGAACCAGTTCTCCCAAGATGTATATACGGGGATTAAAGCCCCTCTTCCCAGCCCTCCAACGAATGGAAGAGCGAGACCTTTGACCTTTCCGGAAGAAAGGTAAACTCAAACTCCGAAATTAAGAAAGGTATTTACATCAAGAACGGAAAGAAGGTTCTGTATTAGATAATAGATAATAGATGATAGATAATAGATGATAGATAGTTTCAAGTTTCAGGTTTCAAGTAATTATGAATTATGAATTGTGAATTATGAATTAACTAAAGTCTAGAGTCTAATTCTTAATTCAAAATTAGCCCTCCCCCTCGGGGGAGTTGGAGAGGGGTCATCAGTAAGCATAAAAAACAATATATAATGAAAAGAATCATCAGAACCATTATCTGCAGCATGATGCTATGTGCATCTGTTCCTGCAATGGCGGACGTTGTGTACAAGGATGCCAATGTGCGCTTTACCCTGATTGACGAGGGAACACTGCGTCTGGAGTATGCTCCCGACGGTAAGTTTGTGGACAACAAGAGCTTTATGGCCGTTATCCGCGAGTACCCCAATGTGCTTTATACCATTAAGGATAACGCGAAGCAGGTTACCATCAGCACCAGCAAGCTGAAGCTGGTTTACAAGAAAGGTTCTGCACCCCTGAGTGCCGAGAACCTAACCATCAGCAGCACAAAGGCAATCTCTACCCCATTCACATGGAAGCCTGGCATGCAGCAGAAGGGTAACCTGAAGGGTACCTATCGCACGCTGGACGGCTACGACGGCTCGGAATACCAGTACAGCAACCCTAAACGCGAGATGCCCATAGAGGATGGTATTCTGGCTACCGACGGATGGAGCCTTATCGATGATAGCAAGAGCCTGCTCTTCGACGGAGCCCAGGACTGGGACTGGGTAACAGAGCGCAAGAGTGCCGAGGGAGCTCAGGACTGGTACTTCATGGCTTACGGACACGACTACAAGGGGGCGCTGCTCTCCTACACCAAGTTTGCCGGCAAGGTGCCCCTGCCTCCGCGCTACACCTTCGGTTACTGGTGGAGCCGCTACTGGAGCTACAGCGACCAGGACCTGCGTAATCTGATCGGGAACTTCCAGCGACTGGACCTCCCCCTGGATGTACTGGTAATAGATATGGACTGGCATCCCATCAGCGAGCAGGCAGGCGGCGGCTGGACGGGCTGGGACTGGAACGAGATTCTGTTCCCTGACTACAAGGCCTTCCTGAAATACCTGGACGAGCAGGGTGTGAAGACCACCATGAACCTGCATCCTGCCGACGGTGTGCGTCCCTACGAGAAGAAATACAACGAGTTTATGCAGCGTCTGGGCAAGAACGATGGCAAGACATACAGCTGGGTTGGCTCGGACAAGAAATACGTGAAGGCCCTATTCGACACGTATCTGCATCCCTACATCGACGAGGGCGTTGACTTCTGGTGGCTGGACTGGCAGCAGTGGGAGAAGGACCGCGCTATCAAGAGCCTGGACAATGTGTTCTGGTGTAACTACATCTGGTTCACTGACATGGAACGTAACGGCACCAAGCGTCCTATGCTGTACCACCGCTGGGGCGGACTGGGTAACCACCGTTATCAGATTGGCTTCTCGGGCGACTCTTACATCACCTGGAAGAGCCTGAAGTTCCTGCCCTACTTCAACTCAACAGCCTCTAACGTGCTGTACGGCTACTGGAGCCATGACATTGGCGGCCACCAGAGCAAGAAGTACGGAACACCCGTTGAACCTCAGCTCTATACCCGTGCCATGCAGATGGGACAGTATATGCCTATCATCCGCAGCCACAGCACCAAGGACCCCAGTCTGAACAAGGAACCGTGGGCCTTTGACCAGGTAACACAGCAGCGACTGGCCAACGTAATCAACGGACGTTATGCCCTTGTACCTTATATATATACTATGGCTCGCAAGGCATACGAAACAGGTATCTCGCTCTGCCGTCCCCTCTATTACGACAGCCCCGAGGCTAAGGAGGCATACGAGTACAAGGAGGAATATATGTTTGGCGACAACATGCTGATTGCCCCCGTTACGGAGGAAGTGGATAAGGAAAGTGGCTATGCCACCGTTAAGTTGTGGTTGCCCGCAGGCGAGTGGCTGGAGTATGAGACTGGCGAGATGCTGCAAGGCGGCAAGACCTACGAGCGTAGCTTCACCATGGACGAATACCCCGTTTACATTAAGGCAGGCAGCATCCTGCCCTACTATGGCAAGTTGAAGAATCTGTCAGGAACGGAGCAGGCAGTAACCGTTCGTGTATTCCCTGGTGCCGAAAAGGGCGAGTTCCAACTCTATGAGGATAATGGCGAGGACAAGAACTATGTTACAGAATATGCCACCACTCCCCTCTCCTACACACGCAATGGCAACAAGCTCTGCGTTACCATTGGTGCCCGTAAGGGTCAGTATAAGGATATGCCCGCAAAGCGTCAGTACTACGTAGCACTGCCCTGCCAAAAGGCTCCTGTAAGTGTAACCTGCCAGGGGAAGAAACTGGCCTTCACCTATGACGGCATGAACCTGGAGGCTACCGTTGACCTGGGCAAACTGGATTGTGCCGCAGGTGCGACCGTTGAGATAGAGATGCCCGGGGAGTCTGCCCTGACAGCAGGAACCAAGGGTGCTTTCCGCCATATTCAGACAGTAGTGCAGGACTTCAAGCAGCACGATGCCGGCATGGTATATACAGCTGACTTCGGCTACCTGGAAGCAACACCACTGCGATTGTCATACCATCCTGAAAATCAAGAAGAGACACTTGGTCAGTTCTTCCAGAAATACAACAACATCAACAAGGTGCTTATGGAGCAGATGGGCATAGGTGGCAACTACCAGCGTGCCATAAAACTACTGAACCTGAAGAGCGCTCTGACTGATGTTCCTGCAGAAGCTTTCCAGGCCAATGGCAAGACTGGATTCTGTGCCCGTTACTTCAACAACAAAACGCTGAGCGGAAACGTAGTGGCTACGGCTCAGATGGAGAAGGTGGACATGTTCGAGAGTCAGAGCCCACGTGAAGGCGTAACACCTGACGGATGGAGTATGATTCTGGAGAGTGAGCTCACCTCGCCCCAGGATGGAGAGCTTATCTTCTCTATTACTGGCGACGACGGCTACCGCCTGATTGTTGACGGCAAGGAGCTCTGCGGCGATTGGGGCGACCATGCCGAGACTTCACGCCTGGCCAGCGTCAGCACCGCCAAGGGTCAGAAGCACAGCATCCGCATAGAGTACTACGATAACGAGTACAACGGTATCCTGCGCCTGAAGACAATGATTATCAGGAAGTAAGGGATTCCCCTACTTCAGAACTTATAGCTAAGCGCCAGATTCACCGTATTGGGATTGTGTTCGCGCACATAAATACTTCCCGTATAGCCACTCTGAGGAGCTCCCTGAGTGAGTTCTATCACGGGAAGTTTTTTGTACTCATAACCCAGGGTGGCAGTAAGCTTGTCATTCAGGAAAGAACGCTCCAGATTGCCGCCAAAGACGTAGTTGAGCCCCTCATGCGAATAGACATCTACGGTATTGCCCTTTGAGATCATGGCATCAATACCTAATTTGAAGCCTAAGGGCAGCTGCTGCTCCCATCCGGCACGTCCGGTAAAGCCCCAGTTGGGATTCCGCAGATTGATGGCATAGGCAATACGCTCGTCCCACAGGGCTGTGAAGGCGGCTCTGAGTTTGGTTCCCTCTACGGGACGCCAAAGCACCTCGGGGGTAATCTCAATAGCCTTACGTACACCCTCGTTTCCCCAGGTAGAGAAACGGACATTCTCTATTTCATACCAGATGGCATTGAAGCCGTCAGTAACATTGGTATGTGCAACGGTGGCCGTAAAATCCACCTGCTTAGTCTTCAGCTGATAAGCCAGGGCCATACGGTTAATGTGGATGCCCTCCAGTTCCTCGTTACCGAAGTCCAGAGTGTAGGGGCCCTTTACCTTATCGTCATACAGGTAATGCAGGGTAGGACGTACAATGCGCATGGCATAGCTGGCCGTAAGGGTGTTCTGGGGATTCAGGTGATAGGCAAAGCGTGCCTGCGGGATGACATCATGCAGGTTCTTCTTGTTCATGCGGCTATAGTTATACTCCACCCGGGCATCCGCCTCTATGGCATTGATTTTAAGCCCGTAACCGGCATAGGCGCCAACTGTGTTGGTACGGTGGCGGAACTCGCTGTCATTATATACAAAGTCATCCAGCAACTGTCCGTCAAGGGAGTTGATGAAGTTATTGATGTACCTGACACCCACGTTGAGGTTACCTACGAAAAGGGGACGTTTCCAGTCTAACAGGAGTTCGTGCCTGTGGATGAATATATCAGAAGTAATTATGTTCCGGGTGTACATATCAAGACCGAAGCCTGTTGCCCCGGTAATCAGCTGCAGGCTGTTGTCATCATCCAAATCAGTAGAATAATTATACTGGAATAGCACGCTCTCACCCTTCAGAGCGGTCTTATGCAGATAAGAGGCCTGTACATTCACTTCGTCACGGTAAAGGGTGGGTGAACTGAGCAGGGACTGCACGCTGGACAGGAGTGTTCCATCAGGAGCATACAGGAACTCGGTACGCTCGCCGGTAAAACGTCTGTGGGTGTGCACACCGTCCACACTGGCCTGGAAGATATTGCGGTCATCCAGCCTGTACTGCACATCCACGCCGTAACCTAACTTGTAACCTTTCTGCTGCTTCTCCTGCTCTTGGGTGTAATGGTTACCCGAGCTGGCATATATGAAGTCAAGGCTGGTAAGCTCGCCTGAGTTATAAGGGGTAATACCCTTGATGTTCAGGTAAGGCTTAATAGTAAACTTTTCAGCATCTATCTTCAGATTGACGCCTGCCATATAAGGGGCTGTCTCGCCGTATCCTGCACCGAGGGTAGCTTCACCCTCAACTTTTGTCTGAGCCGTCATCCCCAAGGCAAAAGGGAATGCAAGCAAACAAATTAATATCTTTTTCATCATTATATTTTAGACTTTAGACCTTAGACTTTAGTCAATTTTTATTTCAATAATTAACTTTTATCTTTTAATTTTTATCTCTCATCTTAATCCCTCCCACGTACGACAAAAGTACTACATTCATCATCAGCGCATAGAGGATAGCGGGGATGGCAAACCTGCCGTCGTTGAAGACAAATGGGCTGGATGCAATGGCTATGGCCTGCGCTGCATTCTGCATACCCACCTCGATGATGATGGTGCGACGCTCCTTGGTATGCAACCCAAAGACATAACAAAGCACACAAGCAAACAGGGCTGCTACCAAGAGCAGAACTGTAACAGCCAATCCCAAGACACTAAAGTTGGTTGCGATAGTCTCTCTGTGCTGGACAAAGAAGATACCCGCCAACAGCATCAGAGCAGGAAAGGCCATCTTGGAGAGCACCTTTGCTATACGAGCTGCCAACTGGGGCTTATAATACCTTATTATAATACCTATTACTATAGGCAACAGCATGGTAACAAGGTTCTGCATGAGCAGATTCTTAATAGGCAACTGTATGCCAACTTGCTGCCCTACTGATGCGGTAACAAACTGCATAATCAGTGGAAGAGTGAACAGCGTGATGATGCTGCTCAGGGCTGTCAACGATACAGAAAGGGCTACATCACCCTTTGCCAACATGCTGAAAATATTGCTGGAACTGCCACCAGGGCAACATGCAATCAGCACCAGACCAATGGTGAAGATGGGATCAAGATGCATCACCATGGCAACAACTAATGCAATGGCAGGCATCAAGAGCTGACCAGCCAAACCGCCAAGCACAGCTTTCCCACGTTTAATCACTAAAAGAAAATCATTTGCTTCCAGCGTAAGTCCTAAGCAGAACATCAACAATGTAAGGATGGGAAGCACTATAAGTATACTATTCATATCCCTGTTATCGTGAAATCGGGTGCAAAGGTACACTTTTTTTTCTCATTTTGGGGACTAAAGCATACAACTTTCAAAAAATAATATGTAACATTGCGCCTATCGCCTCGAAATTACGTAACTTTGCACAAACAAACTTTAAAGAATACAATGAAGGTAATAAATCTAAGCGAAAACAACAGCGTACTGAACAAGTACATGAGTGAGCTGAGAAACATTGACGTACAGTCCGACCGTATGCGATTCCGCCAGAATATTGTACGAATCGGACATGTAGAGGCTTACGAAATAAGCAAGTTCCTTACCTATAGCCAGAAAACCATACAGACACCATTGGACAAATGCGAAATCAACACATACGACGACAAGGTGGTTGTAGGAACCGTTTTCCGTGCCGGGCTGCCTCTGCACCAAGCCTTCTTGGATATATTTGACGAGGCAGGCAACGCCTTCGTTTCTGCTTACCGCTACTATAAGGATCGCGAGATGAACGAGGTTGGCATTAAGGTGGAGTACTGTGCATCACCTGACCTGGACGGCAAGACGCTCATCCTGGTAGATCCCATGCTGGCAACAGGCGGTAGCTTGGAACTAGCCTACGAGGCGCTGAAAGGAAAGGGTACCCCCAAACGCTTGGTAATGGCCTGCGTGATAGCAGCCCAGAGCGGTGTGGACTATCTGCAGAACATCTTCCCCACCAATGATGTTGTGCTGGTATGTGGTGCCATAGACCCTGTGCTGAACGAGCATAAATACATTGTTCCCGGCTTAGGCGATGCCGGCGACCTGATGTATGGGGAGAAGATATAAAAACCTCTCCCCCATGGGGAGGGAATGATATAACGTAATAACTTCAATTATTAACAACAAAATTCAAAGATGAAAAGATTGTTCTTTCTTTCTGCGCTGATGGGCTTTGCAATGGCAGCCAGTGCACAGTTTAACTTGCAGTATCACTATGATCTGGGGCGTCACATGAATTCAAATTCTGAGGCTAACCGTCAGTTGTTCACCGTTACGGCAGAGTTCTTCAGACCCGACAAGCTGGGTTCTACCTACCTGTTCATTGATATGGACTACAGAGGAGACGGCCCCACAAACAATGGAGCTATCGGAACATACTGGGAGATGAGCCGTGATTTCACCTTTGCCAAAGTAAAGAATACCAACAGCAGCTTCACAGCTCACATCGAGTACAATGGCGGTCTTAAGAACCAGTTCTCTTTCCAGCAGTGTATGTTGGTTGGTCCCGCATGGCAGTGGCACAACAACGACTTCAGCAAGACCTTTACCTTCCAAGCTCTCTACAAGCAGTTCTTTAGCGGAAATGGATTTGAGGCTCACCCCAGCTTCCAGACAACAGCTGTATGGGGCATTAACTTTGCCAAGGGCCTGTGTACCTTCAGCGGTTTTGCTGATTTGTGGTATGGTTACACACCAGGCTTAGACAAGGGTCTGATCTTCCTCTCTGAGCCTCAGTTCTGGTTCAATATTATTGGCAAGGATCGTCAGAACGACAAGCTGAGCATTGGTACTGAGTTTGAATTGAGCAACAACTTTATCTGGCCCACCAATGGCGCTACACGTACTTTCTACTTCAACCCCACCGTGGCAGTGAAGTATACATTCTAAGCTAATCTCTAATCTATCTAATATAAAAAAAATGTGGAGGCCCAAACAGGCTTCCACATTTAGTTTATTATAGATTGGAATTATTATTCTAATGCTTTCTGGATGGTAGAAACACAGATATCGTCTGAAGGACGTGGAGCATCTGAATTGATGATACTACCATCAGGACTTACAATAAGGAAACGAGGAATGGTCTCCAACTCTATAGCGGTGAAGAAATCGTCTGCATCATCAGAAGAAATACGATATTGTTCCCAAGTGGGCTTATCCTCGGTCACCTTCTTAACCCAAGCGTCACGATCCTGATCGACAGAAATGCTGATAATACGTACATCCTGATTACCGGCAAACTGCTTGGCCAAGGTATCGAGATAAGGAATCTCGGCACAGCAGGGAGGGCACCATGTTGCCCAGAAATCGAGGAAAAGGGTCTTTCCGAACAGGCTGGAAAGTTCCAACTTTGTACCATCAGGACGTTCCAAAGTTACATCTGGCAAAGCAGCTTCTGTGACTGTTGTGGATAGGCTGTCTGCAGCAACACCATTCTCAGAAGTATTGTTGCTCTTTGACTGACATGCAGCAAATGCAAAGGCTGCAAACATCAATACCGTTACAATTGATTTAAATTTCATTTTTATGTTATGTTTTAGGTTCAATTTTTAATGCAAAGGTAATTATAAATATGGTATTATATGGATTTTATACATTTTTTAATTTCAGAGATAGCGTTTTTGTGAAAAAATGGCTATCTTTGGGCATAAATAAGAAATATCTTTTAACATGAACAAACAATTTAGACGCGAACAAGCCATACAAACGCTAAACGCTATAGTAATGGCAATGGAGGGTGAAGTACCAATGGGATACCATGGATTTATCAAAGCCTATAGCAACGATGGGTATAACGTGACAATGCTGATGGAAGACGGCAAAGAAATACCACCTGAGCAGGCCAATCTGGATGCGTTGGAGTCTGCCATATACCAATGGAGGGATGAACACATGCAATTCTTCCAGAAGATTCTAAGCGCTATGATGTAATTACTCTAAACTTTAATAATAAAGGAAGAAGGCAACCCTTAACAGAGTTGCCTTCTTCCTTATAGTATAGGTAACTAAGGACTATTCCTCGTCGTCAGACCAGGCTGCCCAGTCATTCTCCTTGGTCAATGCATTGCCACCATCTACTTCTGTTTTACCATCTATTGGCAGGCTCTCTGCCAGCATGCTGACAACCTGAGCCTCTTCAATCTTAAAAGCGGGTTTAATGTACATATTCGCAATTTTTGATTTTTGAATTTATCAATTTTGAATTAAAAGAGGACCTTGTGTCCGTTAATGATATTTACGCCCTTCTGCAGCTTAGACAGCTTCTGGCCAGCGAGGTTATAAATTGCTCCCTCGCCTTCGGAGAGGGCTGGGGTGAGGCTCTTAATTGCTGTCTCGCTCTCGCCATTGAAGAAGAAGGCCTTGACACCTGCGTTAGAAGGCTGATAGTAAGCCTTGCCAGCAGCAATAGTGGTTCCAGTCTTTGCAAGATAGAAGCCAACTTCCTTATCCGCGGGCTTAGCCAAAATATACATTGTGCCGTCAGCCTCTGTAGCATCAGCTGTACCCTTCAGGTCATTAGCAATGTTGATGGCAGGTACATCTTTAGCAAACTTGTTGTAATAAGTACCCTTTAGAATAACAGGAGTGCCTGCAGGAATATTCTCGATGGCTGTAAGGTCAAGCCATGTGTTGTTCAGGACAGCAACATTAGCCTCAACATCGCCGTTCAGTACATAACCAGTAGTAGCGTCGAAGAGAGTTGCATAGCCTGCATCGCCAACGTAGCTGACAGGTGCCTCATTGAGAGGAGATGGGTATTCGTCGATGCCGATAAGCTGCTTGAAGCCCAAGATGTATGCCACCTTACCATTGGTGAGGTCTGCTTTTGTCAAATCTTCTCTTATGCCACGATTCTCACCGGAATCTGTTCCATCCATATTAGTATCACTCAGGTCAATAACATTCTTCCATGTACCTTGGAAGCGTCCCATATTGCCTCCCTTATGACCCGTGATGGTACCGAGGTTCAGGAAATTCTCGACAGAACCCTTCTCCTGATAGCAGAAGAGAGCACCAACAAATGGATCCTGGTGAGTAGATGTGATGTTACCAGTGTTGACTACATTATGAATGTAATAATTGGCTTTATCTCCACTCTCGCCACCTACAATACCAGCTGCATCCTGACCACTGACAGTAACGTTAGCTTCGTTCACAACATTCTCGATAGTTATGGTAGCTCCAGCCTTGTAGTTCTGAGAAGCTCCAGCTACACCACCACTCTTATTGCTACCAATGATAGAGCAAGACTTATCAATGATGAGATTCTTGATAGTTGTGTTATCGTTACCCTGCAGCCAACCAAAGAAACCTTGAGCCTCAGAAGTTGGACGATTGATAATCATGTTCTTGATTCGATAGCCCTGACCGTCAAACACGCCCTTGAACTTACTGCCAGTTGTGGGACCAATGGGATTATGAAGGTTCTCTATGTTCAGGAAATCAATATCCTGCGTCAGCTTGGCATAGAATGCAGCACCACCAGCACCCTTAACAGCGTTAGACAACCACTCTACGTTTCCAGCATTTGCCAGCAAATAGTAGTCACCATCCTTTTGGGGTTCCTGGAACTGGGTGTAGCAGACATCGCACATACCAATCTTAGCATTTATGTTATGGTCGAGCTGAATAGTCTCGCCGCTTTCATTATTATAATTAAGACCACCTACTGCAACACCTGCACAATTGATAGTTCCTGCCTGATAAACCTGCTTGGATGTTGTACCATAAACAGGCATTGCATCTGTACCAAGAGTCTGAGTATAGACAATAGATGTTTGGTCGCCGTTCAAGAGGTAACACAGTTCACCGCTAGAGATAGGATCGTCTGTATTGATAACGGCTACCTTACCCTGGTTACCAGCGTTTGTGGTGCAAAGGTCAATAATATTTCGTAGAACAATATTGCTGTTGCGGCGAATCAGATTGTAGCCGTTGCCATCGACACCAGTTACCTCACCTATGTTCCAGCAACCCTCCACATCAACTTCGCCATTGACATTACGCTGACCAGTCCATGCGCAGATAGCAGCACTCTCACCACCATTGCCAACAATGGTACCCTTGTTCCAGAGGTTGTAAAGCTTCAAGGCTACATTGGTAGAGGCAACGCAACCAAGAATACCAGCAGCATTCTTACCTGAGGTGGTTACGGCGGCTTCGTTACCACAGTTGCGAATAATAACAGTTGCGCCCGTATTAACAGAATTAACACGGCCTACAACACCTGCCACGAAATTCTTGTCATGCGTTACAGAGCAACTTTCATCGATGATAAGGTTCTCAATGACAACCTCATTGTTAGTAGTACCATTTGAATCTGTACCGCCACCACGAACAGAACCGAAGAAGCCCTGACCATCATTGTCACGATCAGCGAGAGAATTTGCTGTGGTCAAAACCATACCCTTAATACGGTGTCCCTGACCATCGAAATGACCAAAGTACTTCTGTGTATTAGTACCAATAGGCATGTGTGCATCAGCAACACCACCAAAGTCAATGTCAGCATCCAACTTGACCTTCATAGCACCATGACCAATCTTAACCATTGCAGAGAACCACTCAACCTGAGCAGCCGTGCTGAGATGATAGAAACCATCCTCTTCTGGAGTCATAAACGCCTCGTTGGGAGCACCACAGTAGGTACAAAGACCAGTTTCATCACTGTAAGTATGAGGAGGAATAACCTTGCCAGACTCCTCATTGCTATAGGAAACACCATCCTTGGGAGTACCGTCACAATTGTAGGCAGCTACCTCGTATACTGCTTTACCAGGAATGGGCAGAGGAATAGAGTTAGGATCAGAGAGATCCTGAGTGAAAGGATGTGCATTAGGATTGGCATTGGGAGCCAAGTCAGAACGCAAGGCAGTATTAAGCAGATAGCAGATCTCACCGCTATGCAGAGGGTCAGCAGTCTTATAGGTAGGATGCTCGCCTTGGAAGTTGCTGGCACTGTGGAAAGTATCGTAGCAGTTAGCAATAGAACGGTTAGCGCCGCGGAAGAGTTGGCTGCCACCATCCAAAACACTAATTTCTGCAATGTTCAAACAGTTCCACATCTTGGCATTACCACCTGCAGATCTGTTCCATCCGCAGAAAGCAGAACCTTTGTTAACTGCTGTAACAGTACCTGCATTCACACAGTTTTCCATATCAAAATAGGGATACTGGTCGGCACCGGCACCAATCATACCTGCAGCACCAGAAGTTGTGGTAAGCGTTGCAAAGCTGACGCAGTTCAGAATCTCTAAGCCATCGGGAGATTCTGCGGTGTAAGTATTTGTTTGAATGAGACCAATAATAGAACCTACACGGTTCTTACCTCTGATTGAACAAGTAGAATCCATGATAATGTTCTTGATCTTGGCATTACCGCGAACAAAACCAAAGAGACCGAGAGTCTCGTCATCAGGACGATCAATCACTAAGTTACTGATTGTGTGAAACTGACCATCAAATTTACCAGAAAACTTGTAGGTATCGATAACCGCTCCACTCTCGTTTGTATAACGACCAATAGGAGAATGGTCAATACCAGCCATGTCAATGTTAGCTGTCAACACAGCTTGTGCTGTAAGCTTAGCGTCTTTGTCAGGATCATCATTACCAGTCACAGAATTAACATACTCGGCAAACCACTCCAGTTCAGAAGCTGTACCAATTTGGTAAACACCATCTACCTGCGCCGGTTCATCCCACGCACGGGCAGAAAAACCTGTCATCCATGCTAAGGCCAAGAATGCCAGGCTAAAGAGATAGTTTTTTTTCATCTTCTTTTAGTTTAAGTTGATTATTAATTAGGTTAAAATTATATAGCCTCCTTTGTAAACACCCCAGTAAGTTAAGGTAATTTTGTACAAATTTTGCAACTGTACGCCGCAAAGTTATACAAATATTAAATATCAGTTATAGTATTGTTTGTTAAAATACGTTAACAGAGCAAAAGTTATTATTACACCACTCACCCCCTATATATATATAATAAGGTATAAGGAAAGACTAACAGTGCTATAAATGGGCCAATATTACTTCTAAAAGACAAAAAAGAAGATTATTAGTATGAAAATTTGACATTTTTTGATAGATTTTGTAAAAAATGTTTGGCAGATATCGCAAAATAGCATACCTTTGCGTTAACAAATGTGTAAAAATGCATACAAATGCATGATTGAAAAGGAAATGATGTTTAACTTTTTATAAGTTTGTTATGAAAAAAATTACTCTTTTAATGGTTGCCATGTTCTCTATGGCATACAGTGCAAATGCACAGTACAATGTTGACGGTCACAAGTTTTGGGACAATTGGTCAATAGGTGTTGAGGGTGGTATCACAACTAACGCTCACGATTGGAACACTCCTAATGGTGCTATCGTTGGTATCAACGCCACAAAGGCTGTTACTCCTGTAGTTAGCTTCGAACTCGGCATTACTGCTGGCATTAACAACAACTACAACTGGCTGAGACTTAAGAGCCCCAATGCAATTGACAACTTGAGCGCTATTGCCAGCACCAAGATCAACTTGATGAACTGGTTCTGCGGTTACAAGGGTGCTCCTCGTTTCTTCGAGATTCAGGCTCGCGGTGGTTTCGGTTACCAGCGTTGGTTCTTCCCCAGCGAGTGGATTGGTGGTATTAACAACAACGACCTGAGCCGTCCCGTTGCTAAGTTCGGTTTCGACTTCGACTTCAACCTGGGTGAGGCTAAGGCTTGGACCATCAGCTTGCGTCCCGCAGTTGTTATGAACCTGACAAACGATTTCAATAGCGCACTTCCTGGTTACTTCGCAGGTTGCGTATATGCTGACCAGTGCACAGCTTACGGTCACAACGTAGTTGGTCAGATCACTGCTGGTGTAACTTACCACTTCAAGACCTCTAACGGCACTCACAACTTCGCTCCCGTTAAGCCTCAGATTGTAACTGAGACTGTTGAGAAGGTAGTTGAGAAGCCCGTTGAGAAGATCGTAGAGAAGGTAGTTGAGAAGAAGGTTGCTACTGGTTCTAGCATCTATGTAGTTGAGTTCGAGCAGAACAAGGCTAACCTGAGCAACGCTGCTAAGGCTACTCTGGATCAGATTGCTAACGGTTCAACTGTTATCATCGACGCTTACGCTTCTCCCGAAGGTGCTAAGTCTTACAACCAGAAGCTCTCTCAGAAGCGTGCTGACGCTGTTAAGGGTTACCTGGAGAACAAGGGTGTTAAGGTTGCTGATGCTCAGGCACACGGTGCTGAGAGCAAGAGCTCACAGCGTATCGTTTACGTTCGCATTAAGTAATCTAACCTAAGATTTACAGAACATATCTGAGCGGCAGGCCACAAGGCTTGCCGCTCTTTTTTAGCACAATGAAAAGAATACTATTTGTCTGTCATGGTAATATCTGCCGTAGCCCTATGGCAGAGTTTGTGATGAAGGACCTGGTTAGGAAAAACTGTCTCGAAGAGCAATTTTACATTGAGTCGGCAGCCACGTCAACAGAGGAAATCGGCAACAGCGTATATCCCCCAGCTCAACGGAAACTAGCCGAGTACGGCATATCATGCAAGGGCAAGACTGCCCGCCAGATGCGAAGAGCGGATTATGACCGCTTTGATTTACTGATAGGTATGGACGAGTGGAACATCCGCAATATGAACAGTATCTGCGGAGGGGACCCTGAAGGAAAGATTCATAAACTGTTAGATTATACAACCAGAAGAGGTGATGTTGCAGACCCATGGTACACTGGAGACTTTGATGCCACATGGCGCGACGTTAACGAAGGGTGCCAACGTCTGTTGGACACATTACAATAAAAAAATGCAGGCTTTGAAAAATCTAAGCCTGCATTTTTTTTACTAAAGTTGCGGAGCCGAAGGAGGTTCGTTTCCTACAGCTGCACCCCACTCCTTATTAGGACGACTGCCCATATTCAGGACAAGGGTTGCGCCATTCTTAACTTCCTCGTGTGTAATCCAAGGACGGTTCAGAGGCTTGCCATTGAGGGTAGCACTCTGGATGTACTTGTTTTCCTCGCTGCAATTCTTGGCAACAATATGGAAGAACTTACCATTTCCCACATTTACCTTAATATCAGAGAACAGCGGACTGCCGATGTTGTAAACAGGGAAACCAGGGGTTACAGGATAGAAACCGATGCTGGAGAAAACGACGAAAGAGGTCAGACCACCACCGTCCTCATCACCAGGAATCCCCATGAGGTCGTTACGGAACCAAGTCTTCAGACACTGACGGATACGCTTCTGAGTCTTCCAAGGTGCTCCAGCATAATTATATATATAAGGTATATGGAGTGAAGGCTCGTTGGCCATGGTGAACTGGCCAATGTTACCAGTCTGGTCGGGCAGCTGAGTGTAGAACTCGCGCTTGCCACGTCCCATACTCTCTGTGAAGGTCTGGTCGAGGTTGCGAACCAACTCTTCCCTACCCCCCATCAGATTGACAAGGTCGGCAAAGTTATGCTGAACATCCCAACGATAAGTCCATCCGTTGTTCTCGTCGTAAGCATCGCGCGCACCAATACCACCACTGAAACGATAGTCGAAATTCTCGATGAACTTACCATCCTTATCCTTGGGGTGGAAGAACTTGGTTTCAGGGTTCCAGACATTGCGATAGTTGTAGCTGAGCTTCAAGTATTTCTGCTGCAAATCATTATCGCCCATGTATTCAGCAATACGAGAGAGACACCACTCGTCGTATGAAGTACCCAATGTTACGGCTACAGGCTGACGCTTCTCGAAACCAGAGACATTGGGATCAGTCTCCTCTTCGCCCTTGCGCAAGGCTGGGATATAGCCGTTTTCTTTGTAGAAATCATCAATCCATCCTGCAGGTCTTCCGCTCCAGGGAGCCAAAGTCTTCTCCTCGATACCCTTACGACAATACTCAAAGGCACGCTTGGCATCTACCTTCAGACCCTTATAGAGTGCATCGGCTACCATGCTGACACCATGATTGGAGTTCATACGGCGGGTATCGCCTGTCATCTCGGGGAAGGTAGGCATCCAGTTGGTACCCATCTGCTCGGCCATACGGAGGAAACTCTCGATGATGTTCTCCTGCTTCTCGGGCTGGATAAGTGCACGAAGGGGATGAGCAGCACGATAGGTATCCCAAATCCAATCATCCGTATAGAAGGGCTTGCCATTATCGTCATGTATGTTACCATCGAAAGCAGAGAAATAACGACCATCCTCGCTCAGGCAAACAGGGCGTTCGAAGGTACGATAGTAAGAGGTATAGAGAACCGTCTTCTCATCTTCCGTGCCACCCTGAACCATAATATTCTTCAGGGTTTCGTTCCATTCCTTGCGACCATCTGCAATAACCTTGGCCATATCGAAGGCTGAGCCCTGCTCGCGCTGGAGGTTATTCTGAGCCTGCTCTGCACTGATAAGAGAGATACCATAGCGGAAGCTGACCTTCTTGGTTCCGACAGGGAAACTGAGGGCTGAGCAAACATTCTCGCCTTCCTTGTTTCCATCCTTCGTAATCTGGCCGTTCTGCAGAATACCTGCCTGTACGGGCTCCACATCAAACTCGCCAGCAAAATAAATCTTCATGTTATCGCTGAGACTCTGACTGGCAGAAACCTTCTTGCCATTCACCTGCATACGTCCATATTCGGAGTAGAACAGAACCGTTGCAGCCTTGGCAGGATCCTGGAATGACAGCTCATAAATAGCACTCTGATGGCTGACAGCCAAGTGAACATCTATGCTGTTGTCGGCAATCTGAACCTGATAATCGTATGGAGTAATCTTCTCCTGATCCCAGTTAGTGCCAATTATGGGACGCAAAGAAGTTCCCTGTGTAACACTCATACGGAAAGCACTGCGCTCGCGATGGTTAGTGACAACCATTGGCAGGCCGTCCAACAACTCCCTTGTATATTCGCTGCGAGTTGGATAGATTCGCATCAGACTGTTGGGCAACTGAATGGTCGGAAACGTAGGCACCAGCATGTGACTGATATTTCCGATGTAGGGATTCACATAATCCACAGGCTCCTGAGTGGCTGCTCCAGCTGTAAGAGAAGAACAAAAAAGAAGTGAGACAAAAAGTCCCACAGACTTAAGGTTATTATTCATTTTAAATACACATTATATTAAACTTTCCGGCAAAGTTAATACTTTTATATGAGAAAGCCGCCAGCGTGGGTCCTTATATGAATAAAAAACTTGCGTATCTCGGCAGAAAAGCGTAACTTTGAACGAATTTTAAGGGAAAAGAGAAGGATAACCCTATTATTATGAAACAAAAAACCAACGAATATAATATGAAGAAAAATGTAATGAGAATGCTGGTACTTACGGGTACCATGGCACTGACAACATCAGTATTGGCACAAGAAACAATCAAGACAAAACTGGTTAGCGGAACTGGTCGCAACGATGACGAAGGACCTGCCATGATTTGCGACGGTGATGTATCTACCAAGTGGTGCATCGACGAGGAAGAAAACATGCCTTACGTCATCATCCTGGATGCTGGCACTCCAACCGGCTTTGCCGAGTATGGTTTTGTTACAGGCGATGATACACAGGACTATCCCGACCGTAACCCTGTGACCTGGATTGTGAGTGGTTCAAACGATTTGCAGAACTGGACCACCATCGACAAACAGGAGAACGACCGCACACTGCGTGACGAGAACGAACAGGAATACAGATTCAAGCCCGCCAAGAAAGGCCAGTTCCGTTACTATCGCTTCGAATTCCTGAAGATGGCAGACGGTAGCCGCATTCAGCTAAGCGAGATAAACCTGCACAAGGTAGGCAGAACATACATCAAGACTACTTTCGTGAGCGGTACCGGCAACGGTAAGGAAGGTGCTGCAATGGTTAGCGACGGCATGTTCTATACCAAATGGTGTGTTGACGAGGCTGACAAGATGCCCTACTCTATCGTTCTGGATGCCGGCACCTCAACAACCATTTCTGAATATGGCCTTGTAACAGGTGACGATACCCACAGCTATCCCGGTCGCAACCCACGCAACTGGAAGGTGATGGGTAGCAACGACAAGAGCAACTGGAAGCAGCTGGCTGAGGTAAAGAACGACCGCAGCATGCGCGACGAGAACGAGCAGGAATACAGATTCAGAGTAAAGAACGCTCCTGCCTATCGTTACTACAAGTTCGTCTTCGAGGAGGTTTGGGAAGACACACGCATCCAGCTGGCAGAAATCAAGCTCTATAAATAAGACAGAAAAAGCGGACGTGAACCAATCATCCGCTTTTGATAATAAAGAAAGAAGAAGGTTAACGAATAACCTTCTTCTTTCCGTTTATAACATAAAGACCTTTCGCAGGAACGTCAACTTTTCGTCCTGACAAATCATAAACGACAGCCTTCCCATTACCTGGGGAGGTTGTTTCGTCTTCTGATATTTCTGAAAGAGAAACCTGCTTTTCTGGGTCGAAGATGCCATACAGACCACAATCGAAATATGCACCTCCGGTATTCTGCTGTATGCGAACGGCAATAACATTCTTGCCAACCTTGAGTGTAGCGTTGGTTACCCTCTTGGTTATGGGGTCACCATTTGCCTCCGTCCAATCATCAGCCTTATGAATCTGGCGGGCATTGAGGTATATCTCGTAATGATCATCATGATAGACTTCCAGATAATAGCTTGTAGCCTCGTTCACCTCGTCGAGTGTAAACTCACGCCTGATCCAATACGAGTTATACTCCCCTTCCCAGGTTGTTCGGTAAGGTGCCATGTAACTGGGCGAACCCATGGGCATCTCTATACTCTGCCATGTGGAAGGGGGAGTATAGGCGATAGCTTTCCACAAAGAAGCAGGTGCCGAAAGTGCATCCAGCGTAGAGGCCGTATTCTTGGGATCGTCCTTGAAGAAGCACAGTCCCTCCCATACGCGGTCTCTTCCCAAGGGCAGGACATAGACCTTGTTGCCTTTCACCACACGATTGGCCTCGTCACGCTCATTGGCATAAGTGCTGAAATTGTTGTTGATGATTAGGTCTATGAGATTCTGTCCGTTATAATTATTGTCACCGGCAAAGTCCATCATCACGAATCCCATAGGTCCGGTCTTTCCCTGCATATAATCTATCATCGCCTTATTGCAGGTACGGGCACATTCCTGAACACCCTCGAAAGTAGAATAACTGATAGTGAGGAACGAGGATTTCTTGCTGTAGCCCGAGGTGTGATTCATGTAAAGACGATACTCTTGCTCGCCCATAGAACGATCCAACAGCGACTTCATGGCAGCAACTTTCTGGTTCAATTGTCCGCTTCCCGCCACATCGTACATATCCTGAATGGTAAAATTCATATAGGCACCCGAAGGACCGACAAGGGTTTTATTCAGCGTTCCGTTGTCACCCCCACCATTCACATATCCTCCAATCGGACCATCGTCATACGTATTCCTACTCATCACCAACATTTTTCCACGCATATCCCTTACCGTTAATGTAGGAGAGTAATCTATCAGATATTGCTTCTTTGCATTAAGGCAATTCTTCATCTGTGCAGGCCATTTTGCCTTATCGTCTGAGGAGGCAAAATCATCCTCATGCCTCATAATCACGAAAAGAAACTCTTTGGGATGAGCATCCAGGAAGTTACAGAGGGTGGTCAGTGCATCGTTGAACTTCACCTTGGTAGAAACCATTCCATGATAAATCATCATATTTGAGCCATCCCATACAGGTCGTAGGTCAAACATTCTTACACCATGTTCCAACTGCTGAGCAATGGTATAGGTCTGCGTATGTGCACCTCCTGATAGGCCGCTACTGCTACAACTGCTGGTTGCTGCGTCATGTGCACCAGGAATCGAGAGCCTGCACAGGAACAGGTTATCGTCTAACGTCTGCATCCAATTTAAATAATCAATGGATTGGACAGGAAGAATGAAACATAAAAACAAAGAGGTTAACAAGATGCATCTTTTCATAATATTAATGTATTTGGTATATACGAAATATATTTATGGTTCTACGTCATATATATATATAACATATAATGTACGCGCGTACGAGGCAAAATTATTTGTACGAAGGATTCTCCACCTTATAGGACAATGTTACAGGCCCAAAAACCTCCTTCAGTGTATCAAAGAATTCTACTCCACACTTCTCTACCTGCTCGCTTACAAACTGATTGGGTGTTATAAGTGTGATGTGTGAATCCGTGATACTACCTACTCTACAGTAAACAAAGTATGTGCTGAAGAACGGTTCCCCTACCCTTTCCTGTACCAATTGCATGAACTGGAACCACTTTGTCTGCTGTTCTTCGGTCAGATGATTAACCTCGGAATTGGGAGATTTATCCTGTTCCTGAACATTATTATCTGGGATAGCAGGATTCAGAAGGAAGCGAACACTGTCCGGATTACCCCTCTTTTTCCCATTATGATATACAGGTTCGTACTCGAAGGTGAACTCAATTTCGCCTCTTTTGGCCAATTTTTCCATCTCGCGTTGCGCCGGTTTCAGCACATCACGATGGAAAACAGCCCACGTAGAACTCTTATCTTGCAAAACTTTGGTTCTATCTTTGCTGTAAACCAGCACTCCGAGGAACTCTTTTAGGGCTTCGTAACCAAGCGTACACATGCGCATTTTCTTCCAGGCGCTCAGATAAATATACAAACGAGGCGTTCTGGGACTGCGACAAAGCTTAACAATACCACCCAAATGTTCTACATAAGCACCACTTTTATTGAAGACAAGGTCGGCAACAGAGGCATTCATATCAATCTTTATAATACCGCTTCTTCGTTCCTGACCAGTGGTTGTGGTATAGGTTGGCACATCCACATCAGTAAAAATAACACTGGTTTTGGTTCTTTTCTGTCCATCAACGTCTGTATAATTGATGGTTGTATCCAGTTTTGTGAGCGCTTTGCATGCCTCATGAACGGCTGCATACTCCTTTGTTTTTACTCCCAGAGACTGCAAAGGAACCTCGAAAGTGATCTTTCCCTTTGATAATTCTTCCTCCGAAAAGAGCGGTCCCATCTTTCCTTCAACGAATCTTTCGTTGATTCTGGTCTGCATAGTTGCCGCTATGGCCACAAGAACATTGGTCTGAATCAGCGAGAAATCTCCTCTTATCTGTGAATAAACGAGGGGATTTTTTATGTAGTCCGAGTTTTCCAGCTGCTGAATAAGCTCGTTTTTCGGACTTACCATCTGCAACTTTCCGTTTGTTTTCTTTGTAGCCATTGCCTATATATATTATATAATGTACGCGCAAAGATATTGCTTTTTTTCGATTGACAAAAAGAAATAGTAAATAAAAACAAGGAAAAACAAAAAAATATTGATTACCTCCTTCTCAACAGGAAGAAACCATCTCCTCAGGAACAGATAACTTACCCCTCA
>ODAJ014757064.1_pt1 | contig 42961 bp, 58 predicted proteins | sample 1539241 | NCBI WGS metagenome assembly ODAJ01 (sample SAMN02144231, study PRJEB22623) | gut metagenome | biome: sheep rumen | host: Ovis aries | place: New Zealand
TCCCCCCCCCCCCCCCGCCTATCTTCAAAGCGCACGCTTCCGTCGAACTCGAACCAGTATCCGAACGTCCCCTTGAACGCCTGGATGAACCGCGGCCGAATGTCCATCGGCACATGCTTCTCGAAGTCAGTCGGCATCGCGCACCTCCCCGGCTCCGTTCAGGTACTTCAAGAGGTTCTGCGCTCCCTTCTTGTAGAGGCACACGCACACCAACGCGCCATTGGGCGCGTAAACAGCCCAGCGCTTCCGCCCGCTGTAATACTCCTGCATCGTGAACATGTCCAGTCCTCCGCGTCATTCGCCGTCCCTGTCCATGCTCGAATTGATGCCGAACGCAAGCTCGACCATCGAACCCTCCAATGCCAGCCCCAGCGTCGCCGCCTCCACAGGCCGGAAGAAGAAACTGACGCGCGTCAGCTCACCGTCTGTCGGTCTCTTGCACACGTCCAACATGTACCCCGGCACCGGCTCGATCCGATGCTCGAACTTGATCACCGCGCTTGCCTCCGTCGAACGGTGAAACAGCCCCTTGCCGTCCTCGATCGACTCCTGGCAACCGCGCAGCACCTGGATGATCTGCGTCAGCTCCACGATGTCCATCTTCAGGCATATCGCCCTGTTCCAGTCGAACATCGGGGCGATGATCGACTCTGCCGTCCTCTCCCCGATGGTCTTTTGAGGCGCCAGCGTCACGAACATGCTACCCGCCACAACTCCATGCGCCGGGTGCAGTTCCATCTTCACCGCCGAACCGGTCCCCTTGCCGTTCGGGTGATAAATCGTCCATGCCGCTCCGCGCTTCATGCCGCACCCCCTATCATCAGCACGGTGCGCTTCTGGCTGTTGCAGTCGTACGCGATCTCCACAAGGGAGACATACCCGCGCACGAACATCAGATTGGCGAGCATCCTCCCGAACGCCCGCATCGCCTTCTTCATGGATCCGCAGGCCACCATTCGCGCTTCGTCCACATAACCACGGATGACGGAAGGGGACACAAGCTGACGCGTCCCGTCCTTCTTCGTTGCCTCAAAAATACGATTCATCGTTCGCCCCTCCTCAGTATGTGTTCGAGTTGCGAGCGCCAACGATATGGCAGCGATTCGATCCCCGCAGCTTGATCTCGCCGCAGTTTTCCCATTCTCCGTTCGCCCAGACCTTCACCTTCGATCCAGGAAGTCCGGTGCGCTTCATTTCAGCCTTGGCTTTTGTGAGGCTGAAATACTCTTCGTCTCCAACATAGTAAACTATCATTGTCTGATTCCTTTTGTTTTTGATTGCCCCGCCAGCATTGCCCGTGCCGGCGGGGCGTCCATGATTTAGCAAGCCTTCGTCGCAAGCGCCCTGTCGCACAAGCTCTGCACAAGTGACAACTGCTTAAACAGCAGCTCGACCTTGCCCTGCTCCTCCGCCAGCTGGTCGGTGTACCGCGCCTCCGCGGCCGCCAGGTCTGCGCGGTACTTTCTGATCGTCTCGGTGCAACCCTTGATCTGCTCCGCGCGGCTCCTCAGCTCTGCCGACAGCGCCGTGATTATGTTGCACACCCTCTCGTCCTTCAACACCGCGCAGAAGTCGTCCTTGTCAACTCCTCCGGCGGCCATGTACGCAGGCTCGAAGCTGTCCGCGTAATCTTCTATCAGCTCTTGCGGCAGGAACTTCTCCGTCCGCTTCTTGAACTCTTGCATCATCATTGTCTTTTTCCTTCTGTTTTTTGCCCGTGTCCTCGCGAGACGCCCTATCTCGGTCGGACGCCACTATTCTACCACGTCGCGGTATACCGCGCAAGGGGGAAAATGATTTTTTTTGATTTTTTTTTACAACGCACGAAACCCCTTGTTTTATTGGCCGAAACGCACCTTCCCACCTTCCGCGCCCAGAAACAGGCCGTGCAAAGGCGTGATTTCTTTGGTATTCTTCACGCGCCTGCGGCGGGTGCCGTGGGCATGGACACTAGACAAGCTACCGAGAAGTGGCGACCGTCTAGGACAGTTTAGGACATTGTGTAGGACACTTCGGGAAAACGCCGTCCCGCACCGAGCGCGGCGCTGCGGCAGGAGCCTTTCAAAACAGGCCTCCGCCTGCCCGAACCTTCTGCGCCCCTCGCTTCGTCCGGGCTTGGGGTGCAAAAGGTCAGGGGTTCAAATCCCCTCGGTCCGACCAATAAAACACGGCATTGCCTGCCGTTTCCATAAACAGTCCTAGAAGTTCGTTCCGCTTTTAGGACACATTAGGACACATGGCAATGACAAGGAACGACTGCCGCAAGCCGCGCGGCACAGTTTACGACAATAACGGCTACTGGTACTTGAACGTGCGACTGCCCGGAGAGGATAAACGCCACAAGCGCCCCCTCTGCGCTCCTGGAAGCGACCGCGCCATGCGCAGCGACCGCCCGAAGGAAATGGCCATCGAGGCGGCGCACCGTCTCTGGGAAGACGCCGTGCGAAAGCAGAAGACCACACCCACCACCGGCATCACGGTTGACGATCTGTGCGCCGCCTATCTCCGCCACGCCGTGGTGTACTACCGTGGCGAGGAAGGGGAAGCGGCCACCTGCGCCTGCGCCTGCCGCACATGGCGCGAACTGCACGGATCCCGCCCCGTCGCGGAACTCGTGCACACCGACATGCTCGCCGTCCGCGACGCCCTCGTCCGAAGAGGTCTTGCCCGCGTCACAGTCAACCGCTACGTCGGCATAATCGGCAACCGCCTCCTTCCGTGGGCGCTTGACGAAGGGCTGATCCGCGCCACCGTAAAGGCCGAGCTGTCACAGGTTCAGCCCTTGAAGGCGCACCGCTCCGAGGCGCGCGAGACTTCCCCCGTCCGTCCTGTCGATGACGCCACGCTTCAGGCCACCGTCGCGAAGATGATGCCGAACACCGCCGACATGGTGCGCGTCCACAGGTTGACGGGCATGCGCCCCGAGGAGATATGCAGCATGACGTGGGCGGACATCGACACCTCGCGCACGCCGTGGACATACAGGCCGCGCGACCATAAGAACGCCTGGCGCGGCCAGCCTCGCATCGTGCTCATCGGCCCCAGGGCGCGCGCCATTCTCGCCCGGCACAAATCCACGGCCCATCCGTTCTCGCCCGTGGCCGCCGTCTACGAGCTGATGTTGCGCAAGCGCGAAGCGGCCGCCACTCCCTCCCGCGTCTGCCGCGCCGATCCACATGCCACGCGCAAGCCGCGCGACCACTGGGACACTTGCAGCTATACGAAGACGATCAAAGCGGCCTGCGCTCGCGCCGGCGTCTCCGAATGGTCTGCAAACCAGCTTCGCCACGCATTCGCCACGGACGTGCGCAGGGCCTACGGCATCGACGCCTGCCGTGCCGTCCTCGGCCATTCTTCCGGGCTTCGCGTCACGGACCGCTACTCCTTCGAGGCCGCCGAGGAGGAACTAATCAGAGACGCCAGCGCGGCGGTCGAGGCGCTGGGCTAGGAGGTTGTGCTATAATGTCCGCCATGAAAGACTGGAAAACCTACGCGATAATCGTTCTCGCCCTGTGGTGCGCCTTCCTCACCTGCGCGAAACGCAACCAGCCGGCCACGCTGGCCGCAGCTCCCTCCGACCGTACGGAAAGCACCGGACGCGCGGACTTCACGGACAGCCCGCCCGTGTTCGACACAAACGGCTCGACGGCATCGTGGACCGCAGGCGGGTCGGCCGGGCTTGCCCTCGACTGCTACTGCAAGGTCGGGCCGCTCAATACAAACTCCGCATATTCGGCCTTGCAGAGATGCCGCGTCGGGATCGGTGCGAACGGACGCATCGAGTCTGCCGAGCTTCTTCCCGACCGCATACGACTCACAGCGGCGAGCGGGAAGATGCCGAAGCCGCCGCATCTCCCTCCGCACCTTCCGAGGGTAAAGTAAGCCCCGCCATCATCGGCGCGGGCAACGCCTCCGGCGGGGCAGCGCGGATAACAAAAGGCCAACCGCGCAAAGACAGTATATCAAACCATCACTTCGGCGTACAGTCCGTACATGTCGTGCACTGGCCGTTTTCGCACGTCACGGTCGCCTGCGTTCCGTCCGCCTTCTCCACGGTCACGGTCCCCGATCCTCCCGACTGCATGAGCGCCAGCACCTTGTTCGCGCCGACCGTGGTCAGCGTTTCCAAAATGCCCTTGCTCGTCGTGGACGCGGCCGCCAGCGCATCGTTGTACCTCACATCCGTCTTCGGGCTGATGTCGAACGTGGGCGTCTGCGTCTGGCTCTCGGTGGATCCGCTGGAATCGGCCGACGCGATCGCGCCGTCCCCATGCGTGATCGTCTGCGTCACGACCACCTTGTTGCTGTGAGAGTTGTCGCCAATGTAGACCTTGACGCTCGGCTCGACGTCGCCCTCATTGTTGGATGTCCCGCGGCTCGCCTGCCCAGGCGTCATGCAGCCGGCCAGCACGGCCACCATGCCAAACAGGATCGCGAACGCGGCAACACGCTTCGCCTTGCCCTTGACCTTCGCTTTCAGGCTCTTCGCCTTCGCCTTCACGCGATCCTTCACCGGTTTCTTCGTCGCCATCACTTCACCGCCTTCCATGCCTCAATGCAGGCGGAAATGTTGTCGATGTTGACGTTCAGCTCCTCGGCCGTGAGCTGTCCATCCTCCAGGGCGGTCGCCACCGTCTCCAGCGCGTTCACCGTGCTTGCGGCCGGCAGCCTGTACTTCTCGGGCGCGAACACGTCCACGGCCGTCTTGACGATTGCCGCAATCGAGATCGCGATCGTCGAGCACTTGCGGCACTTCTCCGCATCGCACAGGGCGAGCGCCTTGTTTACGATTCCGAGCATATACTGCGCGAGGCCGCTCCAGCCTCCCGTAAGAAATGCCCACGCTGCTTTAACTTTGCTTATGTTCATCGTTTTACCTTTCGTTGCCCGTCGGCACCATGCCGCCGGAAATCTCACTTGAAGACGCTTGCGACGCTCGTGTAGGTGAATACGCCCATCGCCACCAGCGCACCGAGCAGCACCACCTTTGCCGTCCAGACAAGTATCTTGCGCAAGGTCTCGCCCCACTTCTCTTTTTCGGCCACAAGCCGCTTGTCGATGGTGTTCATGCGGTCTCCGAAGTCATGCGCCAGATTCGCAACCGACACATTGATCTGCCGCATCGCCTCCGCTCCCTGCTTAAAGCCGTCCTGCGTCTCGGTGCGCATCTTCCCCACATCGTGCTCGACCTGGGACATTCTGTTTTCGATGCCGTTCACGCGCTCGTTCAGGCTGTCAAAGTCTGGTTTCCAGTCGCACATGTCAGTTTCCCTCCAGCTTTTCGTCTATGCGATCGATGATTGCCTGGTAAATGGCCTTCGTCGTCGGCAGCACCGCCTTGTCTCTCTGTTCCACCAGCCACGCCTTCAGCGCATCGAGACGGGCCGCACGCGCCTCTGCGGACGTGTACCTCTCCACCGCCTCGCGGTATCTCTCCCCCAGCTCCTCGAGACGCGCCTGCAGCGGGTTGTCCTGGATCGCGCCCGAAATCTGCTTCAGCACATTCGTCACCACTGCCGGCGCTTTGGTATCTGGCTTGCCGTTCCGATACCACGTCGTTATCACCGACCCCGGGATCGTCGTTGTGTCTCTGGATATGCAGATGCGCCGGTTCTCAAAAAAGCGCTTCTGCGACTTCGAGAAAACGGTCGCACTCGTCGCTCCTGCGGCGACCTTCCTCCTCGGCGTGTTGGTTATCCCTGCGGCCTCTCTCGCCGCCATGTACGCCCTGCGCGCCTCCATGTACGCCTGCCTCGCGCGCTCCAGCTCGTTCGTGTTGGCCGACACCGCAAGCGCGGTCAGCGCAAGAAAAATCGCAATCGCTCGTTTCATCATTCAGCCTCCGGGTTGCCCTTGTTAAAGCCCTGGTCGAAGTATAATACCTCGCCAGACACATTGTTCGTCACGAACCCAGTGAAGGGGACGCGCCCGCCTACGGTCAAAGTGAGATCGCCAAAGTCGAACCCAGCCGGACCTCCCAGCGTGTCATTCGGCAGATCCAAACACGACTTCGACTGCGCCCATGTCGGCCTCGTCACCGTCCCCTCGTGGCAACCTTTCCACGTCCTCCCGTTGACCGTGATGTTCGTCGACACGCTCCAGTCCGTCCAGGCAAATTTATTCGTCACGCACTGGCCGAAAGTCTGGTACACCACAAACCTATTCGGCGGGAAATCGATCGCCCAATTACACCAGACCCATTGCCGGTCGGTCACGCCGTCCGTCTCGGTCTTTACCACGTAGAAGGTGAGGTTCGTCCGCGACATCTCAGGCCGCACCACAAGCGCAAGCGCAAGCGCGTTCGTGGATGCCGAAGCCGACGCCACCACCAGCCGCTCGGCCTGGTTCGTCATGCTGTCATGTGCCGCGCCTGCGATGTCTGCGGCCGATTCTGCCGCCTCGTCTGCCGCGGCAAGTTCTGCCGCACTTCCCACCTTCCCCGAGTCGTTGTAGATCTCGCCGGTCGGCTCATGCCGCATCACGACGTCGCGCTTCCATGCCCTGTTCGTGACGACGTTGGAATTGTAGGCCACCGATGACGAACGATCTTGCGCAAAACATATACATGTCAGCATCGACATGTAAAGGAACAGCCGAAATCGTTTACATATCCTCATGGCGTCACCACCTCCAGCCTTGCGCGCCACCTCGTCGTGCGTCCGACCCAGAAGCCCGCGAACTCTACCGTGTTCGTCCAGTTGTTCGTGACGGACGGCATGACAACATCACGCCACACCTCGCTCCAGGCTCCGTCCGCCTCCGCCTTCTCGATCACGGCATGATTCATGATGTCCCCGAGCACGGACGGGTTCACGCCGTACTGGATCGTGACATGATGCGCGGTCGCGCCATACGACAGCACGCTGATCCCGTCGCCATCCAGTATCTCCACGGGCGGGAGGTTGTTTCCGCCCAGATGCCACATGGCGTAAATGGTGGCGTTGGATGCAGCCACGCCAGGGTTCATGAAAAGATTTACGGTGTTCGTTCCGTTGGCGTATGTCCGCTCGTCGAGCAGCCAGTTCTCGTCAGCCTCGTAGATGCTCTTCCACCTGTCCGTGGTCTTTTCCCGAACGTAGATCGGCTGTCCTTCGTCCGGCCCCAGCCATTTGATCTCCAGCGTCGTCATGTCCGTCTCGTTGGTCGCAACATTCATCGTGGCCGAAACGAGCGTCAGTCCATCATCTGCCGAGAACCGGTTTCCGACATTCTTCGCACCGCCGTAGATGACGGCGACGAACGCGACAACGGCAACCGCAGTCCGGCGAAGCAGCTTCTTCAACTTGCCGACGGCCTTGTGCGCCAGGTAGATGCACGCCCCGACGGCGAATATCCCCGCGAAGAAGAACGCCCACCATTGCAGCAGCATTGCCAGGATGTCGCGCATCATTCCACCCCCATCAATACACCACCCACGAACGAAAGCGTCCTGTCGCCCCAGGTGACCGTTGCCGTCACGCCACCAGTCACGCCGTTCGGCAAGTCGAGCGTGGCGCCCTCTCCAGATGGTGCATCCGCATCTGCTTTGATCCAGAGAAAGTACGACGTGATGGATGCCGGGTTCGGGATCGTCGCCGTGACGGTGTAATACCCCGTGAAGGTCTGCCCGCCGTACTCCTTCTCCGAGGCATGATATACCGGCTGCGTCACATTCGCATCGTCCAGCTCCAGGAAGTCCGCATGACCTCCTCCCGAAAGTGTCTCCCGGTGCATCACTGTCGGCTTGCTCGTCCCCATGTTGACGGTGCAGACGTAATCGATCTCCACGACAAGTTGCGCGGCCGAGCGCGTTGTCCACCTGGCATCAGTGATCGCCAGCACATCGCTGTCCGTGAACACCACCAGAGGCGCGAACGAATCAGAAAACCCCGAGCGGTATATCACCTCGTTGTTCGCCATGAGGTTCTGCACCACCGTATCGATCGAGTTGCTGACCGCCGTCGCGGTCTGCTGTGCGATCTCCGCCTTCTGTTCTGCCACCACCACCTTCGCGGCGTTGCTCGCCACGTTCTCGACGGACGCGATCCCGGCCACATTCAGGGCGCCGTTCTGATCTACCATCAGCACGGTGTTCGTGGTGTCCTCCGCCTGTGCCGCAATAGCGGCCGCACATATCAAAAGGGCAAGCAGTCTCATCGGTCAGTTCTCCGCGTTCAAGTCCACGTTCGTGGTCGCAATGTATCGCAGCGCGCCGTTTTCCATTATCGGCGTCCACCACACCTCGAGATCGCGATCCCAGATGCCGCCCAGCGACTTCTCGCGGATCGTGTCCTCGACATCCTGCCTCGTCATGTAGCCGCTCACGTTCGGGATGTCGTTCGTCATCGCAACGCACCCGACGAAGTTGGTCGCCCACCCGTATCCCGAGTACGATATTGACAATGCACCCCCTCCGAAGGCGTTGTCCAGGACGAGCGAAATGCTACCCTCAGCAATCAGCGACGTCCCAATCCACACGCCGGCGCCGGAATTGTAGTACGTCCAACTTCCTTCTCTGGGTTCGTATGAAACGTACACTTCCTCCCCCGTGCCCCATCTGTGCGTATTGCCGGAGATTCCGCTGTAATCGTAGGATCCGTAACCTTGAACCTGTACCGTAGCAGGGAACGCCTCAGCAACGGACCACACGCACCCGGTCGCATCCACCCACCGATTCGGCGTGCCGTAGGAAAGCGCGCGCGTGATCGTACCCGTTGCCGCGAACGCGCCGAGCGCGCGGTCGGTGTAGTTGGTGGATGGCGTGAGGTCGGTGTCTGTGATGTCGCTGCGCAGGGCGAGGTCGCCCACGTCCGCGCCGTCCTCCCACGAATCGTCGAGCGGGAAGCGCATGGTGACGCGCCTGCCCATCTTCGACACGTACACGTTCCTGTCCACGAACTCGATTCCCTCTTGCAGGAATCCGCCAAACATCCCAAATCCATACGGCGTTATCCACGAGTTCTGCGGCCACGCGCCGAGCGTCGGGCCGTTGTAGTGCAGCGTGATTCCACCCCTCGTGTTTACCACGCCGCCCGTCGAGGACAGGTAAGGCCCGGCCTTCAAAATCTTGTTGGTCCGCGAAAACTCTCCGAGCGCAGCGTCTGTCTTTGCGTCCACATAAGGCGCGACGTTCGTCATCACCTGCGCATCGCCCGGCAGCTCGTCCTGCGTGGTGTACAGCGGCACGACCTCGCATATCCCTGCCAACGGAAGCGCCGCCACCATCCACGCCGCGCTCGTGCGCCTCAGAAACGCCAGCACCGCGTTCAGCTTCGACTTCACCGCCGCAAGCGAATCCTTTGATGTTGCATCTGTCACGTCCAGCGTCGCCGGGTCGATCCTTATCACGGCCGCGCGCACCTCCGTCGGCGAGTCCGTCACCTTGATCTTCTCCCACGGCAGAAACTTCACCTCTCCCGCGCCGTTCTTGATGGACAGAAACACCTTCGACGTGCCGAGCGGGAATCTGGCCGTCTCGCATGCCGTGTAATCCAGCGCCACCGTGCCGCCCGCGACAAGGTTCTCGAACGTGCGCGACACTCCCGCGAACTCTGCGATCAATTCGCAGTTCGCGTAGTCGTAGCCCTCTGCCAGCACAAGCGTGATCTGCTTCGCCGTCTCGCCCTTCAGTATGATCGGTATCGCCATTTAACCTCCTGCATTTTAACCACCCGTCAAGGGTTCCACGTCTCGTCGTCGATCTCGATGTCCGGCTTCATCACCAGGTCGAGCACGCCACTCCACACCCCAGCCGAGGAAATCATAGGAAACCCCGAACTGGATGTACCCCACACGTTATTGATAAGATCGGCAAGTATCGTCTTCGACGAATCCAGCGCCTGCGGCATCGACCACTGCTCGCACGACGCTCCTCCCAGCGTCCTCGTCCCCGCCTTCGTCAGCGGCGCTTTGATGTACCCCAGAAGAATCTTCCCCTCTGTCACGTAATCGCCACCGCTCAGGTGGTACGCGGTCGTGCGCTGACCGTTCACGGCGAGATAGATCGTCGCGCTCTCCACCTTTCCCTTCAGGTCTGGACGCAGGACAACATACGCACCAGTGATCTCGTTCCACGAGTAGTGCGAATACTGCCCTCCGGAGGATCCGCTTCCAGACGCCTGCACCCAGCACGACGTGCCGAACTGCCACAAGCCAGCATACGTGCGCGAGATCGGATGATTGTACCACCCGTTGTCGGCGTGCGTCTGGTAGTCGTAGCCGTTGTACACGGACACGTCCGCGACAAGATATGCCGAGATGTTCGCATCCCACGACGAATCAGAATACCACGTGTTCACCACTCCGCCGAACACCCTCTTCGTCGCCTTGACGTTCTTGTAAAGCCTAGTCATGTCGGCCTTCGTCAACCTTCCATCGAAGCTCACCTCCACGACCGCGCCAGATGGCGCAATGCTCTCGGACAGCGCCGAGACGCAATAAACCCCCCACCCTGCAGGAAGGGTGGCGCCGATGCTCCAGTCCTGGAAACCGGTGTCGATCCCTACCGCGCTCTGCGCTTCGCACGTCCACGCCGGATCTATGAACCTCCGCACGATGTCATTCGCCCCGATGCTCATTCTGCCCTTGATGCTCCGCCCCTTGTTTGCGTAGAACGACTCCGCGGCGAACACGAGATTCGACTGCAGCACGTTCGAAGGCGCCGGCGTGTACAGAGTCGAATCCGGTTGACTGCTTCCCGAGATCCAGACGTCCCGCTCGCATGTTGCCTCCGCAACGCACGCGGCATCCTCTGCCCGCAGCACCATCTCCGTGCCGTCATTTCTCGCATCGCGCATCGGGAACACATACCCCGTGATGTCTATGCCAGAGACGTCCACGTAGCTGTAGCCGCTCGCGGTCGCCGGGATGCTCGTCCGGGCGCAGCATGCCGCGGCACACATGGCCGCAAGTATCGCAAGCACAACCCGCATCTTCACTCCCCGACGACTATCGTTATCGATGTCCCGTTCTGGTACCGAAGCGTGCATTGCCTCGTCTGCGCGTCATAGCTCGCGCCGCACAGCCCATTCTCCACAAACAACGACTTCACGGCATCCGCCGTTTCGCTCGGCGTCTTTGCGGCCGCCAGCGCGGCAAGCACCGCGCCAGCCAATGTCACTATCAGCAAAAACTTCCTCATCGCACACCTCCTCACTCGTAGGCGGGCACAACGAACGACCCGCGATAATCTGCCGTCACTTCTCCATCCGAAAGCGTGTATACCGGGATGTAGCTCGTATTCCCGCTTGGCGCAGTGAACCCGCTTCCAGATTCCAACACCGCCGTCGGATTCGTCCCCAGCGTCACCCGAATGCGATAGTCCCCGCTCGTAGCGGACATCCCCGACACCTGGATCGGCGTTCTTCCCACGATCACGCACCCGGAATGGATGACGCCATCGAAGTACGAGAACGATCCCGTCCACTTCGACCCTGCCCCGGCCTCGAGCACGCCAGTGTCCAACGACAGCCAGTGCGTGACTGGATCCGCGCTCCCGTCCTGGTATCGGCACATGATCTGATGCTTGCCCTTGTCCGCGCAGTTCTGCGTGGTGTTCGTCAGCATGTCGTAGATGTTCGCACTACATCCCCCGCCTGCGGCGAAGCCCTTTACCTGGTACACCCCATCGTCGGTCGCCTCCACGGATGCGCCATCTGCCCAGTTCTTCGGCGCATTAAAGCTCGCCGTGATGGATCCGTCGTTCGCATCGTTGTCGAAATGCAAGTTGTCTGCCGTGGTCGAGTAGATGTACCCGAGCGTTCCGTAAAGATACTGGTCGAGACCAGAATCCGAGAAGGTCAGCTCGCTCCCTCCATCCGTTCCGTCTCCGAACCACCCCAGAAGGTTCTGCCACTTGTTCGAACACACGCACGCCGCCATGTTCGTCATGTCCGGCATGGGAATGTACACCAGCGCTCCGCCCATGTTCGCCAGGAACACGGGATCGGTCCCGGCATAGGCGTAGTTCCATCCTTTCAGCCCCATGTACTTCACGCCGTCCTCAGGCGTCACGCCCGGGATGTTCGGATTCGTCTCCACCGTCACCGCGTCGCCCAGCACCATGTTCGTCGTGACGTTCGGCAGCTCATGCCATCCCAGCGTGGCCGTCTTGTCTATCCCGGTCCCGAAGTAGTGCTTCGCATGCTGTCCCGCGTATTCGCTCGCGCCCTTCACCTCGAACTTCGCCAGACCTTCCCCCTTATCGTTCCAGGCAAGCGAGGAATTGTCCACCCATACGGACGCACCGCGCCAAAGCAGATAGTCGCCGTACTTGTACGGTATGCCGAAGTCCTCTCCGTCCACGTCCGCGAACCCGTAAAGGGACACTTGACCCTGCGACACGGCCCCCTCGCTCGTGTTGGTCGTGACGCTCTTTCCATCCACCGGCGCGCCACCCGCCACGAGCGATCCCACCTTCACGTAGTTCACGCCCTTGTTTTTGTTGCGCACCAGCACGGCGTAATCGTCGAACACACTCCCCGAACCCCCTGTCATCGCCTCCGCAAGCGGCGTCATCACGTCGCTCAATCCCACGTTCCATCCGGCGATCTCCAGCGTGTTCCCCGCTCCCGTCCATGTCAAAGACACACCATCCGCCGGATCGTCCTCGTCCGATGTTGCCGGGATGTCACCGCCGCCCGTGGTGTTCACGGCGTTCTCGATGGTGCCGCCCCCGAATCTGATCGTGTACGACTTCCCCGTCTCGGGGTTCGTGATATTGATGCCTGTCGCGGACGTAAGATCGTGAAGGTTTCTGCCGATCGTGTCTATCGCCTCGTCCTGCGTGGCGTTCCATGCTTCGTTGTTGCACGCCTTCACCAGCGCGTTGTACGCCGTCTGCAACGCCGCATTGTCCTGGAAGTCAACCGTGCCGTCGCTCTTGATCTTCCCCTCGTTGTCCACGGTCACGGTCGCAGTGTGTTCGGTGCCTTGATCGTCATTCCATACGACCGTCCCTTTTCCCTCTTGCCGAGTAAAGCCCTTGGAAGGGGTGTACCAGCCCTCGGCGCTCGTGGGGATGCCACCATGCACCCCCATCGCCAGGAACGCCGCCAGGGCCAAAAAAAACGCATTTCTCATCGTGTCACCTCCGCCATGCCGTTTGTGATCGCAAGGCTCGTGTCTGCCTGGATCAGTCCGCCGTACGCGTCGAACCATCCCGCGAACCTCTCCACGCCGTCCACGGACACCGACGTCACGCCCGAATATGTCATGTTCGTGGCCGTGCATGAAATCACCCCGTTCGGGTTCACGTATGCCCCTGCTCCGTTCCACACGAACACAAGCCCGTTCGTGATCCCGGCCGACCTCGCATCTGCCGTGCAGTTCGTCGCCACCATCGCCGCATCGGTGAAGGGTTGCACCACAAGCCGCACCGGCCCGGCGCCCGCGTTCACCGTGTAGACCGCCGACCCGTCCACCGTCTCGCGGACGGTCCTCGCTTCCACCTCTGCCACCGTGCGCGCCACAAAGTTAGAGACGAAGTTTTCCACCCACGCCTGGGACGCCGCCATACCAAAGCACACCACGGCACACATGGCCGCAAGCGCAGCAATCGCGATCCGCTTCATCATTCGCCCTCCGTTCCTTCGTTGGCCGTGGCAGAATACACCGCCTCCTGTACCCACTCGTAGCCGTCCCATTTCATCACGACCTGCACGAACCCGCCTCCCTCGCATGGCATCTGCGCCACCTCTTGCACCGTCCCGACCGGGACCGGCTCGGTCGTGGTCGAGAAGGGCGCCACCATCAGCCGCCCCTCTCCGATCGCCGCCGGCTCGTCATCCGCGGCCGTGGCATGTACCTCGTACTTGAACTCGCCCGCCTCTGGAAAGCACGCCGCAGACACCCGCACCGTCCATCCCCCGTCAGGATGCTCATGCCCCGTCACGTCGAAGTACGCTCCGTTCGCCTTGAACACCCTGGCAAACAGATTCGTCACGTCGGCAGGGACGCGCCGGAATCTCGCGACGAAGTTGTGTCCCTGTCTCGCCTTCCACGCCCGGAGCGGGAAGTCGAGCCGCGACACGTCGCAATCTATCTCCGCATTGATCTGTTCCATGCAAGCCTCCGTATTTAGACTGCCCGTCAAATACGCGCGCACACGCGCACGCGTAAAGAGTTATTTATACTAGAGACTAGAAGGGCAATACCCAGTACAGTCTTTCCTTCTTCCGAGTGCAGAGGGAAGAATGGGGGCGTGGGGGAAAGAGGGGAGAACGCCGCCCGGCCAACTGCGTCTTTGCTACAGTAGAACGATCCCGTCAACTGCGTCTTTGCTACAGTCAGCGGCATCATGCCCGCACCCTTATCCTGTCCGGCAGACCTTCCGCCTTCACAATCAATCCGTCCTTCGAGAACGTCAACCTCGCGCGCTGGAAGAAGTGGTACGAACCCGAATCCCCGATCTTGTAGTACGCATCCAGCTCCAGCCCATCGTTCCCGTTCGCCGTCCACGTCCACGAAGACCCGGTCTGATCTTCCACCGTCGGCGAGTCCGTCTTGTCTGCCGGCGTCCCTGCATCCTTCGAGATACGGAGATTCTTCGTGATGTTGTCGATCTCCTGTTGCAGCACTTCCTTCTTCAACGCGATCGTCGAATTGCCGGAATCGCTCTTCTTCGTCTCGATCCCGAATCCGCCCACCAGCCCGTTCAAAAACTTCGCAACGGCGTTGAACCACCCCGCCGGTACCTGGCTTATCGGCGCCCCCGCGCTGAAATCGTCCTTTACGTGGAACATGCCCGCACCCCCTTACACGTAGTTGGCAATCCATGACGGCTCGTTCGTCAAAGACAGGTGCGAGCCATTCAGGTAGTACCGCAGCCCCCTGCGCGTGACGACCACTTCCCACATCCTCGGCGAAACAGGCGTCCGCTGCACGAACACCTCCTCGACGACCATCACCTTCGACCCTCCGGATCCGTCCGTTATGGACGACTTGAAAGGCACTGTATACGAGTTGTTGTCCAGGTCTGTCACGCTGACATCGGACGTCCCGAACGCCTGCGCCCTCGTCAACCCCGTGAATCGAAACGTCTGCTCGACCACCTTTGCCGTGACGAAGTTGCGCGTGTACGAGGCAATGTACCTCGCCACCTCCACGTTGTCCTTCGTGATGATCGTGTAGTTCGGCACGAACTCGAAGTCAAATTCCTGCGTGTACTCCTTCTGAATCACGCGCCCGGTGAAGCAGTCGCTTGTCGTCGCCATTTCGCCCTCCTCACTTCATCGCCAGCAGGTTGTCGATCTTCTCTGCGAGATCGCGGGTATTCTCCGCCGTCTCGATGACTGCCCGATCCGCAGCCGCCTTCTCTTCCTTCGCGAACGCCACCTGCCGCACGGCCTCGTCCGCTGCCGAAAGCGATCCGAGGTCTGCCGTGCGCCAGTCCCTCCGCCATGTCTTCAGCCGCTCGAAGTCCTTCTGCCATTGCACCTCGGCCGCGGCCTGCGCCTTCTGCTCGTCGATCACGGCCTGCATCCTCGTCTGATCGCGATACCATCCCCACGCGGTCGAAAGCGAACCTGCCGCCGCCGACTGCCTGGAACGCGCCTCGCCCTCGGCTCTCTCCCTCTCGCTCAGCTCCGCGCGAAGGTTCTCCAGCCGTTCCGCCGCAAGCTGTCTCTCTACCCTCTGCCGCTCTTGCAGCTCGGCCTCGGCCGCCTTGCGCGCCTCTTCCTGGCGCTTCTTCCACTCGTCCTCGGCGCGCTCCCTGTCCTCCTTCTCCACGAAGTCCAGGTAATCGTCGTACGCCTTCTTCTTCTCGTCGATCTCCAGCTCGGCCCTCTCCGCCGCGTTCGCCCTCTCCGCCTGTTTCGCCTGCACGGTCACGCGCAGCGCCTCCTCCTGGCGCTCCCGATCCTCGCGTTGCGTGGCAAGCGCCAGCCAGTTCCTTTCCGCGCGCGTCACGTCCGACTGCGCCGCCTTCAACGCCGACCGCATCTTTGCCTTGTCGAACGGGTCGAAGTCGACGTCGCCCTCTTCCACCTTCTTCAGCCTCGCCTGCGCCTTCTGGTAGTCGTTCTGCGCCGTCGCCTCGCGCTTCCTTATCGTCTCCAACGCCTTCTCGTTCCTCTCCACCTCGGCCTCGGCAGTCCTCACCGCCGCATCCGCATCCGACATGGCGCGCTTCTTCTTCTCCTCCGCGATCAGCACGTCGTAATACTTCCCCACCTGCGCCGCCTGCTCCGCCTTGCCGTTTCTCCCCAATGTCAGCATGTCCTCGAACTTGTCACGGTGCAGGGAAAGCACCTCGGCGTCGCTCCCCGCATCCGCAACCGCCTTGCGCGCATCCTGCAAGCGAAGGTACGCGGCCGCCAGCTTGTCAACCTGCGACACCGCCATGCTCGCGGCCTGCGCATGTCTCTCCAGGCTCGCCGCGAACGCGCTCTGTTCGTCCGCCCACTTCTGCGCCGCTTCCTCTGCCGCCTTTTTCAGCTCCCGGTTCTTCTTCTTGATCTCCTCGATCGGATCCTTGATCTTAAACAGCGGCACGATGATCTTCTCGTCTATCCACGTCCCGATGTCCCAGCCGAGCTTGAACGCGCCGAGGACAGCCATCGCCTTCGCGCCAAACCCGCCCATCGCCTGCTGAATCTTCCCGAACGCGCCAGGGAGCTTGCCGAGCGAATTGATCGCCTTCTCGGTTTCCTTCTGCGCGTCATTGTTCAGCTTCTTGATCTTTTTCGCCAGCTCGTCAACCTGCCGAGCAGACGCCTTGATCCCGGCGTCCTTCAGGTACGTCGAAAGGTGTATCTCGATCTCATTGGCCATCGCCGCGCTCCTTCTCCAGCCGCGTCCGTATCTCGTGCAAGGTGGCCGTGTAGTCCACCTGCGCCTTCGCCATGTCCCTTGACACCGTGGCGCCTGCTTCAACCTGCGCGGCAACGACCATCGCGTTCAGCCGGGAAGGCGTCTGCGCCATCAGATCGAAGTACGACAGGCCCGTCGCCCCCGTCGCCTGTGCGACGATCCTCTCCAGCTTCGCAAGGTTATCCATCGCAACCGTCCGGTTCGTCCTCCGCAAGTATTCCATCTTGCGCTCGGTCATGGCCGGCTCGACATCATCGTACCCCCACGCCGCGTAATGGCACGCGCGCGCCATTTCCCGCTCGGTGCACGGCACCTTGCGCAGCCATCCCTTCACCTCCCTCGCAATGTCCTTCGGCCTCTCCAGCCCCTCGAACCTCGCGGGATCCGTGGCGTGCGCGCAGGCGAAGTAGAAAAACGCCTGCCGCGTCTGCGCGTCGCACTTGACGTGGCTCGCGTAGTCTTGAAGCCACATTATCGCGGCGGCCGTCGGCTCATGGAAGGGGACGTCGCCCGCCCACCCGATGCGCGGGTGATTGGCGGGCGTGGTCTCCGCCCCTGCTTCCAGCCGAAGGGCGAGCTGATTCAGCCTGTCGAAGTCATCCAGCGTCGGGTTGAACCCCTCCGCCTTCAGATCCTCCCAGTCCTCTCTCGCAAGCTCCGCGACCATCCGCGCGCCTCCTCTACGACGCGTCCGTGCCGGTCAGCGAGTCCGTGACCGACAGCGAATAGGTCACGTAGTCGTTTTCGGGATGCACAGGCGTCACCGGCCCAGACACCACCTTCGACCCGCTCACCGTGGGCGCGCTCGGAGGTGTGCCAGTCCCGCTCGTGAAGGTGTACGCCGCCTCGTAGCGTCCGTTCGACACGTCGTGGTTGACGATCTCTCCCTTCGGCTCGGACGGCTGTACGTTCGCCTCAAAGGTGAAGGTCGCGCCCGTCAGCGTGTCCGGCGTCGAGTTGCCCAGATCGCCCGTGACATCCTGCGCCCTGTGGCGCGGCGAGATCGCGACCGTTCCGCACGAGTACGTGCGCACCTCTGTCGCCCCGCTCTGCACCTGCACGCCCGTCACGTCTGCGGTCGGCGCCGCTCCCTTCGCGGTCGTGACGACGATCTTCTGGATCGCCACTTTTTTGCTGTCGATCGTCACGATGCTCCCGATGTCCGGCAGCTCGTCCACATCATCCACGCACTCGTACGTGGCCGTAGGCGCGATCTTCGCCCCATACTGGTCGCGGTGCGTCACGTCGTCGTACCTGTTCGGGCATTCCGCCGTACTCACGGACCCGTTCAGGCTCGAGTTTTTCACCTTCCACTTGGCGCCCATCGAGAAGATGTCGGTCGCCGCATTGAATCCGGCATTAGCCATTGTCTGATTCCTCCTGTTGTTTCTTTACTCGACCCGTCAACGTCATGTTCCAGATGGCGAACCACACGCCATCCGCCGCGTCGAAATCCTTGTCATCGCCGGTGCGCTGCAATCCGTCCACATACGCCTCGGCCGTCTCCAGCTCCGTGCACCTGTCACCGATCATCACGCGCTCCAGCCACAGCGCGAACTTTTCATGCGCGGACAGGAACACCCCGCCGTTCGCGCTCTCGGCCTGTTCCACGTTCAGCCGAACCTCCACCGCCACGGCGTACATTTCCGCCCCTTCGTTCGGCTGCTGGAAGTTGTACACCCTCACCTGGAACGAGGTCAGATCCTCTTCCTTCTGCGTCCCCTCGTCCGCCACCTCCAAAAGCCCGACGGCGCGGATGTCCGGGCACAGCTCCCGCACCTTCTCCAGAACCTTCGCCTCCAGCGACATGCTCACCGACCGCCTGCTCATTTCCCGAACCTCCTGCTCTTCAACCCGGAGTTGATCTTCTTGTTTATCAGGTTCGTCGCCTTCTGCAACGCAATCGCCAGCACTCCCTCGGGCATCGCCTTGCGTATGTACTCCAGCTTGTTGATGATGTCGATCTCGCATCTGATCGGCGCTTGCAGGTCAATCGTCCCGTCCGCGAACGTCCCACGCTTCTCCGTCATGCCGCCGTCCACCATCCCCGGCTTTATGATCGCCTTCGGGTTCTCGTCCTGCATCGCCTGCCTGAAAAGCGACTTCATGAACCAGCCCCAGCTCTTCTTCGCCAGGCCCCAGTTGCGAATGCCGCCGTACACCCTCTGCGCCTCCTTGCGCATCTGCGCCTCGGAATACGGCCTTACCCTCTCGCCGCCCTTCGGCCCTCTGACGTACTCGCCGCCGTACACGTATCTATGATCCAGCCAGTTCGTGCCATGCCCCCACCGAATCAGCTGCATCCTCCGCAACGGCCTCCCGCTGTGTCCGCGCTTTATCCACTTCGGCGCAAGATACGACTTGCTGATCTCCAGCCGCTCTATGAACTTCCGCGACTTCCTCGTTCTTGCCCGAAGCGAACGGAGCAGGTCGATGGTCGCCGACCGAAGCGCCGAGCGCATGTCCCTCTGCGTTTCCTTCTGGTATCTCGCAAGCGCCTTCACGAAGTCCGCGATCGCAATGTCGCTTACCTCGCACTCGAACTGGATTGCCGCCGGCATCGCGTCACCTCCTCGCCCTGCAAGTGAGCAGCCAGTGGCCGCTCCCCTTGCCTACGGCGGACACGCGCATCACAGCCGCATCCAGAGTCAGCTCGTCGCCCACCTGCGGGTCTGTCGGCTCGTACCACGCTTCCTCCGCGACCGCCACGAACCACCTGCGGCTTGCCGTGGGCGCAAGCGCATCGCCCGTCGGCTCCAGCACGTCGCTCTCGACTGCCAGCACATTCACGGTCTGGCGTATCTGCGTCCCTGGCCGCCTGTACGCTGCCTTGACTAATTCGAGCGCCGCGGACAATCCCAGCGAAAGCGTCGCCCCCGCGGGATCCGTCCTCGCGCTGATGACGAAGCGCCACGATCCTTCCAGAGATACCAGATGCCCCTTGGACAGAGTGGGGAAGTCATCGGCAGACGCCAAAACGCGCACGCCCTCCGCCACCTCCGACTCGTTCAGCGCATCCTCTCCACGCGCAACCGAGCCGACGCGCGTCACCTTTGCGGACCTCTCGCCGTGGCAAAGGGTCTCGGAGCAGTCTGGCATCAGACGGCTCCGAAGCCCCGCCAGCGCAGCGGGAAGATACTCGCTCGGCTTGCGCATCGGCCCGGCTCCCGTCGCGCCTGCTACGCGCAGACGACTTCAAAGGAGAGGTCGGTCGAACCGACCGCCGCGCGGGTGTACCCGAGGAGCGTCGCGTTCGTGCTGGTCTTGGAGACAAGCCCGGTCGCGTCCACAATGTAGATCGCAACTCCCGCGTTCGTCGAGCCGATCGCATCGTCGGCCGTCACCTCGACCACATCACCACGATGCAGCACCTTCAAAGTGCCGTTCTCGTTCGCGGCGATGTCCCAAAGCGCGAGGCCGAAAAGCCCTCCCACCTTGACGATGGTACCGGCCGGCGTTGCGCTGCCAGGCTTGTAGTCGATGGTTTCGCCAGTCTTGCGGAACTTGGCGAGGTTCTCAGAGATTGCCATTTTCAGTTTCCTTTCTTGGAACGGTTTTCAGAAGTGGCGCGGCGGCGACGATGGACTGTACGCCGCCACGCCCGTTTGACATTAGGCACCGGTGCTGTAAAGCGCGGCCTTGTACTCGCCGGCAGAAGCGCCGTAGTCGTAGTAGCAGCGCATCTGAATGCCGAGCTGATTGAAGTCGGCCGAAGCCGTCTCCACCACGGGCACCTGGCGACCATTGAGGAACGCCACGTCCACGAGCGCGAACGCGTCGTTGAACAGCCAATACTTCGTCCCCGAGAGGAAGGGCGAGGTGATCGGCTCCAGGATGTTGCGCATCACGTTCGTCTTGCCCTCCTTCGAGGACGCGCCCGTGATCAGCTCCGACTGGTAGATGTTCTTCGCCGTGAGGTAATTCGACGGCGAGCACAGGATCCGGTTCGGGATCGCGCCGATGGGGTTGCCATCGCTGTCCTTGATTCCCATCGCCAGCGCATACGCGGAGGCGAGGTTCGCAAGGCTCAACGCACCGGAGGTGTTCGCGCCGTAGTTGCTCCCCGTCGTGGAAAGCGAGCCGAACACGTCCTTGTTGATCGTGCGGCCGGACATCTGGCCAAAGCGCTCCGGGATCTCGGACAGCACGCCGAGGTCGTCGTTGATCAGGTCTTCGCGGGTGATACCCACAATCGACCCCTTCGTCGCGGCCTGGATCGTGCGCGCATCGTCCGAAAGGTCAACATGCTGAAGCTCGCCGCCCTTGGCGAGAGACTTCAACAGTCCGCCCATGACAAGACGCACACCCTTGACCGCCTTGAAGTCGACCACGGGAACGGCGCGCGAGATAAGGCGCCACTCGTCACCGACCGCGCCGAAGCCGGCCAGCACGAACTTGTGCGCGACGTTGGAGAGGACGTTCGGGATGTCAGCGGTCGAGAACGCAGCCTTGATCGCCTTCATCATGCTCGCGTCATTCCCCGGACGGTACTCGAACCCGAACGCGGCAAAGATGTCGCTCAGGCGCGTGATCGCGAGATCGTGCGCGGCATCGAGATCGACGCCCTTGCACTGCGCCTCAACGTTCGCGTCGCTCATGGCAGCACCCATGCAGGCGGATGCGACCACGGTTTTCACGTCCCTCGGCGCGCTCGCCTTCAGGTCGATGATCGCGGGTGCGCCAGGGCGCGACGCCTCGATCTTCTTCTGCTCGGCGGCGACCTTCTCGGCCCTCAGGCATTCCAGCTCCGCCTTCTCGGCGGTCCAGCCCTCGTTGACGGCCTTGGCCATGATGTCCTCGTGCCCCTTGCACGCGGCGATGACGGATGCGACGCGCTCGCGCTCGGCTGTCTGCGCTGCCGCCTCCACGGTTGCGGTGTCAGGCTGCTCCGCGGCCTGTACCGGCTGTTTCTTCTTGTCGTCAGGCATTTTGCCCTCCTTGGTTTCTGTGTTTGCGGCGGCAGCTATTGCCGTCTGGGTAGTGCCATCGGCCCCCAGCGGGACGATGGAAACTTCGTTCAGCGTTCCGGCGCGGACGATATAGCACTCGCCCTTGACCTCCGCGCCGTTCAGCATGGCGGATTCCTTCTCGCCGACGTACAGCACATCTTCGGCCGATACGCCCACGCTCGCCTGGAACTTGAAGCCGGCCTTCGCCAGCTCGTAGACCTTCTTCGCGTCCTGGGACACGGGCATGAAATCAGCGTCGATCAAAAGCGTCTTGCCGTCGTGCGAGACCTTCGTCGCCTGTCCGCAGATCGCGTCGATCGAGTATGTCTTGTGCTGGCACAGGATCGGCACGGCGTTGTCCTCCCGCCATTTCAACCCCGACAGCTCAATGCCGACGGGCAAGCCCCAGTTGACCTTCATCAGCCCGCCGTTGTACGCGACGATGCTCATGCGCTTGTTGCCGTCCGGCTTGCCCTCCTCGCCCTGCGCGGCCACAAGAGAGACCGTGCCGACCGCCACGATCGGATTCTTCAAAAGCTCCTTCAGTTCGTCAGGCATTGTTGCCACCTTTCGCTTTGTTGTTCGGGTTCGTGTTCTTCTGCGTCTCGTGCTCCAGCTCGTCCTCGGTCGGCGCGACTGGCGCCGCCGACTTGGTGAAGAAGGGGCACGGCGTATCCTCTGGAAGTCCGTTCTTTGCGCACGCCTCGCGCCACCACGCCATCATCTGCGCGCGCTCGTAGATCGCCTGCCGGACCTCCCTCTTCCAGTCCTTCCCGTCCTTCGCGTAAAGCGTCTCGTACGAAAGCGAGGCATTGCCCAGCCGCGTGTTGTCTGCGCTCGCGTCCTTCATGACGTCGGCGTTCCCTCTCGCCATGAAAAGCCACTCGGTGCAACGGAGCGCGGCCAGCGTCTTTCTGTCGAGCCTCTGCCTCACCGCGTACTCCTCCAGCCACTTGAAGAAGATGCGGTCGAGCACCTTCACCGCCAGCGTCGAACGCACCGAATTGATCTTGTCTCCGTACGTCGTATGGTCGATCTTCGCGCTCGCGAAGTTGTGTTGCGAGCTGTCGCACATCGCGATATTCACCGGCATGGAGAGACAGCGCGCCATTTCCGCGATCAGCGCCCTCACGAAGTCGTTGTACAGCGACGTCGGCTGTTGCGCCTGTAGCTGTTGCAGGTGCCATCCTTCCGGCAGCGACACCAGCGCGCCCCTCTGCACCTGGAACACCGTGTTCGGCTTGACCTCCATCGCGCACTTGCCGATGCTCGCATCATCGTCGTCAAAGCACTCCGGCACCTGGTCCGTGGACAACACGCCCGACACCGACGCCGCGTTTATCGCCGTCTGCGTCACGCTGGAACGGTAAGACTTCTGCTCGGCCGGAAGTTCCAGCGCGCTCACGAAGTCGCTCACGCCCCGCACCTGCTCGGGCCGCAGCACGTCGAAGTAATGTATCACGTTCTCGGCCTTCGTCCACTCGCCGGCGCGACTCTTGATATTCTTGATCGAGCGGTAGTCCCCAGGATGGTATTTCAGTATGCGGTACTCCCTCGGGTGCCCGTACTGGTCGAACCTTATCCCGTCCGTCTCGTTCTCGCGGGTGATCGCCTCCGTCCACGATTCCACCCTGTCGCACTCAATCGTGGCAAGGTTCAGCGTGACGGTGTTCGTCTCGTCCACGATTGTCGGATCCGTGAAGAAGGTCGCGAACGCCTCGCCGTCCGTGGTCTTAGCCCTGACCATCGTGCGCAGCTTCTCCCACAGCCCCACCTTCAACGCCCACGCGTCGAACGCCGCCACAAGCGCATCGCGCACTCCCTCCGGCACACCTCCCTTCGGGAAGGACACCGACACCCACGCCCCCACAATGTGCGTCGCATAGGTATCGAGCATCCCCCATGCGTACGGGCAGTTGTACACCACATACCGCGCCCTGTCTCTCACCGTCCGGCGCACGGAAGGGGACAGCGCCGCGGTCATCGCCAGCGAATCGACGTTGCGGAAAAGGGATTCCGTGTCGGGCGTATGGCGCGCGTTGTCGAAGCGGGCGTTTATCTGCGCCCCCTCGAACGATGCTCTCTGGTGTTTCTTCGCCATCCTTCCGGGTTCCTTTCCTCAGCAGTCGCACGGCCCAGGCGGCACAAGGTGCGTGACCATCCCCGCCAGCGGATGTCTCCGCCTCTTCGCCCTCGCCCTCATGCGCAGGTACTTGTCTGCCGCGATCAGTTCCGAAAGCGAGCGGTTGGTCTGCGAGAGTCCGTCCACAGAAAACGACTGCGGATTCGCCGCGGCCTCCTGGAAGTCCGCGTCGCTCACGCCTGCGTGACGCCTCGCCTCTGTGTGCTGTTCGTGCATTGCGCGCACATAATGCACCATGCAAAGCAATTCCGCAAGGGGTACAGTGCTATATCTAGCACTTCGCCCCTCTTCTCACCACCGAATCAGCTCTTTTTCGCTTTTCCTACTGCGTCAAAGATACAGTAGACACCCCAGATCTACTGTAGCAAAGACGCAGTTGGCGCCCTCGATCTACTGCGTCTTTGCTACAGTAGAAACCTACGAAGACTCGGTCGTGTAGAACACCCTCCCGCAGTTTCTACACCTCCTCGTCCGGCGTATCACCTCCCCGATTTTCACCGTCCGCGTGACATACGAATGCCGGCAGCCGCACTCCGCGCACGGTATGCCGTCCACAGCCTCGGACATCCCCATCGCCTCCTCGTAGCTCCTTCGCCTGTTCCTAGCCATTGTAGCACCTCCTCTTGTTTCTCCTCGGCGCACCGCCGCCGCCATGCGCCGCGATCGGGCTTGCCTCTGCATCCGTGGACAAAATGCCCTCGTACCCTGCGGCCGCGTACGCCATCGCATGAGTGTCCAGCTTGTCGTGCTTTCCTGGCCGCGTGTTCCACTTGTACGCGTACACCGTCGCCGATCCCTGCCTGCTCTCCAACACGCCCTTCGCCTCCAGCACCTCGCGGCACATCTGGTCGGCGTAATCCCTGTGCGCACCAGCGCAGAGCGTCGCGCTTCCCGGCTGGCCGATTGGCGTTATGTACGACGTCTGCCCCGCCTCCTTGTAGAAGTCTGCATCGAAGCAGTACCATCTTCCGCTTTCACGGGTGAAGCATTGATACACCCTTGCCCGGACGCGCCCGAACTGCGTCCTCGTCAGGGGGTTGTAAGTCTTTCCGGCGCGGCCTATCATCGCCCGCCCCAGCCGTCCCTCTCTTCTCGCTTCTCGGCAGAACGAGGTCACGGTCTCGAACTGCTCGCCGCCGGCGTCGATATACCACTGGTCAATCCGCCACGGTTGAACAGCCACCCATGCCGAGAAGTTCTGCAACGCCAGCTTTACGGCGGCCTGCCGCTGCATCTGGTTCGTGTTTTTCGTCGAAACCGGAAGCGGCTCCCCGCACCATATGCCCTCAGCCACAACGTGGCAAGTGCGCGACTTCGTGAACGCGGCGACTTCGTATGTGAGGCCGTATGAATAATTTATGTCCGTGGTCAATACTGTCAGCACAGTGTCGTCCGGCTGCTCGTTCGGTTTGAGGTCGCACACATGAGACATGACGCACTGCGGCGTCAGGTCGTACAGGTTCACGTCGCGATCTACCGGCTGGTTCTGGTACTCCGAGAAAAACGCCTCGCGCCCTTTGGTGTAATAATCCACCATCGCGGAGAAGTACGCGTCGGGGTCGCCCTTCGACTCGTCGAAGCGATACTTCCACGAGACCTTGAACCCCTTGCACATCGCCTTTCTGTTCCGCCGGTAGAAGGCGAACGCCTCCTTCCTCGTCCCCTCGTCGCAGTACAGGTCGAACCATTTGTCCCAAAGCGTGCGCGCCAGCCCATCCACCCTCTCGAACCCCTCCGGCCATGACACCACGCGCGGGATCCGCACGAACACGCTGTTTTTCCTCTTGCCCAGGCTCTCGCCCACGTCGTTCGGCGCGTAGATCGTGCACGCCACCATCATCGAAATGCGCGTATTCGGCCCTGCAAGGCACAGCCATTGCGTGTCGATCTTGTGCAAAGTCTCGCTCACGAACACCGGATCGGCCGCCCTGTCCACGTCCTGCGGGTCGTCGAGCAGCAACTTCTCGGGACGGAGTGACACCCCGCCGGCCGTCGTGATGTTCAGCCCCTTGATATCGCCTTGAAGCGACCCTGCCGCCATCGCTCCCCGTCCGTCGGGAAAGACGATCTGCATCCTCGCCGACTTGATCGCCGCCCCTGTCGGCCGATCCTCTCCCCTCCAATGCAGGCGCGGCAGCCTGTTCGCATGGGTGGATTCCGCGAACGGCGCGCAGAACTCCGGGTAATCGGCCACAAGGCGCTCGGAAGTGAGCGCGATGCACCAGGTGGAAAACGCCTCGCTCGCCGAGCGGTTCTGCCACCCTCCCACCACCACAAACTTCGTCCGCCCCGTGAACACCAGGAAAATCGACATGTAGCGCAGAATGTTGGTCTTGCCCTCTCCTCGCGGCGCCGCCACCACCATGTCCTTTCCGGTCGCGTCAGTCCTCACGATGGCATTGATGATCTCCCGATGCCCGTCAGCAAACGGCAGATTGAAGATGTTCGGGAAGTACCACCGCAGCCACTTGTCGGGGCTTCGCTCCAGGCGCCTGCGCCTCGCCATGTCCTCGGGGTCGCGCCTTTCCACCGCGTTCTCGTTCGCGCGGTGCTTCCGCATCCTCTCGGTGCCAGACTTCGCCTCGCCCTTCGACTCCTTCCTCTTCGCCTCCTTCAACTTCCACACGCCACGCCCTGCCGCTGCCGCCCTGACCTCCTCCGGCAAAAGGTCACGCTTCAGCAGCCCCCGGATCTCGACCTTCGACAATCCCTGCGCCGCCAACGCCTCGACCTTCGCTGTCTCCGCAACCGCCATTCTCGACTATCTCCCGCGACCTCCCTTGCGCCACTTCTCGCTGATGATCTTCGCCGCGCAGTTTTCCCACTTGACGTGATGATGGATCCGCCAGTGCTGTGCCGTGTCCTTCGTCCCTCCGTGCAGCATGGAAATCTTAACGCACGACGGCGCGGCCATGACCGAGTAGAAACTTTTGAGATACGTGCCCCCATCGAGGTACGTCCCGGACATGCCGCCCTCGTTGGTCTGCGTCACTGTCTGCACGATCGCGGTAGAGGTCAACGTAAGAATAAGACGCCCCCGCAGCCCTGCCAGCGCGTACATGCTCACGTCCTCATTGATCGAACCTTGGAACCGCACCCGCCTGTCCGTCCGGCAGAAAAACGTGTTCATGGCCTTGCGCAAGACGGGATGCTGCGCCGCGGTCGATTCTATCCCTCCCACGAAGTCGCCGGCCTGCGCCATCGCCACCGTGTCCGCGTTCGTCGCGATCAGAAACTCAATCATCGCCTCGAACACGGAATCGAGATCCCGCATGTCCATCCGCACCAGATGCTCCCCGACCCTCCACCGCCACTCGAAAGACCTGTAATCGTCATCCAGTTCCAGGAAATACTTGACGCCCACCTTCCTCGCCAGGTCGAAGCACGCGTTCCTCGCGTACAGGATGACGCCCATTCTGTGCGCGTTGTCCATCGGGTCACACTTCCGCCACTGCTCCTCCTTGTCGAACACCAGCACGCGATCCTTCCCGAAGTTCTCCCTGTACCTGTCCACCTGTTCGTCCTGGTCGTCCACCACGAAGAAGGTCTTGCCGGTGTACCCGTCACGGTCCAGCTGCTTCGCGGTCTTTACGTTGTCCGCCCTGCCATGCGTCAGGATAAAGACGCAGAAATCATCACGCATCGGTCCGCTCCTCCTTCTCGCCCTTTCCGTCCTTCTCCATCAGCGCGCCCATCTTCTCGGACACGATCACGAACCCGTTCCGTATCGCATCCTCGAAGTCGATGATCACGAGCGCCGACTTCTCCATCAGCCTCTGCGTCTTCGCGTCCGCATGGGCATAATACTCGGCGATGTTCCTAAAGTTGAACACCACATGCCGCATGGCCGCAGCCTTCAGGAACCGCTTCACCTCCTTCGGGATGTCTGCCGCGTCCACCTCCTTCACCAGCTCGTCCGCCTTCTCCGTGTCGTACAACTCCTCCACGTCCGGGTTCTCGCCCGTGATGTTGTACTGCGGCGCCTCGATCTTGGAAGAATACTCGAAGCTACTCTCCTCGCCCTTGCCCGCAAACTCCGCGATCAGCTCGTCGAACCCTCCCCCGAGCGCCCGCAGCTCGTCCTCTCCGTACTGCTCCAGCAACTTGTCTACGTCCCACTCCCCGCGTTGCAGGTTGTCTTGCAAGACGAACTCGCGCACCTCCTCCGCCGAGTACTCCGACAACCTCCTCACGTAATCGGCGGGCACGAACCGCACCCCATTCTCCACCAGCGCCCGAAACCGCTTGTTGCCGCACTTCACCATCCCGTCCGCCTCGACCAGAAGGGGACGTTCCCTCAGGAACCTGTGAAGCCTCCGCATCGAGTCGCGCAGCTTCCCGAACTCTCCCTCCGTCACAGTCTGCGGGTTGTCCGGGTTCTCGCGCAAGGTGGACAGATCCACCCGCGCCTCACCCTCGGCGATGCTGATCCCGCCGTTCATGTCCCCATCCAGCGCCGGCAGCTCCAGCCCAGTCTTCGTCCTCTTGCCCATCTTCCGAACCTCCTGTTTCCTCAAAAAACGTCACTACATTTTCACGGGGTATCTCGCGCCTTGGGCATTGCCCGCCCCTGCCCCCTGCCGGGAGTACCTACCCCCTGCCCCAGAAGGCCCGAAAATCGCCGTCTGCGCGTTCCTTCCTGCCACCCAATAAACCACAAGCGGAACGTGCGCGGACGCGCCCTGGCCTTGAATTTCGCGCGCTGGTGCGCCAAATGGCTTGACATCCTCGGCGCGTTCCCTTATATTCTCGCTCGCCACGGTCATTCCTCCCCCCATCCGAACGTCATCTGCCTCTCGGCCCGCTCCGCTCCCTCGCGCTCCTTTCTGATCGCGCCACCGTGCCCGTCGTCCCACGAATGCAGCTTGCCACGAAGGAAGGGGGCGAACCTCTTCACGAGGCGCTGGAACTTCGCCCACGCTGTCGCCCTGTAGCTCTCGCGCTTGCACCCGAGACCGCTTATCGTTTCCCTCACCCTTTCGAGGTACGCCCCGAACGTGGCGCACGTCCCTCCGTTGCACACGTGCAGCATGAGAAGGGCGTCGATCGTGTCCAGGCCGCACCATCTGCGGTAAAGCTCTGCCGTCCGCTCTTCCACCTCTGGCGGCAGGGTTGTCACCTGTCCCCTCGGCGACCTGTCCATCATCAGCGCCTCGCGATGCACCACCCTCTCCCCTGCGGCATCGTAGGAGATCACGCCCCCATGTCCAGCGGGGTCAATATGGTCGCAGGCGAGGCAAGCCGCTCTCGCCCGTTCCATCAGCGCCCTGTGCGGGCATTTCTCGGGTGTACAGTCCATCGTATTTCAACCGCCCGTCAAATCGCGATCGGACGGATCTCGATGTCAATCCCCGGCTTCGGCCCCCACCATTTCGAGGTCGCCTTCTCCGCCACGAGCGAATCGTCCATCCAGAAGTTTAGCCGGGTCAGCACGTCCAGCAGGTTCTTCTCCAGGTTGTCGAGGTCTGGCCGCGACGTGTGAGGGATGTCGGCCCCTGTCCTCGTGACGCTCTTGCGCTCGCTCTTCCTGTAGGGGAATGTCCAGCGCACCTTCAAAGACACCGGCACGGAGAAGGGGACGTCGGGCACGTGCATCGAGAGAAGCGCCGCCAAAAAGTTCTCGCTCTGTCTGACCTTCTTCTTCGTGTAGAACCGGATGCGCCCTCCGCAGACGAACGCTCCCTTCTGCTGTGCGGTCGCCGTCGGCGGGATGCAGTCCAGGCGTATCGTCACTCCCTCGCGCGCACACGCACGCGTAAGAGTTATATTACCAGTATTATTACTTGTCATCGCAGTCTCCTTTCGTTCCTTCTTTTGAGTGAGTATGGGGGAAAGTGGGGGTGACGGGGGTGGAAGGGGGAAAGACCACGGGACCGCACTTCTGCGGCCATCGCCACGGCTGGAGATCGGCCACCATCCAAAATGTCTCCGCCGTCAGTCCCGCGTACAGCCATTCGCGCAGATCCTTCTTTGGCGGCGTCACGATCCGGCATATCCTCCCCAGCCTCCGCGCCAGCGCCTGCGCTCCCTCTGCCCCTGGCCGCCACGGCGTCCCGTCCGGGCGAAACTTGTACCTGTCATTGTCGCTGACGATGGTGACGCGCCCCGTCCTCGTCCTGGCGCAAAGCTCCTTCAACATGTCCGCCCCTGTCCCGCATGACGACCTCCCCACACAAGGCAACCCCAGCGCATACCCCGCTATGCAGTCGGTCGCTCCCTCCACCACCACAAGCTCGCGCCCCATCACGCCCTTGTACCTCGCCTCGCGCGGCTCGATGTTCGGATCGTAGAAAAGCCCGTCCCGCGATCCCGCCACCGTCCACTTGTCGGAGCATCCATACCCCCTTAGCCGAATGCCGACCGTCCTTCCCTGTCCGTCCAGCATCGGGAACGCCCACGCCTTGCTGTGCGCGCTCCTTCCCACGAGCAGGCGGTCGATGTCCGCCGCGCACAGGTTCAGGTCGGCCGCGATCTCCGCCAACGAGTCGAAGATGTCCCCATCTTCCCTCGGATGCTCGAACTCGGCGCGGAAACCCGCCATCGCCAGCTCCGCGTTGAACATCTTCGGCCGAACCGGCGGCCGTGGCAACCTGCGCGGCATCCTCTCGCGCATCGGCCTCTCGATCAAAAAGTGAAACCACCCTCCGGACGGGCACGGCCTGTCGCTCTCGACCCTCATGCAGTGGCAGACCGCGCCGTCCGTCGTGACGCCGCACCAGTCGGGCTTGCCGCATATCGGGCAAGGTTCTCGACGGGACACGTTGCGCCATCCGTTCATTTCGCGGTCGCCCTCCTCGCCCGGTTGAACTTGAACCACTTGAACGGCTTTACATACTTCCGCCTGGCCAGCGCGTCATGGCGCCTCGCCGCGTCCCTCACTCCGTCCACGGAAGGGTTTACCGGCGGCCAGTCAAAGTCTGGGAAGGGGATCAGCTCGACCTCCCAGACCTCCATCGCCGTCACCGTCACCGGCGGACATTCCTCGGCCTCGTACCCGTCTGTCGATATCGTGTTCATTTCTTCACCCTCTCGAACATCGCCTTGACCAGCGCCTTCGCAGTCCGAACAGGCACCGAGTTTCCGATCTGCTTCACCTGGTCCGCCCGGCTCCCCGAAAGCACATACCCCTTCGGGAAGGAATGTGCAGCGGCCAGCTCGCTCGGCTTCAGCATTCGGATCCGTATGTCGAGCAACCTCCCGTCATCGAGGACGGCGAACACCCCTTGCACGTTGTCATAGGTCGTGATCGTCCGCATCGGATCCTTCGACGACCTCACATGCCCCGAATCGTTGCCGCCTGGCCGGCTCATGTCTATCACGAACGCGTCCACCTTCCGTATCGCGCCGCTCGTCGCTATGGTCGGGCATGGCGCACTGTCTGGGCGTATCGCCGCACCTCCCTGCTGGCCTATGACGAACGACTGAACGAGCGAATAGCGGTCGTGCGTGGTCTGCGCCCCCAGCGTCGCGGACACTGGCCGCGCCTCTCCGTTCTTGAAGTGGTCGATGATGATAGGCGTGCAAAGCTCATGATGCGCGCCAGAGCATGAGATCGCCGACAGTGGCTTGTCGAGCGGTGCGCAGTCCTGGTTGTTCCTCATGCGCACAATGAACGGCTGGCACAGATAGGCGTGATTCCCCGTGGTGAGGGTCACGAGCGGCCTGTCGCACGGCCTCGGCACATTGTTCTCGTTGTTGTTCATGATGAACGGCGTGCAGAGCGCGTGGTGATTGCCCGACGTGGTGACGGTCGTTAGTGGCGCGTCCGTGTCCTCTACCGTGGCGTGGTTGTTCAGCTTCACGAGGAACGGGCGCACCACCATCGTTCGGTTGGCTGTGTGCTGTGTGCGAAGAGGCGCCGAAAGCGGAAGGACTCGCGACTCGTCATCCCCTCCAGCTCCCAGCATGTCGATCTGGAAGTCAATTCCGCAATACTTGCGCAAGCCCACGGCCACTCGGCGCAGGGTGTTCCGCGCCAGCGGGTTTTTCCGGCCGAAGATGGAGTTGCCGATGTCAGAGTAGTCCAGACATTCGGACACGCCGCGCCACCTCTTCAATCCGCGCCCTGGATGCTCCGCATGCGTCGGCTTCGGCCAGCGAATCTTCAGGCCGCATCCGCGCTTGACGGCTTGAAGGAAGAAGCGCCGCCGAGAAGTCGCGTCGCCGTAGTCTGCGCAATTCAAGATCCGCCATTCGTAGTCGTAGCCCCTCGCCGTGAACTGCTCCAGCCACGCGCGGAAGCAGGAACCCTCCATCCGCTTGATCGGCTTGCCCCCTGTCGTGAGCGGCCCCCATTTCGTGAACTCTGGCACATTCTCGATCGTGATGCGCCTTACGTGCTTATTGTCCACGAACTTCCAGATCTCGTTCGGCTGCGACCGGAGCTGATTCGACCTCGGCTTGCCGCCCTTCGCCCTGGAATGGTGCGTACATGACGGCGAGGCGTGAAGATGATCTATCACGTCGGCGTCTATGTCATCCGGCGTTATCGCGTCGATATCGGCCTGCATCGCGATCACGTTCGGATGATTAGCCACCATCGTCTCGATTGCCCTGCACCAGTGGTTCGCCGCGATCTCGCGGAACGGTATGCCCAGCTCCCGCATGGCCTCCGCAAATCCGGTTGTCCATCCGCCCGCCCCGCAGTACAGGTCTAGGTGTACGACTGGCCTCATTCCGCACCGCCTTTCCGCTCCCACAGGTCGCACACGTCGTTTACCATGTTGCCCGACCACATCCTTTCGTCTGTGTCGACAAGCGGGTGAAAGCAACCGCACTCGCCTTCCCATCCCACCTCGCCGTACTTGCAGTTCGCACAGCACTTTTCGGCCGCACGGAAGTTGTGCGCCTTCTCAAATTCTGCCCATGTCATTTCGCCCTCCGCGTCACAAGGTATATCCACGCCAGAACGCAGAGCGTGGTGCATACGTGCTTTATCACCTCGTCGCTCATGCCTTCACCTTCCCGAAAAAGAGGTCAGCTTGCCGCATGATCTTCGCCGAAACCTTCGGCCTTGTCGGCACCTTCAACTGCGTCTTTGCTACAGTTGGCCGACGCCTCGGCGCCTTCGGAAGAGGTGGAACCGCGCCCGCCTCTCCTGGCGTCCATCCCGCATTTTTCCACGCCTCCGCCACGTCGTCCAGCGGGTACTCACACCCCTCGCCCCCGTGGCTCTTCTCGTTCCATCGCTCGTCGTATGCGTACTTGCACACGGTCCTCGTCCACTCGGGACACTCTGCGCACATCCTCGTCATTTGTGCCAGCCCTGCCTTTCCGCCATGCGCCCGATCATCCTTCCCGCCATGTCATGCCGCAACGGCATGGAGAATCCGCGCCGCTTCAGCAAGGCCGCCTGCTTCAACGACGCCATGCCCTCCTGCAAGCGCCGGAAGTATTCGTCGAGCAGTTGCTTTCCCTGCCCGTAGGGAATCTTCTCGGGATCGACCCCGATGCGCTCCAGAAGCACCTGCGACTGCTTCGGGCTGAAATGCCTATGACGATCCCAGCCCCGCTCCTGCACTGGCGTCAGATCCCACTGGTCGAACGGGTCGATCTTCGTCACCAGGAACTCGGCCCGCGCCTGTAGTTTCGCCCGTGATGCCGCCTCCCGCTTTCGGCGCTCCTCCATTTCCGTCTTGACCTTCTTCAGCTCCTCGGCCATGTCCACAGGCTTGCCGCCTTCCCGAACACGCCTTGTCACCTCGGCCACCACCTCGTCGTCAATGTCCCCTCCGAGGATGTCTGCCGAGCAGCACAGCTTGTGCCGTCCAGCGTTCCCCGCGAAGTCCACGATCAGACATGACGGCTTGCGGCTCTCGCGAATCATCGCACACCTCTCTGCCGCCGTCGGCACGTCGCCCAGCTTCCCCGCTATGTCCTCGGCCGGCCTCGTGCCGCGTCCAGCCATCTGCGCGTAAAGGGCGCGGGATTTCGTCGGCCTGGCCATCACGACCACCTCCACGCCCGAATCGTCGAAGCCCTCTGTGAGTACGCCCACATTCACCACGTACTGCAAGCGCCCGGCCTTGAAGTCTGCCAGCATCCTTCTCCGGTCGTCCTTGTCTGTCTTGCCGCACACCCACGCCGCGCGGTCTGGCCGATACCGGTTTATGATCTCCGCAAGCCTCTCGGCCTGTTCCACCGTCGTGGCAAAGATGATCGCCCGCTTGTCTCCGCATATCTCCACGGTCGGCGCGGCGATGCCTTGAAGGTTCCGCTCGCTCTCCATCACCTCGGCCAGATCCCCCTGGTTCAGATCTCCGGCCGTCGTGCGGATGTTGGAAAAGTCCAGCGATCCCACCGTCACCATCTGCTGTTCGATCGGCACCAGCCATCCGCTCTGGATTGCCTGCAACACGCCGTACTCGTATGCCACGCTCTCGAACACCTGCCCCAATGCGGCCTCGTCCGCCCTGTCAGGCGTCGCGGTCACGCCGAGAATCTTGCATTTCGGATTCTGCCTGTACCAGTCGATGCACCTGCGGTACGTCCCTGCCGTGGCGTGGTGCGCCTCGTCGATCACCACAAGCCCGAAGTCCTGCGGGTCGAACTTGCTCATTCTTCCCGCCCCGTCGCCGCCTGCGCAATGCGTCTGCACGGTTGACACCACCACGGGCGGCATCTGCCCGAAGTACGTGCTGACGTGGTACTCGCCCATTTCGATCTGCGCTTCCAGACCTGTCACGCGGTGAATCTTGTCGGCGGCCTGCGTGATCAGCTCCTCGCGGTGCGCCAGCACCATCGCCCGCGCTCCCCTCTGGTGCATCCGCCGTATGATCTCCGCGAACAGCACCGTCTTTCCTAACCCTGTCGGAAGGACGGCCAGCGCGGAGGTGCATTCGTTCCAGGCGTTGAACACGCCCGTCGCGGCGTCCTCCTGGTAATCTCTCAGTCTCATGTGTTCAGTCCTCCTCGTATGTCTTCGGCTCGCGCTTCTTCCACCCGAACCGCTTGCGGTTGCACTCTGCCGCTCTCGCGCTGTTCATTGCCCTGCGTCCATACTCGCACGACGGCGCATCCGGCGGCCGCATGCTCGCAAGATGGACACACCACCCACGCTCGAACTTCGGACAGACGGCGCACGGTCTAGGCTTGCGTGGCATCTTCGCCCTCCTTCTGCCAGAAGTATTCGCAATGCGGCTGTTTGACATTGGCCAGCCAGCACCCGTACCCGTCCCCCGCGTAGTGTTTGCAGCTCCGGCACCTCTTCAGCGCCGGCGTCTCGACGGTGAATGTCTGGCCGACCGCGTTCCTGTAGTATGCAACCTTGGTTTCCGGGTACGCGCTTCTGATTGTGCAGAAGGGGATCCGCAGATTCCCGAGAAATATCAGCTGGATGCACTCGCCGCTCTTCAACGGGAATCGCCCGCCGTCATACGTGGTATCGTAATCCAGAAGCTCCTGCGGCGTGTGCGCGTCAATCTTGATCGGCCTTACCGCTAAAAGCTCCGCCGAACTCTGCCCATGCAGTTTCGGGTAATCATGTGAAAACTTGATCGTGTTCATTCCGCCTCCAGCTCTTTTCTCGCCTCTCTGGCCGCCTGCTCGAACGCCATAACCGGCAGCATGATCTCCTGCGCCTTCGCTACGGCATCGAGGCACTGAAACAGCCTCTCGTCCTCGCGGCATGTGACGCGCCTGTCATCTTTGATCTTCGCCTGTTCGATCACGCCCTCTATGGCCAGAACAGGCTCCAGCGCCTCTTCGAGCTTCTGCCTGTAAGCATTCGGCGGCTTTATTGTGCAGACAGGCCCGCTCGGCTCATACAGCCATCTATTGATCTGCGTGACGGTGACGTCCAACAGTTTCAGAAAAAGCGCCTGCCCATTCAGAGGCTTGTGGTCTGTCTCGCAGCTCGCGACAGCCGATCCCACTCTCAGCTCGACCTTCACTTCGCACCGCCTTCCTCTTTGGCGCCCTTGCCTTCGGCATCCTCGGCTTCTGTGTCCTCGCCATTTTCGAGCGCATCGGCAATCCGCTCAAGAGCATCCGCCGACCGCGCAACCGAATTGATGACATGGCCCAGCCACGCAACGAACACAGCGGCGAGCACCACGACGGCGCACGCCCCCAGTTCCGGCAGCATGCAATCCCTTACGAACGACCACATCATTTTGCACCGCCTTTCCTTTTCGCGTCATACATCAGGTCGCGTGCCGTCTCCGCTATCTTCGCGTTTTCGCGGTATCGGTTGCGGGCTGTCTGGCTGATGTTCGGATCAGTCATCATCGACGCGTAAGTGACCCTTGCTCGGCACAGTATCTGCGTGACAAATTGAAAGTCCGTCTCGTCGATTTCAAGTATCATTTCACACCGCCTTTCGCCTGGAACTCCTTCGGGTTGCGCTTGTACTCTTCCTCAGTCTGCCACCCGCGCTCGTGGCACGCCTTGCATCCGTTCCCCTGGCACATCCGGCACACGCAATGCGGCTCGGCGGCGCTCACGAAGTTGTACGCATTATTGAGATTCACCAGCGCGTCCTGTCTGATCGCCGCGAACTGCGGCAGTCCGTCCTCCATGCCCTTGCGCAGCGCCACCCTTGCCTTGCTGATCGTCGCCAGCAAGTCGGCCAACACTCCGCCCTCGAACGCCGCATTGATCTCCACCGGGATCTCGACGCCGTACCTGTCCACAGGCATCTTTCGCGTCGGCCTTGCCGGTGCTTTCAACTGCGTCTTTGCTACAGTAGGACGGACGGGCGCGGAAGGGGATTCGACCACCTCTGGAACCTTCTTCGGCGCTGGCCTCACAGGGTACTCTCGCCCGTTCGCGCCTATCAGCTTCGTCGGCCTCACTGGCGCCTTCGACTGTATCTTTGCTACAGTTGGACGGCTCGGCGCCTTCGGCATTTCCCTCAGCCGTTCCTGCACGAAACGCTCTCCAGTGGTGCGGGACACTCCGCACCGCTCCGCGAGATTCCCGCCGGTCGGCGTCCCTCCAAAGATCGCCTCGCGCCGCTCCCACACCATCGAAAGGAAGTGTTGCACATCCGCCCTCGTCGGGCGCTTGCCTTGCTTATTGTTGGCCGTCCCGCCAAACACCACCGCGTCGTCCTCCGTGCCCTTGCGCACGTCCGCCGCAATCGTCGCCTTGCCGTTCTGCTTCGCCGCCATCACGCGGTGAAACCCGTCCGCAAGCCAGTACCTCTCCCCATCCGTGAACACCGTCACGTCCGGGAACTGCGCGCCGTCGGCCATCGCCTCGGCGTAGTTGTTTATCGTGTCCGCATCCGTGCCCGCCCTTGTCTGCAAGCTCAGATCGAGATCCGCAATCTTGACTTTCATTTGTCTCGCTCCTGGATAAATGCCCCGCCCCCGCGCCTAGTACGGGGACGGGGCCGTGTGAATCACCCGCCGAACGCCTCATCGACGGCCTCGAACAAGTTTTCGACTTCTTGCTGTGTAAGCTCGTCGGGGTCTTTTCCCTCCGCCGCCTTGTCATAGACGTCGAACCACTTCCCGTCATGCTTCGCGCTCTGGTACGTCTCGCCGTGCTCCTTCAGCCTCGCGCAGAAGAACGAGAACGCGCCGTTCGCGTCCTGCGGGAAGTCGGACGGCTTCGCCACGTGACGCACGGGCGCGGGAGCGGCCGCAGGACGCGCCGGCGCGGAAGGGGATGCAACCACCCCCGCGGACGGCGCGGACGCAACCTGCGCCGTCTGGCGCGTTGTCTGCGCGGTCGTGGTCGCCACCTTCTTCGGCGCGGACGCAAACAGCGCCTTCGCCCGCGATCCCCACTTCGCCATCAGCGTTGCGCGGTCGGTGTTCGCCCCCTCCGGGACATACCCCGTCCGCCCCGCTCCCTTCGGCCTGTTCGGATCGTGCACCCACACCGATTGCGAGCCGTCCTTCGTCTGGAAGTTCAGCTCGACCTCGCCGACCGCGGCCAGGTTCCCGAACGGCGTCCCTTCCTCGTCGGCGCTCTGGAACCAGTAGAAGTCATCGAACGAGCGGGGTTCCCACCCCTTCGCCCACTCCTTCAGGCCCTTGATCGTCGCCTCGTTGAAAGCACCATCCGCGCTCGTCAACCAGAAGCGCTTCAGCACCTCCCAGTCGTACCCGTTCTCCTTCTTGTACCACGCCCCCGTCTGCGGGTCTTTCACCGCAAACCGGATGTCGAGAATGAGCTTGCCGTCCTTCTCGTAGCATGATGCCGTCGTGGGCTTGCCCACATACGTCCCGTCAGGGATTCCGTAAGAATATCCAGCCATTGTCTTTCCTCCTAGTGAATGATCTGCGACCAGTCGAAGATCGCCTCGTTGTTCTCGTCCCAGTTCGGCACCTCGAACGCGCACCCTTGCACCGTGCGGCTCTTCGCCATCATCGTGGCAATGCCTCCCGTATACAACGTGCGCGTCATGCCGCCCTTCGCCTTTCCCTTCTCCACGGTCACGTCGGCCGCAAGGAAAAGCAGGTGATCGGTCTTTTCGAGGAAGGTGCTACGCCCTGGCGCCTTTCCCTTCTCGCCTTGCACAAGGCGCGGCTGGTTCTGCCAATAGTCACCGCCGTCCGCGTTCGTGAACCTGGTCGGCTCCGAGTGTGCGATGGCCAGCACGTTCGCGCCCCCATCCACAAGCTCGTCGATCAGCGGATAGATCGGCGCGAACTTGTCGAAGACCAGCTGCGCACCCTTGCCGTACATCCACTGCTCCAGCGACTTGCGGATCGTCGCGCTGTCGCCCGGGATGCTCTCGATGCAGTTCTGCGCCGCCCACTCCTGGGCACGCGTGAAGCTGTCGATCACGATGTTGTCGTACCCCTTCACCGCATCGGAGCCGAGGAACGAGATCAGATCGTTCCATGCCGCCGCTGGCGCCTTCGGGTCGTACTTCAGGAACTTCGGCGTGATGTTCGCCGTAAGTCCCATCGCCGCCAGCTTCGGCCGGATGATCTTCAGCGATCCTTCCAGGTCGATGAACAGCGTCCGCCCCGGCATCATCGCGGCGAGCGTTGACTTGCCCGCGCCACCCGTGCCGTGCAGGCCGATGAAGTGCCCGCGCTTGCAGTCTTCCCAACTGTCCACGGTCTGCCCCTCAATAGGAGCAGAAGCCGCCATCTTCGGCGCAGCGGGGAAATTCACCGCGCTCGGTCTCTTTGGTATTGCCATTTTCTTTTTCCTCTCGTTTTCTGTTTACGCCCTCGCCGCACCCTGCGGCTCGGTAAGTTCTTCGTGATGCGCGATCTTGAACCCTTCCGGCGGACGTCCCTCGTCCACCGGGATGCGGTTCAGACAAAAGCCCGCGAACGGGCACGACCGGCAGTTGTCTGGATTGCACGCCCTCGGATACGCGTACTCGGGCCGCTCGGCCCTGCGCGCCTCCGCCGCGAAGTGAAGGAGCATCCGACACACTCCCAGCCGCTCCCTCTGGAACTCGGCCAGCATGTCCATCGTGATCTCCACCTCTCGCCGCGCGAAGTATTTGTCCGTCTCCGCGCTCATCGCTTCGAGGATGCGGGATCCGTACTCGTCCGGCGTCTCTGCATGTCCGCTCACACGCTCGCCCTTTGACGCGTCCGCCGTCAGCTTCGGTGTCCCGTCCCTCTTGATGCGCCGGTTGCCGTCCGCATCCAGGACGATCGGCAAGCCGTTCTCGTCGAGGTCTGGAATGTTCGCCTTCGGCTGCAACTGCGGCTTGCGGATGACGTCATACACGCACACCGGCAGCTCGCCCGAGGCACCGTACACCCATCTCGCATACGCCAGCAACTGGATGTTGAACCGCAACCGATCCCAGTAGTCGCTCGTCTCCGAGAGGTCATCCGAGGTCGTCTTGCGCTCCCACACCACGCGCCGCCCATCCTTCAGCACTGCAAGGCCGTCCACCTTGCCCCGCTGGTAGAACGTGCGACTCTGCATGATCGGATCGGTAAATTCGACCTCCGGCTCCATCGCCGCGCAGTCGCGATCTTCGATCTCGCCATAGGTCTTGTCGTACGCCCCGAGGATGCCGAACACCTTTGCCGCCATCCACTCGTCGAGCGTCCCGCCCGTGAGCGCCGCCTTGTACTGGTTCTCGAAGTCCAGGCCCTTTGCCCTTGCCTCGCCGCCGTTGTGTACTGCCGTCCCGATCCTCAATGCCTCGGAGGGGTTGACCTCCTTCAGCCCGAGAATGTTGTCATAGTAGTACCTGCGCGGACACCGAAGGGCGCACGCCATGCTCGATGCGGTCAGAATGATCTTGCTCACTTCGCACCGCCTTTCCGCCTGGCCCGCTTCTCCATGTCCTCGGCCGCCCGATCCGCCATCTCGTCGGTGAAGGTCATTTCGGCCTGTTCCATGTCGCCCGACTCCAGCTTCTCGATCTTGACCTTCTCGGACACGGCCGCGTCCTCATACAGACGCACGACCAAATCCTCGAACATCTTCTGCGTTTTCTTCGCGCGGTCGTCCTCCAGCGTGGTCGCCCCGACAAGCGGACCGTTCAGATCCTTCTGCTTCCTGTCGAACTCGATCAGCTTCAACACTCCGCGCCGCAACCCGTCCAGGTGCATGATATAGTCTTGCCTTGTCATACTCCCTCCTTCTCGACGAATGCGCTGTACTCCTTCTTGATCTCGTCTTCCGCGTCCTTCACAATGCGCCTCATTTTGTCGGCGTCTTGAAGGATGCGCGAAAACTCCTCTCGGAGCGCAAGTATCACCTTCTTCAGAACGTAGGCGCGCAAAATCGTTGCGACGTCCTTCTTCGATGGTATCACCTGCTTCACCGTGATCGCACATGTAAAGTCGTTCGTATGGTCGTCTCCGGCCATTCTGAAATCGACTTCCATCTTCCCGGACGCGGTTCCGTTTTCCCGTTTCGAACTTCCATCCTCGTCTGCGACCTCAATCTTCAGAAGCCCAGTCTCGATGGTTGTCGCAATGTCCATCTTGAAGCCCAGCAGCATCTCGATGTCCTGCGGCGTGGCGTTGGGAAAGCGCTTAAAGTAATCCCGCACCGTCTCGCGTTGTTTGTCGTTTAGCATTTTATCGTTCCTTTCGTTAGTCTTCGGTTTCCTCATCGTCCGCGGCCTCGCCATCCGGCGCCCACCTCACCGTCTTCGGCTCTTGAAGTCGAAGCAGCTCATCGTGCGCAATCAGCAATTCCCGCTCCTCGTCTGTCAGCGCATTCCGCGCCTCGGAGAAAAGCCCGAGGAGAAGTTTCGCGTTCGACAGTCCCCACTCTTTGCCGAGCGTCACCCCAATGTCCTCTGCAACAGCTTTCGCCCATGTCTCCGGCACTTCGAGGACGTTCCCCACTTGAATGCAGAAGTACGCAACATCCTTGACTGGCGTCGTCGATCCAGAGAAGCAGTATTCGCCCAGATTGAACGCATGCTGAAACGCGAACGGCGCGAACGCGGGAATGTTCCTGTCGTACAAGTCCATGATCGCATCCGCAAGCGCGCCAGACTTGCACCACTCCTCCAGCTTCCGCCTCGCCTTGTTTGCGGCCAGCTTCCGCTTTCGCGCTTCCTTCTCCTCTTCGGTCATGCCCCCGCCAGCCTGCCCGACCTTTGGCCGCTCTCCCCACTGCATCACGGTCTCGTCGTTCCAGTCCTTCCAGACATACAGCGTATCGTGCCGCGCGTCGCGCTTGGGTGAGAGGTCGATGGAGTAGTCCGGGTGCTGTTTGCCCTCTCTCACCTCCACGCCGTTCGCCTTCGCGTTCGCAATCGTCGTCTTGATCGCCTCCGCAACCTTCCGCTTGTAGCACTTCCCGTCCATGCACTTCCCGAACGTGGCCGGCTTGCCCTCCCAGTCGAAAAGCTCTGGCGCACATCCCGTGTTGTTCGGGCACGTCTTGCATGGCGTCCTGTCGAACACCGCCTTTTTCAGATCCTGCGTCTCGCGGTCGAACTGGCTCTCGATGTCGCACCACCTCAATGCCGCGTCGCGCCGATTGAAGTCCTTTGCGCCCTTCAACCGCTCTTGCACCTCCTCGGGGTACGCCGCGACATGCTCCAGGCAGTCCGTCGTGATCTGCTCGCCCTCCTTCACGCGCTTGCGCCACGACTTCGAGAGGCGCGAGAGATTCAGCCTGCGCGCCACCCATTCGCGGCCGCGCCCTGTCTCCGCGGCGATCTCGTCCTGCTTCATTCCCGACTTCACGAGACTACCCACCAGCTCGGATTCGAGAAGGGGATCGGCGTCCTTGCGCTGCAAGTTCTCAATGAACGTCATGCGCCGCGCGGTCGCCTCGTCCACGCCCTTCAGGATGTCGCAAGGCACACTTGCAAGCCCTGCCAGCCTTGCGGCCACAAGCCGCCGGTGTCCCGCGATCAATACCGCGCTGTTGTCTTTGTCCAGCATCGCCACGAGCGGCTGTATCACGCCCAGCGACTCGATGCTCTTCACGAGGTCGGCCACGCTCTCGGGCGTGATCTTCCCTCTGGGGTTCCACGGCGCGACCTTCAACAGATCGACCGCGATCTCCCTGCGCTCGCGCTGGTACTCCGCCACCTTCGGGGCGACGACCTCCTCGCGCGCTTCCTTCGGCTGTCTCGCAGCCTTCTTCTTCGTCTTGCTCATTGTCTAGTTGCCTTTCGTTTGCCCTCCGCACGGACCATCCATGCGGAAATTCCACTTGACGAAGCGAAGGATCCGCCCGTTCGGCATCTTCCTCCAGTCCGTCCGCCTCCAGTGCCACGGCGCCATCCTCTGCAACATGGCCAGCATGTTCCATTGGGTAATCATCGCGCGTCCTCCTTCTTCGTCACCCTGCCGCGAATCACCTTCTCGACGTCCTCCCGCAGCCAGAAGCGCCGTCCCCCATTCACCATCGGACGCGCCTGCGTGAAGTCGATCTCGCCCGCCTTGAATCCCGTCTGCATCCTTCTCTGGAAGGTGCAGAGCGAGAGGTGCGCAAGCCTCGCCACATCCTCGTCCGTCATTATGTCATCTTCTCGAATCATTGTCTGTCCTTTCAAAAGTTCCCGGCATTGCCTACGCCGGCCGGGGCGGCGATTCCACTCTCGATCACGACGCATCCCGAATGGCCATCCGCACCACCTGTGCGGCGGCAGTGCTCGGCTTCGGCTCGCAGCGCATCGCGCACAGCTTCGCCGCCTCGTCGCTGGTCAGCTCAAAGGTGCAGCGCA
>ODAJ014740138.1_pt1 | contig 42956 bp, 32 predicted proteins | sample 1539241 | NCBI WGS metagenome assembly ODAJ01 (sample SAMN02144231, study PRJEB22623) | gut metagenome | biome: sheep rumen | host: Ovis aries | place: New Zealand
GTACATTTGCTCAACGATGGTGACTCCATAACCGTGTAGAAATCATAAAAAAATAACTTTTTTACACTCTTTCTGCGGCGTTTTTGCATAATCACAGGCAAAAACGCCTTCTTTTTGCACGTTTTTTACCCTATATATGGGGGGCTATTAAAAATGTGCATCAAAAAATTCTATTTTATGAATAAAAACAAAACTGACACAGAAGAATTAATGAAAAGCAATCATCGCTATGTAGAACTGATAGCAAAGCAATATCAAAATCGTGGATTAACAATGGAACAGCTTATCGAGGAAGGTAACAAAGGACTGATATATGCCGCTGAACGGTTTGCCTCCAGCAAGGGCCTCACCTTCATGGGTTATGCCAGCTGGGTTGTGCGAATGAGCATTCTTCAAGCACTGGCAGCCATTCTGCAAGGTGCCCCTATCCCCAAGAAATTTGTACCAAGAAATCGAAACTGAAACAATCGCAACTAACTCAACACCTTAATTAACTTACAAACTCAGAAGAATGATAACAACATTAGCTACAACAAAAAAGGAATTTCGCGAAAGGCTCAACGACCTCAAAGTAATGCAGAAATGCATTTTCAGCCAAGACGAAATCGATTATCTCTCAAACGGCATTAACTTTGAATGTGTGGAACTGAAACAGGAGGATGAAGAAGATGACGAATTCCTAAAACTATTCTCCACATGGTTGCATGAGCGCCCCAAACGACAGGGATATGTAGATTATTACATTATTGTCTGCCATCGAAAAGGCGAGCATCTGACTCCTGATCAGTTTGAATACATGGAGCGCAACGTCGCCGAGTGCTTCGACACAAGTCATGGTTGGCTCTACGAAATAAACCATCGCATGCGCTTCCGCCTCCGCATCCAGCTGATTTGCAGCTATAAAAAAGAATTTCATCGTTTAACAAGAAAAGAACTGAATATATGGAAATGACACACTTGAATTTATTTCACGGACTTGTTGCCGCAGGCATGAAAATGCGCTATGGCAGCAAGCCTGGCAAAGAGGCAACTTTGAGATGCCTTTTTGAGAAAAAGCACATTATGGATGCAGATTTCATAGATTACTACCTGATGGCCTTTTGGATTTTCCGCCATTATTCAACATCTGCAGAAGTAGCTGTCTGGCCACGTGGCGCTATGCCCTCGTCTCTTATTTGCTATTGCTTGGGACTTACAGAGATAGATCCTATCAAGTATGGTCTTCATTCCGCTCGTTTTGTAAATGATGAGTTGCCCAAGTTCCAATTCGACATAGAGGCCTCGCGCTTTGAGGACTTCAGGAAAGGAGCAGAAGAGCTGTTGGAAGCCAATGCAGACGGCTATGATATCCCATCTATTCGCAAATGCCTGTTTCAGGACCTGACTCCAATGGATTACCTGAGTAAGAAACGGAAGCGACCTTTACCTGAAGACATTGACGATGAGCTCGCACGCTATGCCCTCAGATTTCTGCAAACTATGGATTTGTATGAAACCTACGTTAAGAATCCCAAGTGTGACATTATAATCTATCAAGAGGAGATGCTTGACATTCTCAAGGATACTTTTCATGTCCTTAGTATAAAAGCCAACAATATTCGCCTGAGCATTCAGCGAGGAGAAAAAGAGCAGGTTGAGGCATATAAGAAGGAAATCTTTGCAGACCTCAAAGATATAACTCTCGCAGAAGCAGAGGGCGTTTGGCAACGACTCACCAGCAATCCCCAAGCGTTTCTAAAAGCCCATGCTGTGAGTAGGATTCTGGCACAATATCGTTATGAATTTTAATTCATTTATCAGAAAAACCTTATGAGACAATTAAAGATTCAAAAGAGTATTACCAATCGCTCCAGCGAGGCTCTTGATAAGTATCTCGTAGAGATAAATCGTGCTCCGCTTATTTCCATTGATGAGGAAATAGAATTGGCACAAACCAAACGAAAAGGTGGAGTTGTTGCTAAACGTGCTAAGGAAAAACTTGTTGTTTCGAATTTGCGATTTGTTGTGTCTGTAGCAAAGCAATATCAGCATCAGGGGCTGTCGCTTGTTGACCTTATTGACGAAGGAAACATCGGGCTAATCAAGGCTGCCGATAAATTTGACGAAACACGTGGTTTCAAGTTCATTTCTTATGCCGTTTGGTGGATTCGCCAGAGCATTCTTCAGGCTATTGCTGAGCAAAGTCGTATTGTGCGTTTGCCACTAAATCAGGTAGGGTCGCTCAATAAGATAAATCGTGAAATTGTCAAGTTTGAGCAAGAGAATCAACGACATCCAAGTATTGGGGAACTGTCAGAAGTAACAGAAATAGATGAAGAAAAAATCTATCAAAGCCTTATGGCAGATGGGCATCATGTTTCTATTGATGCACCATTCCAAAAGGGTGAAGAAAATTGTATGCTTGATATTATGGAAAGTGGTGATGATACTCGTACCGATAAGGGCGTGGACCATGAGTCAATGGCGCATGAATTGAATACAGTTCTTGGCAAAGTGTTGAAGGATCGTGAGATAATAATAATCCGTGAATGTTTTGGTTTAGGATGCCCGGAAAAGGGGTTGGAAGAGATAGGTGATGAACTGGGCCTTACACGAGAGCGAGTTCGTCAAATACGTGAGAAGGCCATCGTGAAACTTCATGATTCAGGCAATGCACAGATATTAAAGAAATATTTGGGATAAAAGGTGTAAAATACTTCTTCTCCAAGCAATAATCCCCAAGGACCTACCCCTCATAGAGACCCTATGTTTGAAAGTAAGGTGATTAGGGGAGGTGCCTATTATGGCTTTGCAAATTATTGTCGTGTGTCATGTCGTGATCATTATTCGCCTTCTTTCTATCACAGTAGTTTCGGATTACGACTTGCCCTTAGTATCGAGTGATATGAACTCAAGCAACATACCAAAATAAACACATGAAAATTTGCAGAATAAAAATAAATTTGTAAATTTGCAAAATCTAACCAAAAGATGAAGTCATCAAGATATGATTGAAAAAGAGATAATAGAAACATATTATTTTAATCCTTACTAATCCTTGCAAGTTTTTGCAATATTTGCAAGAATTTGAATGCGAAGAGGATATAATAAAACAAATTTCACAAGCTTGTGAATCACAAACTTGTGAAATTTATGTGAAGTAGTAATCCGTAAATACCTGGGGGTGAGAAGGATGATGTCTAATGCAAGAAGGTGGATTTTCTTGAAAATTTTTAGTTAGACTTTCTTATGCTTTATACATCTCTTCGCCATCGACTATGGTGGCTACGATGTTTGCCTGTGCCACCTTCTCGATGTCATCGTGCAGGAAGTCGCAGTCAAAGACGGTCATATTAGCTATCTTGCCATACTCAATAGAACCCAGACGATGCTCCTGATGGAAGAGTCGGGCAACGTTGATGGTCATGGCACGCAGTGACTGCTCGCGAGTGATTGCTTCCTTCATATTGCGTGGATTTGTTATGCCGCCAAACGCTTCCTTCGGATAGTTACGTTTCTCTGCCGTATAAATACTGAGTTTGATGTCCATCATCGGTGAAACGGGGTAGTCGGAATGGAAGACCACATTGGCACCAGCATCATAGAAAGAATTGATGGGGTATGCCTGATCAGCTAACTCCTGACCGACGTAGGCTACTTCCTGCTCATACAAACCAGGTGCCTTCGGTGACCATAGTGGTGCTACGGCAGGAACGGAGCCTGTTGCCGCCATGCGCTTTACGTCCTCGTCGGTAACGAAATGCAGGTGCGCCAACACGTTGCGCTGATCGAGATTACCTGTAATCTTCTCTGCATCCTCAATGCAGCCCAGCATATAGTGTGTAGCACCGCCGCCCTCTGAGTGAACGTGTACGGACATGCCCTCCTTGTCAGCCTCCACAATCAACTGCACCATCTTGTCGTGGTCGTTGAAGCGTTCTGCACCATGATAGCCTGGTGAGTCAAGGTAATCCTGATTTTGCCAACCTGTATGAGCCTCTGTCACACCATCTAAAAAAGCCTTGGCACCGATAATGTGGAAATACTCGCCGCTCATATTGGCACGTTGGGCTGCTATGCGGGCAATTTCCGCCTTCGGGTCGGCTATGTTATCGGTGACATACATCCATGCATAGGTGCGTAGCTTCAGCTTGCCTTCTTTCTGCAACTCGTAATATGCTTGTGGGGCAGCGCGATGAACAACCTCTGCGCCAGCATCGCCAACGGCAGTGAAGCCTGTCTTGAAGGCGATGTCCTGCCAAGCGAGCAGATATTCCTTGATATCTTCTACTGTAGTAGGCAATTTCGGTACTATCTCGAACACAGGACCCTCGCAGATATATCCATCGGGTTCGCCGTTTTTATCTACGTGTACCAGGTCATAACCCCATTTCTTAGCGTATGCCGCATCAATTCCTGCCCATTCCATCGCCTTTGTATTGAGCAGCATGGAGTGTCCGCCGCCCGTCTGCATGAGGAGTGGCTTTTCGGAGCAGATTTCATCAAGGTATGCCTTGCTGACATATTCCTCATTCTCCACCCAGCCTGAAGCTATATAAAAGTCGCGTTGTGGGTTTTTCGCTATGAAGTCCTTCATGACTTCGCGGTATTTAGCATAGTTGGTGACAACGCCTGCCTGTGTCAGGTCAGCCTGTCCGATGGCGCGGTAGCCTGCCAGATGGCCGTGACAGTGGGACTCGATGAAACCGGGATAAATGAAGTTTTCACCGTAGTCCAACACCTGTGCGTCTTTATCTGCAAGCTTTTTCGCTTCTTCTATGCTGCCGATATATGCGAATATACCGTTTTTCACTAATGCAGCCTTGGCAAAGGGCCGCTTTTCATCCATAGTGATGATGTTGCCGAGAAAGAGAGTCTGTTTCATCATTTCATTATTTGTTTTATTAGTAACTATTATCTCATCATCTTTTATAAAACAAGCCACTAGACCGTAAGTGATAGTGGGTCGAATCCATATTTCGGTAAGGAAGTAGTTGGTGTATTCGTCGATAGGCTCATAAAACATGATGTCAAGATGGTAGAGTGTGGCTATAAGCGCATCGATAGCGAAGATAATCCATAGGTTATTCTTGGTATAGCTCTTCCATTCCCGACGGGCATAGAAATAGGTCAGCATGATGAGCAGCATCACTGCCAGCGTGAAGCATGCCGAGCTCATGGGGAGGTTGGCTAACGGCGGTGGGAAGAGAATGTCGCGTAGCAGCACCGTCATTCCCATCGACAATGAGCACCAGTAGTTGAATTGGTGGGTGGTGATGCGGATGTTGTAGAAATACATCCAAATCATTGCCAGGCAGGCGATGTAAAAAAGATTAAGTACCAACTCAGGCCAGGTTTCTCTGAATCCGAAATAATAAATTCCGTATAGCATCATTCCTACTGAGAGTGTGCCGCCAATAGCAGTGACCATAATGTCGGCAACCTTGGCATTCTTCTTGAATCTTGTTTGCATATCTTATACTGTTTTTGTTTACGAATGAAGATGTCTGATGTACTCACGCTACTCTTTTTCGGGGAATTTTCCGTTGAGGATATAGTTTACGATATACATTACGTCAGGCATGCCGATGTCGCCGTCTTGGTTGGCATCTGCCGCCTCTGTATTGAATGATGGGTCTGGGGTGCCAAGGATATAGTTTACGATGAACATTACATCCGGCATACTGATTTCCCCATCGTCGTTGGCATCGCCGATGATGGTTTTTCTGTCTTCCCCGACAGCCTCAAGGACTGGCAGTGCCTTGCCTTCATAATCAAACCATGTGGTGTTGCCTACAATGTTCCCGTCTTCATACCATTTGTTTCCGCTCTTTTTGAATGCCCAAGTTGGCTTTATCCATGAATTATTCACCTTTTGCTCAATCATTACTGGATCCCAGTACAGGTAGCCGAGAATGTGGCTGTTGCTTTTGATAACGGCCTGCAATTCCTGCATAAAGCTTTTCTGACCTGCTTCCGTAGCCTCGTTATATGGAGTTCCATTGAGGTGTAGCTGCCCTTCATAGTTGCCGCCATAGCGTCCGCCGGGACGATATTGTGTCCATGAATATCCCACTTCCATAATAAGTGTTTCTTTACCATATCGGTTATACATGGTGTTGGCAAGCGATGTAAGCATTGTCGGTTTGCTGTTGGTCCAGAAAGGATAATATGATGTTCCGACAATATCGTAGTCGAGGTTGTTGGAACGCATGGCATCAAAGAACCACTTATATGTTTCTATTGTGATATTCTCGCTCAGTGTCAAGTGCATGATAACTTTTGCTTTTGGACAGGCTGCACGAACGGCGGCACTACCTTGGTTGAGGAGGGCTGCCACATTAGCCATATTATTGTTTGAAGCATAGCCATTGACGGCATCGATATTATTGCTATGCCCAAAAAGAAAACCTGCCTGTATCTCGTTGCCGATGCTGACATAATCGGGGGCAGTGCCTTGGGCATTCATCTTTTGAAGGAAGTTATATGAGTAGTCATATACGGCAGTCTTGAGTTGGTCAAAAGAGAGGTCTTTCCATGCGCTGGGCTTGAACTGTGTCTTGCCATTTGTCCAAAAGTCGCTATAGTGGAAAGTCAACTCTATCTTCATATTCCTGTTCTTGGCACGTCGGGCAAGGTCGAGGACGTCATCTTCATTGAGATAGTTGGCTGGCAGTTTGTAATTGTATGTAATGCCATCAACTGTGTAGCAAATCTCGTTACCAGGATTGTTATACAGGCGTAAGCGTACGAAATTTACGCCATTCTCCTTCATTATATCAAGTGGGTCTTTTTGAATACCTGAGGCATTATAAAACTTTGCCCCCATGTCTTCTATGTAGTTCAGCATGGAGATATCTCCGCCACGAAGGTAGTCTCTTGCTTCTGGTATTGGCTTGTCGAAACGTATTGTCTTGGCGGCAGAGTCAAAGGTTATATTATATGTATCCGCTTCTATATCTATCCAGCCGCTGGCAGAAGTTGTCAGCCCCAATGGGATGGCAGTGCCTATTTCTTTTACGATACCCTCATTGTCTTTTGACCATCCATATGAAGTACTCCATGACTGGTTGTGGATGCAGAAGTTTATTCCTGACTCTGTAACATGACAATTTTCCAGGACATATACACCAGAAGTTCCTGTTTCTACGAATTGTCCGATATTTCCGTCAATATTGTGTTGTTTAGAGTAAAAATACAGATACCAGTCGGCGGCATCGCCTGCTAAAGCATTAACATTTAGCATGCCGATAAAGGATAAAAAGAGGGTAAAGAAAAGTTTTTGCTTCATACTTTCTGAATGTTTTATCTTGTTGTTGAGATAACTGTTAGGAGGTTTATGCTGTTGAGTTGCAGCAGGGGTGTCGGGCTGTTGTCGAGAATTGCCTTTTGTTCTTTCTGCAGGTATATGGGTGCGTCCTTGCTTAGTGGCAGGATGCGCAGTTCCACCTTTTTGTTTGCGAGGTCAGCCATCCTTACGAGCATCGGCTTGCCGTTCCAGAAGTTGTCCATTACGAGTTTCCCGTCAGCATATATCCTGGCGCAGTCACCGGCATAGTCTATTTTCAGGAAGCTATCGGCACCAGTCGGCAGTCCCTTGATGTCAATGTTCCATACGGCAGCCCCCTCGAAGTCTTCGTTTGTCGGCATGGCAGCAACTTTCTGCGCCCCCATGGGAATGGTTCGTGGCGCTCCGGCATCCTTTACCTTCTTAATCTTGCTGTTGCTGAGCTTTTTCAGGGTCTTCCATTCTTCCTCTACTATCCTGTCCCCATCCTTATATATGATGTTGCCAGCCTTCTTGGCAAAATACAGCCTGTCATCAATTTTGAAAGACCTGATAGCTTCGTCCTCAGAAAGGAGAACAATCTCCAAATCTTTTACTTCCCCTTTACCTTCCTTTTTTACTCCTATTTTTAACTCCTGCTTTAAACTTCCATCAATCCATATCTCTGGTTTCATGCCTTTTATAGGTATGAAATACAGGGTGTTGCCAATTTTGCAGAACGGCTGTGCATTGGCTGTAATGCTGTGTCCGTTGAATGGCATATCCACTGGTCGCACGAATGCCCTACCTCCTTCGTTCTTGATACGTACATAGTCATTATAGAATTCAAAACATCCGCGACGGGCATAATGCTCCGAGATGCTATCTACATCCATTTGGCTCAGCATGTCTCCCCAGTCAGCTAAGAACTGATGCAGCAAGCGTGTTTGGTGGAAGGCGTTGAGGTTTGGCTGTCCCATTTCTCCAAGCGGAGCCTGGAAGTCGTATGTCATATAAGGCATATCGTTATAGTTCGTTACCTTTGTAGCTTGTGTCTCTGCCATAGTATGCTCAGCGCAATAAGGGTTTGTTCCTCCGTGATACATGTAATACCCCGGAAGGTTAGACCCCGAGCCCAGTTTGCATATTGCCAATGGCATCGCCTCGTTGCCCGACATGTTTATGCGCCTGTGGTATGCCGGCATCATGCCGCCTCCCAGTTCGCAGGTGAGGTAGGGGTAGGAGAGTGAAGAGTTTTCGTTCCCTTCCGTCAGTTCTTTCTTGCTGAAGGTCTCTGTTGCGATGTTGGCATTTATGCGTTGTTCTTTCATGATGAAAGCCTTCGGATAATCGCCAGGCATATCGTCGAGGGTCCTGTCCCAGAAGCCATCGGCATAGTCGCCATAAAGGGGCAGCAGCTTTCCAAATTCCTCGGTTCCATTGAGTTTTGGCCATCCTGTGCGGGTCATGAAAGGAACGTCGAAACCGATGCTGACAGCCATCTTTCGTAGTTCCATGAAGTAGCTCCATGGTCCGCGACATTCGTTCTCTATCTGCACTCCTACCACTGGACCGCCGTCCTTCCACAGCAGTCCTCTTGCCTGAGCAAAGATGTTTTCGTAAAGACTCTTTGTGGCAGCAAGGAAGCCAGGTGCGGTGCTCCTGAGTTTGAAGTTTTTGGGGTCGGAAAGTGCTTCCTCGACAATCCATACCGGAAAGCCTCCCTGATAGACCTCTCCGTGACAGAAGGGACCTATCCTCAACACAACAGGCATATTTTCCTCCTTACAAATCTGTAGGAACTGCCTGAGGTTTTTGTTGCCGCTCCAGTCCCATTGTCCTTCTGTCTGCTCATGATGAATCCAGAAGCAATAAGTGGCAATAATGGTGATACCACCGGCGCGCATCTTCTGTATTTCGCGTTTCCACTCCGTAGCGGGAACACGCGCATAGTGTATCTCACCCATAACAGGCAGTACATGTTTTCCACCTACGATAAAACCGCGTGAATCCACCTCAAAGGTGACACCTTGAGGATTTGTTTTTGTTCCGAACTGGAACGACCTCTCCTGTGCCACTGCGCACAACGGCAGCAGGAAGAGAAGAAAGAGGAATTTATATTTCATAATTCAATTTTCAATTTTCAATCTTCAATCTTCAACGTTCTCATCGCGTGTATAGCGAGGTGGTTGGGGTCCAGTGCTTCTACCTCTGCAATATACTGTGCAGCTTTTTCTTTGTTGCCCAATCCGAAGTACCCAAGGGCAAGCATCAATTTACAGTGTATCTGATTAGCAATGTTGAGGTTGCCCTCCCAAATCTGCAGGTCAGGCAGTGAAACAGCGAAATAGTCCATTACGACATCATCGAAGATGTGTTGCTTGCCATAGTTCAGTAGTTTATAGAAGCGACCATTTGCTTCGCCATTGCGGTGTAATTTCTTGAGTGCCAAGCCCTGATAAAATATCTTTTCAGGTTTTGCATCATTATAGTACATCGCTGCAGCAGGCTCCTGCGGTCCTTTGGTTGCCTCTTCCCAGCATTCTTTGGCTTTGTCCGTTTCTCCTAGTTTCTCGTAAGCACATCCTAAGAAGTAGTAGAAGTCGCTCTCCTGTGCTCCATACAACTTGCCCTCACCGAGATGGTGTGGATATTCCAGACACTCTTTCAGCAGTTTTATAGCGGTAGCCAAAGAACTCTGGTCACCCTGTGCCAGCAGTTGTTTTGCCAGTTCTGTGCGTGCCAGCTGATATTGTGCAGGAACCTTTCCTTCACCACCCTCCCAAACGTGGAAGTTATGGGCATCGATAAACTGCATAGCCTCTTCATAGTTGCCAGTCAGGTTGAGAAGAGTGGCGTATTCCAGTTTCAGGTCCTCTCGTGTCTCCACCATATCAAGGTGCTGCTGCATCTGTGCTAGTCGCTCAGTGTGAGGTTTGCCGAGACGCTTGTAGAGTTGATCTAACTCCATGAAGATGCGGGCGTCGCTCTTGTCCAGCTCAAAGGCTTTCTCCATACATATAACGGCTTTTTCGGCATTATATTGCTTATTGAAATATGCTAATGCCAGATTTCTCCATACAGTAGGGAACTCCGGATTTTGTTCGCGGCTGTTCTCCCAGTGTTCTGTTGCAACGTCATACTGGCGTTTGTCGTAGTACAGGCATCCGAGGTAATAGTGAGCCTTGCCCGACTCTTTTCCGTCCTTTATTGCAGCCTCCAGTGCCAGTATGTCCTCTATGCGGTTAGGGAAGCAATAGTTGGAATCGGCTTTCTCTGCTTCTGCCAGATATTTTGCGTTGTGGTTGCCATAATAATAAAGGTAATAATATGTCATAGGGGTTGCAGCACCCTCTTCTATCGACATCTCCAGAATCTTCTCTACATCGTCAGACAGTCCTGCAGCAGCATAGTCGAGAGCCAGTTCCTGATAGTTGTTTGGCATTCCGTGCATCAGAATTTTCATCTTGTCATATTCCCCCAGTTCATAGAGGCAACCATAGTTGAAGAGGTCTGTCTTCAGGGCTTCCTTGCAGATTTGTTTTGTCTCACCGTCTTTTTCCATCAGTCTTGCAACAGCAGCCTTCAGAGTCAAAGCCTTCTGGTTGTGGGCATTGTTGTTGAGACAGCGACGCAGTTCTTCCCAGGCATCATCGAGACGCCCTTCCATAACGCTTATCTTTGCAGCCTCGAAATATCCCGCATCAGCCCATGCCTTGTTCCATGTTACCTTCCAGAACAGGTTATAAGCCTCTTCCCTGACCTTTGACCTTTGACCTTCGACCTTCGACCTTTGACTCTGATACTTCAGGCAGATAGCCAGATTATACAATGGTTCGCCGTCATAGGGTTGTGGATTACGTTTCATGGCGAGTCTTACAGCTTTTCTGAGGTAGCCCTCTGCCTTGTCGAGGCGTCCTTTTCGGATATACCATAGTCCCATAGCATTCAGACACCTTATGTCGTTAGGGTCACGGCGCAGGGCCTCCTCATAGTAGTCTGTAGCAATATATGTAGCATGACGATACTGCTCTATATGTAGACCTGTGAGGTATAACTGCTCGTTGGTCTTTATCTGCTCTGGCAGTAGGGCAGCTTCTGCTGCGTCAGGGATTGGGCGTATCTCGTCAGGCTCTGGAGCCCATGTAAGGACAGGGCGTTCTTTGCCATATAGCTCCTTGTATATTGTCAACTCTAACCAATCGATTTCCGCATCAAAACTTTCGGAAAGTATGGACTCTGGACTTATTGTGCGATACTCATCATATATTTTTTTGCCGTTTTTATCGGTGAAAACAATGTGGATACCTTGTTTACTGGTACCTTGTATCTTGAATTGATATTGCCCCTTCTTTATTTCTTCTATGCCGAAGATAAGGTCCTTGCTGGCATTCTTCACCATTCCCACTTCACGATAAGGCATGAAATACTGCACAAACTGTTTCTCTTCGTAAGGCATGAGCCATGTGAAGTCAGGTTGGTTTTCAGTATATACGCCCGCCATCAGTTCTATATAAGGTCTGTAGATTCCTCTCTCATCCTTGTCGGTCAGAGAGCGGTCCCAGGCCCGTCCGAAGTCACCATTGCCCCAAGTCCATTGTTTCTTGCCAGGAGAGAAATGGTTGGATGCCACATGCAGCATGCCTGCCTGTGTATCGTTTTCATATCCGCCTTCAAAGTTGTATTTTGAGTTTACTGCCATATACGATGTCGGCACCTTGATATTCTTGTAGTTAGAGATATCAACACCTGAAGAGTAATCCATCTTATAATACGTTCCAGTAGCGATTGGAAACGATGAAACCGCACGTTTTCCGTGGTCGAAGACAGCATTCACATCCTGCGGGAAGACACTTTGGTATGCATCATTTACCTCTACGGCAGGATTAGCCCACCATAGGAAGGTCTGTGGCACATCGGTGCGGTTATACAACTGCCCCTTTATCTCAAGATATGCGCACCCTGGTCGTAGTGTAAATCCTGCCATTCCCTTCTGGTGGAACATCTTTTCGTTTTCGCTTACCCAGACGGTGACAGAACCATCCTCGTTCTCTTCTATGGTGCTGTCAACGGGCAGGTATGTGCTGGGACGATGATGCTGAGGCCAGTTAAACTCTATGCCACCGCTAATCCACGGTCCCAGAAGACCCACAAGTGCTGGTTTTATGACATTATTATAATATACGAAGTGGCGCTGGCGAATCTTGTCATACGCCATTTGTACCCTGCCACCCAGTTCTGGGAGTATCATAACCTTTATATACTCGTTCTCAAGCCATACAGCCTGCCACTCGTGGTCAACGGGCTTTTCTTCTATAGACTCGATAACAGGGTAGGGATATACCACACCACTTGAACCTTGATAAACACGCTTCTCAAGGAAAATAGGATTCTTTTCTGCCTTACCTACCTCATATGTAGGAATAACAACGGTTTCACGCCAAGCTTTTACCATCTTTTTATTTATATTAAACATTAAACATTGACCATTGACCATTGACTATTACTCCAGCTCTCTTCCTTTTGTTTCAGGACATCTCTTATATAAGAATATGAAGGCGCAGAGGCAGATGGCGCTGTAAATCCAGAAGCTGCCGCTGGAACCTAATGCTGCATTCATTGAGGGGAATGAGAATGTCAAGGTGCAGCAGCCTACCCACAGTGCGAAGGTGCAGGTGCCCATTGCGATGCCTCGTATGCGAGCAGGGAATATCTCTGACAGCAGTACCCATGTAATAGGTCCGAGTGTCATAGCGTAACAAGAGATGGCGGCAACCACTAACACCACCATCATGATTCCTGTCACCTGGATGTAATAGCAAGTGCCGAGAATCAAGTATATCATGCACAGCCCTCCTGCTCCGAGGAGCATCAGGGTGCGGCGTCCCCAACGTTCTACCGTGCCCATTGCAACAAAGGTAAACAGCACGTTGGCGATGCCTGTGATGACAATATTGATGAACATACCATCTACGTCAAAGCCTGCAGAAACAAATATCTCCTGTGCGTAATTGAAGATTACGTTAGTGCCACACCATTGCTGGAAGACGGCAATGAAGAGCCCTAACAGCAGAATGTTTCGATACTGAGAGCTGAACAAATCACTGAATGATACGGACGAGTCTTTCTTTTCCGTTTCTCCATTTTCTTTTTTCTTGAGGAATACAGGGCTTTCAGGTATGAAGAAGCTGAGTATAAGGAACAGTCCTGCCGGTACCGTCTCTGCCCAGAACATCCATCGCCACGCCCATTCGCGTCCCCAACCTTCTTCTACTCCGGTACCGATGAGCATATTTACCACTTGTGCAGACAGAATGCCCAGCACTATTGTCATCTGGTTTATACTCACCATGCGTCCGCGAATATCTGCGGGACTCACCTCTGCTATATACATTGGTGCCAAGGCACTTGCAACACCAATGCCCATACCACCGATGAAACGGGCGATATTAAACATCGTGAAGTCATCATACCACCCCGTTGCAACGGCACTGACAGTAAAGAGTACAGCCGATAGCATCAGCAGCGGCTTCCTGCCATAACGGTCTGCCATGCCTCCTGCTATCATAGCACCTACGAGGCAGCCTACCAACGCTGTCGTCATTGCAACACCCTGCATAATGGGGTCGCTGCCAATGTTGAAGTACATCTCATAGAACGGTTTCGCACCCCCTATGACAACCCAGTCATAGCCGAACAGCAGTCCGCCCATGGCTGATACCATACAGATAAAAAACAGATAAAATTTATTCATAATATATTTACGGTTTTTGTTTTCGTAACGAAGGTTTTCGGCTGCAAAGGTATGGAATATTTGCAAAACAAAAGATAGACTTTCTTATTAAAAAAATGGATAATATTATTAACTATTTATTTGGATATAAGAAAAAAGAATAGTAATTTTGCTGCCAAATAAATATTTTATTATGCAAAAACAGAAAGAGGGATTCAGCGGGGAGCGCACTGTCATTCTACCGCAGATAATGGTTGAGAGGTCACGGAAAGACCCATTGCTCTCCAGTCTTTACATAACAGACATAGGCTATTATCCTAATGCCTATAATCATTATCGTGAGCGTAAGGCTCCGATATCCGAGTACGTGCTTCTTTATTGTATAAGTGGCAAAGGGTATGTCCGTCATAGCGGAGAAGAATACCCCCTGAACCAAAACCAATATATTGTCTTGCCATCAGAAGTAAGCCATACCTATTGGAGTGATAATAAGAATCCCTGGACTATCTATTGGATACACTTCAATGGCAGCCATGCCCCTTATTATGTGGAGGGAGCGCAGAAGCCACAGGATGTGAAGCCCGGGCTCACGTCGCGTATCTCCGATAGAAACACCATCTTTGAAGAAATATTCACTACCTTGACATTGGGCAATGAGATGGAGAACCTCCGTTATGCCTCGTCGCTGTTGCATTACTACCTTGGTTCTATGCGCTTTCTGCAGCAATTCCGTGCCGTCGGCAAGACTCTCCGTCCCGACGTGGAGAAAGACTACACCTCCATTGTCATCCGCTATATGGAAGAGAATATCGAGACCCGTCTCTCTCTTGATGAAGTTGCCAGTTACCTTGGCTATTCCGTCAGCCATCTGTCGGCAATGTTCAAGAAGGCAATGGGGGTCAGCCCCATCAATTATTTTAATCAGCTGAAGGTACGGCAAGCCTGCATCCTGCTACGTGAAAGCAACATGAAGATAAGCCAGATAAGCCACAAGGTAGGTATCAGCGACAGCTATTATTTCTCCCGACTCTTCACTAAAATCATGGGAATCTCACCCAAGGAATACAGGAGAGTGGAGCATTGACCATTGACCGTTGAAGATAGACTATTCTCCTTCCCTTGGAAGGGTAGGGGTGGGGTCACTCCTCTTACCCCCTCCTTGACAGATTGCAGACATGCAATCCCGCCAATGACCCCATCGCGGGCAGATTGCAGATGAGAAATCGGGTTACCCCCCTCCCCAAGTGACCATTTTCAATTCCTAATTCCTCACTCCTAATTCCTCATTACAATTCACTTTACAAGGTGGTATTGGTTGCCGGAAAGGGCTCTTACGAAGCCTTTCATCTCAAGGGCAAAGATAGTGGCAGAGATGGTGCTGATAGGCAGTTCGGTCGCCTGTGACAGGCTGTTTATGCTTTGGTCGCCATGTTGCAGAACGGCTACTATCTTCTGCTCATCGTCGGAGAAATCGGTAAAAAGCTCTCTTTCAATGCCTTCTTTGCGAGCCTGCTGTATCTCCTTTTCGTCGTGCCATCCGAGAATGTTCGTGATATCTTCTGCGGAGGTAACGAGTGTTGCCTTGTTGTCTCGGATAAGGTTGTTTGGTCCTTCGCTCATGGGTGACAGAACAGAGCCCGGGATGGCGAAGAGCTCGCGGTTATAGTCTATGGCAAGGCGTGCCGTAACCATTCCGCCGCCATGGGAGGCACTTTCTGGAATAAGTGTGGCATCGCTCATGCCGGCAATGATGCGGTTGCGCTGCAGGAAATTACGGGCCTCGGGAAATACGTCGTGAAAAAACTCTGTAATGACGGCTCCGTTACCAAGAACCATTTTGTTGGCTTCACTGCGGTGATGTGCAGGATATAGTGTTGCCTGCCCGTGTGCCACGATGCCGATTGTCGGCAGACCATTGTGAAGTGCCGCCCTGTGGGCTGCTATGTCTATTCCGTATGCAAGACCGCTGACAATATGCAGATTGGGAAGTTTTTCAGCCATCTTATCGACTATTCTGTCAATACAGTCCCTGCCATACGATGTGCATTGGCGAGTGCCGACGATGGAAATAGCATGTTGTGCATTAAGATTAGCCTTCCCACGAACAAAAAGCACCATAGGGGCATCGCAGCAGTTCTTCAGGCGTTGGGGATAGTCGGGGTCGGAGATGGTAATGATGCGTACCTTGTTCTTCTGGCACCATTCCTCCTCTGCCTTCGCTTTTTCTGCAAGATGGGGGAAGTTGGCTGATATTCGGGAAGAAAGAAATTCTAATGCTTCCTCTGCCGAACCTTTTTCGTCAATAGCCCTTTTGGCATCGATGAGGCTCAGTTTCCCTAATGTCAGTTGTGATATGATTAGTTCTGCCTGCAAAGGTATTGTATTAAGGTTTGTCCGACGGCTTTTAGGGTTGTCTTGTCTATATGTTGCATATCGTCGTTGACGGTATGCCATGTAGGTCCGAAGCTGCTTTGTTCGCAGTCTGGGTAGTATGGTATGATGTCTATTGTCGGTATTCCTGCCTCGTTGAGTGGCTTGTGGTCGTCGGTTATGGTGCCGCTTATCTCGTGGATGAAGAAGGAGCCGTATCCGGCTTCGTTTGCTGCCTGCCATACCTCCGTGACTGTCTGTGGGGCATAGCGCATGGAGAGCCCTTCCTGATAGAAGTGTGCCCCTTGTCCGCCTACCATGTCGAGGAGTATTGCTGCCTGCCATTGACCATTGACCATTGAAGATTGACCATTGACCATTCTCCCTCCCTCGGGAGGGTCGGGGAGGGGTAATTCTTCACTCCTTTTGTACTGCTGTGCAAAATATTGTGAGCCGAGAGCCCATGATTTCTCGTCGTGGTTGTCTGACCATTGTGGTGAACCGTAGTCTTCTGCGTCGAAGCATACGAAATCGATGCCGATGCTGTCGCCGATTATGCGTGCTATTTCGAGCATCACGGCGACGCCGCTGGCACCGTCGTTTGCTGCCATGACAGGGGTGTGGTGGTTTTTCTCGTCCATGTCATTGTCTGCCCACGGACGGCTGTCCCAGTGGGCGCACAGCAGATAGCGTTCCTTGATATTTGGATTGATACTCGCTATGATGTTGGTGGAGGCGAGCATGGTGCCGTCCCATCCGCGCAGATTAGCTTTCTGTGTGACGACAGTACAGCCATATCCCTTGAACTTATTGATAATCCACTCGGCACACTGCTCATGCGCCTCGGAATTCATGATGCGTGGACCGAACTGGCATTGCTCGGCACAAAAGACGTATGCGCTGTCTTCGCAGAATGTCGGTCCGCAGAGTGCCGTCGCAGGCTCGTCGGAAGCAGCGGGCTTGCTGTTCTTGCACCCGCAGAGTATGAGGCACAGTAGGAGAACGTTGAATATTGAATTATTGAACATTGAACATTGAATTATTGACCATTGACTATTCTCCCTCCCTCGGGAGGGTCGGGGAGGGGTAATTCTTCACTCTTCACTTTATGCATCACCCTCAGCCAGTTGCCGCCCCATATCTTCCTGATGTCTTCGTCGGAGTAGCGTTTGCGGAGCAGGTGCATGGTAAAGTTGATGGCGTCAGAGGAGCATGCCATTCCCGGCACGCCGCCATCGCCGTCAAAGTCGGTGCCGATGCCCACATGGTCTATGCCCATAATCTTTATGGCATGCTCTAAATGAGCGATTCCGTCGAGAATGTCTGCTTCTCCGTCTTTGCGCAGGAACCCGGGGTAGAAGGTGGTATGTGCCACGCCGCCAACCCGTGCAATAGCCCTCAGCTGGTCGTCTGTCAGGTTGCGGGGATGGTTGCACAGGGCTTTGCAGTTGGAGTGGGAGCAGACGATGGGGCTGCTGCTTATTTCCAAGGCGTCATAGAAGGACTTCTCGCCACCGTGTGAGAGGTCAACCATGATGCCCAGGCGGTTCATCTCGCGTATCACCTTCTCGCCAAATTCCGATACCCCTCCGTGGGTATTGCTGCCTCTTGCCGAGTCGCAGATAAGGTTGTCGCCGTTATGGCACAGGGTCATATATACGATGCCGCGTTCGGCAAAGTGCTGCAGGTTCGTTATGTCGTCCTCTATGGCAAGTCCGTTCTCAATGCCCAACAGGATGCTTTTCTTGCCCTGCTCCTTATTACGGGCGATGTCCTCCCCGGTACGTGCCAATGCAAGACACTCTGGTGCGCTGTTGACGATTTGCCCGATTTTGTCGAAGATACCGTCGGCATATTCCCTTGGCGACCCCTCGCTGTATGTCTGGGGTATATATGCCACCATGACGGTAGCATCCTGATGTCCCTCCGTCATTTTCGGGAGGTCAACGAGGATGCGCGGGTCGCGTTTCAGGAAGTCGATGCCCTTGGGAAAGAACATAGGGGTGTCGCAATGGGTGTCGAGGGTTATGATATGCCGGTGCAGCGCCTTTGCCTGCTGAAAGGTGCGCGCCTCGTTTACAAGCCATTGGAAAAGGGGCAGCCCGTCGTCACCGAGCCACTCCGGATGCCACTGCACACCCATGATGGGCTTGTGCTCGGTGCTCTCCATCGCCTCGATAATACCGTCAGGCGAGGTGGCTGTAGCCCTGAAACGCTTTCCGGGGTTGTCAACAGCCTGATGGTGGAAGGAGTTGACTCGTAATTTTATTGAAGATTGAGGATTGAAGATTGAGGAATAGAGGGAGGCAAGGACTGAGTCGGGGGAGATGTTCACCTCATGTGTGGCGACAGGTCTGTCTTCCTCCTGCGAGTGGTTATGTGCCGTCATGTCGCTGATGTCCTGTGCTATATGTCCGTCAAGGGCAATGGCAATTGCCTGTATTCCCCGGCATATCCCGAGCATTGGCATGTTGCGGTTGTAGGCATGCCTTACCGTGAGCAGTTCCGCATGGTCCCTGACGGCATTGACGGTGCCGAGCTTAGGATGGGGAGCCTCGCCAAACCATTTAGGGTCGAAGTCGCCGCCTCCCGTAAAGACGATGCCGTCCAGACGTGCCAGGGTGTCAGTGATTACCCCTTCGTCGTCAACAGGCGGTATGATGATAGGCACGCCGCCCGCCCTTACTATCTGCTTGTGGTAGGCATCGCGCAGTGTTACGTCAATGTCGCTATGGTTGCCGGTTAAGCCGATCAGGGGACGATTCATTGGTCTTCGGTGTGAATTGGTACATCACGTTTGATGGACTGGTCGAGCGAGATAAGCGTCTCTGTCGAAACCACGCCGTCAATGGACTGCAGCGTGTCGTTGAGAAGTTTCATCAGCTGCTCGTTGTCGCGGACGTATGCCTTGACCATCATGGTGTATGGACCGGTAGTAAAATGACATTCTACGATTTCGGGAATGTTTTGGAGCTTCTTGACCACGTTCTTATACATAGACCCGCGCTCCAGGCTGATGCCTACGTACGTGCACGTGCCGTAGCCGATGCTCTTAGGATTGATGGAGAAGCCGCTGCCGGTGATGACACCGTCTTCCTTGAGTCTTTCTACACGCTGGTGTATCGCGGCACGTGAGACTCCGCATTGTTCTGCCACGTCCTTGAAGGCAATGCGGGCATTCTTTGATAAGATAGAAAGAATCTTTCTGTCCAGTTTATCTACTTTTTCCATAGCTGTAATGCTTTGTTTTCTTCTTTTTCCATTATTTCCCGCTCACCGGGTCCTTTGTCGTTTATTCCGCAAAGATGCAATATGCCGTGTATTATAACCCGATGAAGCTCCTCGTCATAGTCCTTCTCGTATTTCACGGCGTTGCTCTTCACGGTGTCAAGGGAGATGACGATGTCGCCGTTTATAGTGTTGCCCTCATCGTAGTCGAAGGTTATGATGTCGGTATAGTAGTCGTGCCCGAGAAATTCGTTGTTGACCTCAAGTATCTTGGCATCGTCACAGAACAGGTAGCCTATCTCGCCCACCTTGTATCCATGTGCGGATGCTACCTCTTTTATCCAGGCTGTCGTTTCGCGACGGCGGATTTTAGGGAAGGGTATGTTTTCGCTGTTATATGTAATCATGGCAGGAAGTCTGAAATGTCTTTACCGAAAGTCTTTAGCGTACGGACAAGGGATGATGAGAGGCTGGCATACAGGGGATTGGCAAACAGGAATACCGTCTCTATGCCGTTGCTGAGCATCCTGTTATATTCTGCTTGCGTACGTTCGTATTCAAAATCCTGCACACTCCGCACTCCCTTTACGATAGCCGTCGCATTGTGGCGTTTTGCAAAGTCGATGGTAAGGTCGTTGTATGCCTCTACCTCCACCCTGGAGTCGTTGCAGTAGATGGTCTTTATCTCCTGAAGACGCTCTTGCAAATCCTCGGGATGTGGCTTGTCGGGATTGTAGCCGATGCCAATCACTATTTTGTCAAAGATAGTGAGCGCACGGCATACAATGTCGTGATGTCCTTTTGTAAAAGGGTTGAAGGAACCCGGAAAGATAGCAGTTTTCATCTAATCGAATAATGAAGGATGATTGTTTGCAGAGTACATATTTCGTCCGAGATGCTGGTAGGCAAGGTCGGTTACGACTCGACCCCTTGAGGTGCGCTTTATGAAACCTTCCATGATGAGGTATGGCTCATATACATCCTCTATCGTGCCGGCTTCTTCACCGATGGCGGTGGCAATAGTGCTGATGCCGACAGGACCGCCACCAAACTTGTCGATAATGGTGAGCAGTATCTTGTTGTCAATCTCGTCAAGCCCGTAACCGTCTATGTTCAGCGACTCAAGAGCCAGGCGGGCTATTTCCATATTGATGCTGCCGTCGCCTTTTACCTGGGCAAAGTCGCGTACCCTCCTGAGAAGGCTGTTGGCTATACGTGGCGTTCCGCGCGACCTGCGCGATATCTCTTCGCATGCGGCATCGCTGATAGGCATATGCAATAGGCTGGCTGAGCGGCGTATTATCTTGGACAGCATACCGGGATTGTAGTATTCCAGGTGCATATTAATGCCGAAACGTGCACGCAGCGGAGCCGTAAGAAGTCCGGAGCGGGTAGTGGCACCAATCAGGGTGAAGGGGTTGAGGTCTATCTGGATAGAACGTGCCGACGGACCTTTGTCTATCATGATGTCAATGCGATAGTCCTCCATGGCGGAATACAGATACTCTTCCACAACAGGGGACAGTCGGTGGATTTCATCGATGAAGAGCACATCGTTGGACTCCAGGGAGGTAAGAAGACCTGCCAGGTCTCCAGGTTTGTCCAGCACCGGTCCTGATGTTAATTTAAACCCTACCCCCAGTTCGTTGGCTATGATGTTTGACAGTGTCGTCTTGCCCAGTCCCGGCGGACCATGTAGCAGGGTATGGTCAAGTGGCTCACCGCGATATTTGGCTGCCTCGACAAATATGCGGAGGTTGTCAACCACCTTTTGCTGACCGGCAAAATCATCGAAGCAGAGAGGGCGGAGGGCCTTTTCAAATTCCTTTTCGGAATTGTCCTGTCGTTCTGTGTGTATGTTAAATTCTTCTTGCATTTTGCTGCAAAGATATAAAAAAACAAGCGAAGTGCAAAATAATAATCATTTATTGTTTGCGTATTTTATAAAATTTATGTATTTTTGCAACAAAATGTATTGTAATGACAAAAAGCAAAGGTAAAGAGAGTAAGGGATTTCTATTGGCAGAGCAGGCACAGTTCGTCTATGCTGCATTGACAGCAGTGCTGATATTGTTTACGTGGACCAACTTGCAGAACCCGCAAGGATTGCTATGGGAAAGGGTGACGATAGTGTCCGGGACATTGGCATTGTGGATAGTGTATAGGATATGGCAATCAAGGATTATTATGCTATGCAGGGTATTGTATTTGCTGATGATGTTAGGCCATTGGTATCCTGATACGTATGAGTTGAACAAGCAGTTTGGCAGTTTTGACAACGTATTTGCCCAATATGAACAGAGTTTGTTCGGATTCCAGCCGGCGTATGAATTTTCAAAGGCTTTCTCTTCTGGATTCTTTTCAGAATTGATGTATGCAGGATATATGTCATACTATCTTTTCTTCGTATTTACTATATTGATAGTGTTCTTCAGAGATTATCAGCAGTTGAGAAGAGTTACCTTTATCATAATCACCTCCTTCTTCTTGTGTTATGTGATATATCTTTTCTTACCGGTCACAGGTCCTCAATATTACTTCTATGCGATAGGAGAGGACAGTGTCGTTGCAGGAAATTTTCCTGACATAGGGAAGTTCTTTTCTGATACACAGGAAAGTCTTCAGGCACCAGGATGGAAAGACGGCTTCTTCTACAGGCTTAACCAGATACCGCATCAGGCAGGAGAACGACCTACCGCAGCCTTTCCTTCCAGTCATGTGGCAGTTTCAACATTGGTGATGCTGATGGCAGCAAGGATGAGAATGTGGAAATGGCTTATGATACTTGCCATTCCTTTTGTACTATTGTGCTTGTCAACGGTATATATCCAGGCTCACTATGCAGTAGATGCCATTGCAGGAATGGGCTTCGGCATGGTGCTATTCATTGCTCTTGGAGGCCTAAAGCTGAAAAAATGTGGTGGATGATGATGCCGGCAGTCACCGAAACATTTAAGGAGTGCTTGGTGCCAAATTGTGGTATCTCTATGTGTCCGTCACAGATGTCGATGACTGGCTGACTTACACCTTTTACCTCATTTCCAAGAACGATGGCAGTCTTTTCTTTCTTGAAACAATAGTCGTGTAACATTGTGGAACCATGACATTGTTCGATAGCTAATACCTTATACCCTTCTTTTTTTAGCGATTCCACCGCCTCTGTCGCATCCTTGAAATATCTCCACATAACGGTGTCCTCTGCCCCTAAGGCGGTCTTGTGGATTTCCTGAGATGCTTTCAAGGAACTGTCGGGAGTGGCAGTGATACCGCATAGATATATGGCTTCTACTCTGAAAGCATCAGAAGTGCGGAAGACGCTACCGACATTATACAAAGACCTCACATCGTCGAGTACAACGATGAGTGGCAGCTTCTCGGCATTGCGGTATTCCTCAATGCTGAGGCGGTTCATTTCAAGGGCAGTGGTCTTTTTCATTAGAACATTTGGCTGACTCTTTTTATGCCATTGACAAGGACGTCAACCTCTTCCTTCGTATTATAGAGAGCAAATGATGCTCGTACTGTGCCGTTTATCCCTAAGCGGTGCATTAGTGGTTCGGCACAGTGATGCCCTGTGCGTACGGCAATTCCTAACCGGTCTAAAAGGGTTCCCATGTCAAGGTGGTGGATATTACCCACAAGGAAGGAGATGACGGCATCGTGATGCTCTGCATCCAACGGACCGAAGATTCTCATCTCAGGAATCGTTCGCATCTGTGATAATGCGTATGAGGTCAGTTCACGCTCATGGGCTTCTATATTGTTCATGCCAATGCTTTCTATAAAGTCTATGGCTGTGGCTAAACCATGTGTGGCAATATAGTCTGGGGTACCAGCCTCAAACTTAAAAGGCAAATCAGCGAAAGTGGTCTTTTCAAAGCTTACAGTGCCTATCATTTCGCCTCCCCCTTGATATGGCGGCATCTCTTCAAGAAACTTCTCTTTACCATAAAGTACTCCGATTCCGGTAGGACCATACATCTTATGACCTGAGAAGGCGAAGAAATCGCAATCTAAATCTTCAACGTCAATCTTCATGTGTGGAGCACTCTGGGCTCCATCCACCATGCAGGGAATTCCGTGTTCGTGGGCGATACTAACGATTTCCTTTATAGGGTTAATCGTTCCCAAAACATTGCTGATATGGGTTACACTAATGAGTTTGGTGCGATTGGTGATGAGATTTCCTATTGCTGCAATATCCAATACACCGTCGTCTGACATTGGTATTACCTTTATTATAATACCGTTTTTATTCGCTTGTAGTTGCCATGGAACAATGTTGCTATGGTGCTCCATCTCGGTTATAAGAACTTCGTCCCCTGCCTTCATGTATGCCTCAACAAAACTGGAGGCAACAAGATTTATGGACTCCGTGGTGCCACGAGTGAAGATAATCTCGGATGTACTCTTGGCATTGATGAATTGGCGCACCTTTTCCCTGGCACTCTCGTGCAAGTCCGTGGCTTGCTGTGAAAGGTAGTGTACTCCGCGATGTACGTTGGCGTTGGCATTGAGATATTCCTCCCTCATGGCATCTAATACACATAAAGGTTTTTGTGTCGTAGCGCCATTATCGAGATATACAAGAGGATATTTATTGTATATTTTTTTCGATAAAATGGGGAAATTCTCTCTTACTTGCATATTTGGCATGTTCCACATTTCTCTTCTTTGCTTAATCGTTTATCTACAAGGATATGTAATCTGTCTTTGAAAGCACTCCAATGCATTTCATCTAAGACTTGTGATATAAAGGCATTTTTTATAAGTGTTCGTGCTGTTTCTATGTCAATACCACGTTGTTGCATATAAAACAGAGCCCCCTCATCCATTACACCGACAGTAGAGCCATGGGCGCACTTCACGTCGTCAGCATAAATCTCCAACATTGGTTGGGTGTAAACACGGGCAGTATCAGCACAACACATATTGTTGTTGGTCATGTGTGAAGATGTTTGCTGTGCCCCCTCTTTTACAAGAATGCGACCGGCAAAGGCAGCTACAGCATTATCATCAGCAACATATTTATAAAGTTCTTTGGAAGTGCATTTGGGCACTTCGTGTATGATGAGCGTGTTATTGTCTATATGCTGATTACGGTCGGCTATTGCTGCTCCGTTGAGGCTTGCCTCAGCATTCTCTCCTCGTAGAAAAACATCTATGGCATTACGTGTTATGCCGTTGGAAAGGGTTATATTGTTATGATTTATTACAACATCTCTTTCTGCACTTATATATAGATTGGAAAAGCGACTGCATTGTTCTGTTGTTTCTTCTAGGTCATACATATCCAGATGAGAATTGGCTTTACAGAAAACTTCTATTACTTGTGAAGTGAGGTATTTCTTTTCTCCTCGGGTATGATCTACAAAGAATATTGTAGCTTCAGCATTCTCTTCCATTATGACAAGAATACGGCGGACAACCATAGTATCTTGTTCTCCAGATAGGGTGTTCTCTATTCTGATAGGGGTCTTTGCCACTTCGTTTTTAGGAATGTATATTACGAGTGGTGAGGCACAAAATTTTGTATTCAGGTAGGTCATGGGATCTTTATTGTCCGCTATCTTACCTAAATACGGAGTTATTTCTATAGGTGCTTCTTTTGCAGGATATACGTATGGCACTCCCTTTATGGTATAAGTTGTTGGCAATATTCCATAATTAGGAGCTAATGCTGTCATAACATCGGTATAACGGTATCGTTCAGCATATCTTTGCTCCTTTAGGAGGGGGGATATTATGTCGTATAGGTTGAAATCGTTATTCATTTTTAGAGACCCTTGACAATGAAATCAAAACCTTCGTTTTCTATTTTTTTAGCTAAATCAGCATCGCCCGTCATTACGATTTTACCATCTATAAGAACATGCACAACATCAGGTTTGATATAATCAAGCAGGCGTTGGTAATGTGTTATTATCATTGCGCTGGTTTCTGATGTGCGTAGTTTATTAAATCCGGTTGCTACTATGCGCAAGGCGTCAACATCCAGGCCAGAATCTGTTTCGTCAAGTATGCAGAAGGTTGGTTCCAACATTGCCATTTGGAATATTTCGTTGCGCTTCTTCTCACCTCCAGAAAACCCTTCGTTGACAGAGCGTTTTAGCAGTTTCTGGTCTATTTCAACTAATTGGCGCTTTTCCTTCATCATTTTTATGAAGTCGGATGCCTTTAAAGGTTCTTTGCCCATTGCTTGTCTGCGTGCATTTACGGCGGCTTTCATAAAGTTTGTCATAGAAACACCTGGTATTTCAACAGGTGCTTGGAATGACATGAAAATACCGGCATTTGCCCTTTGGTCAGCAGTCATTTCCAACAGATTCTGCCCATTGAAGATGATTTCTCCTTCTGTGACTTCATAGGCGGGATTACCTACGATAACATTTGAGAGTGTTGACTTGCCAGCACCATTAGTACCCATAAGAGCGTGTATCTCACCATCATTAATTGTGAGATTAATGCCTTTGAGTATTTCCTTTTCGCCAGCTCGGGCATGCAGATTCTTAATTTGTAACATATATAATTCTCCTTTTTATCCTACAGATCCTTCTAATGATACACTTAATAGTTTCTGAGCTTCTACTGCAAATTCCATAGGGAGTTGCTGTAAAACCTCTTTTGCGTATCCGTTGACGATTAGTCCGACAGCATCTTCCGTGCTTATACCTCGTTGGTTGCAATACAGTAACTGTTCCTCTGAAATTTTTGAGGTTGTCGCTTCGTGCTCCATAACAGCACTGTTATTATGAACATCTATATAGGGAAAAGTATGCGCTCCACAATGTGAACCTAATAAGAGGCTATCGCAGGAAGAGTAGTTACGGGCACCTGTGGCTTTAGGTGTTGCTCTCACTAAACCACGATAACTATTTTGAGAATGTCCTGCCGAAATACCTTTAGATATAATGGTGGATTTCGTATTCTTTCCCATGTGTATCATCTTTGTGCCAGTGTCTGCTTCTTGATAGTTGTTGGTGACAGCAACAGAATAAAATTCTGCCTGAGAATTATCACCACGCAATACGCATGAAGGGTATTTCCATGTTATGGCAGAACCGGTTTCTACCTGTGTCCATGATAGTTTTGAGCTCTCGCCCCTCAAGTCTCCACGTTTTGTTACGAGATTTAGGACTCCTCCTTTTCCATTCTCGTCCCCAGGATACCAATTCTGTACAGTAGAATACTTTACTTCTGCACGATCCTTTACTATAATCTCTACTATGGCTGCATGAAGTTGGTTCTCGTCACGCATTGGTGCTGTACATCCTTCCAGATATGATACATAGGAATCATCGTCGGCTATGATGAGAGTTCTCTCAAATTGTCCGGTTCCAGCAGCATTAATGCGGAAATAAGAACTCAATTCCATTGGACACCTCACCCCCTTGGGTATATAAACAAAAGACCCATCCGAAAATACTGCGGAATTGAGAGCGGCAAAAAAATTGTCACGATAAGGTACCACACTACCAAGATACTCTTTTACAAGATCTGGATGTTCTTTGACGGCTTCGCCTATTGACATGAAGATAATGCCGAGATCCTTCAGTTTTTCTTTGTATGTGGTTTTTACGGAAACAGAATCCATGATAGCATCAACGGCAACTCCTGAAAGGGCTAAGCGCTCCTCAAGCGGAATACCTAATTTATCGAATGTTTTTTCCAATTCTGGATCTATTTCCTTTTCCCCCTTTTTATTTCCAGACATCGGGTCGGCATAGTATGATATGGCTTGATAATCAATAGGGGGAATATTTACGTGTCCCCAAGTTGGCTGTTTCATTGTCTGCCAATGATGGAAAGCACGTAGGCGGAACTCCAACATCCAGTCGGGCTCTCCCTTCTTGGCTGAGATAAGTCTTACAATTTCTTCTGTCAGGCCGGCTGGGATAATCTCTGTTTGAACATCAGTAGTGAATCCGTGCTTATATGGTGTATATGCAAATAATTCTTTATCCATTGACATCTTTACATAGTCGTGTTTTGATGCTTTCTACTTGCTGATATATATTTTGGGCATCAGCATGTAGAAATTCTCCTTTCCAATATAGTATTTTTCCTTCTATCATTGTCATCTTCACATTCTGTTTTGACCCGGAATAGACAATGTTTTTCTCAATATTGTTAATAGGTTGCATATTGGGCTGTTGCAAATCTATCATTATGATGTCGGCTTTTTGACCTATTGACAGGGTTTCACAGTCTTTTAAATGCATTGCTCTGGCACCATTTACTGTTGCCATTTTCAGTACTTCTTTAGCATCAATGGCAGCAGCGTCATTTTCGTGTAGTTTCGCTAAGCCGGTAACTAAGAACATTTCTCTGAAAAAGTCAAGACAATTGTTGGAAGCAGGACCATCTGTACCGATAGCAATCGGAATGCCAAGTTCCATATATTTCTTTATTGGAGCTATGCCGCTGGCAAGTTTGGTGTTTGATCCAGGATTGGTAACAACAAACAAGCCTCGTTTCTTCATAACGTTGAAATCTTCTTCGCTCATGTGAACACCATGATATATTCCACCGCCATAGTTGAACATCCCTAAACTGTCTAAAAATTGTACAGGTGTCATGCCATATCGTTGCAAGCATCCTTCCACTTCCTGTTTTGTTTCGCATGCATGTACATAGCAGGGGCTTTTTTTCTCATTCATCTGCGCTGCAATAGCTTTCAGATTCTCTATATTTGTGGTATATTCAGCATGAAAACCGAGGATATAAGATTGTAGCGAGTTAGGTTGATTTATTTTATCATACAGGCGACTCATCTCACGGATATCTTTAGAGAAGTCATTGGCTCCGCTTGTCTGGACACAACGAAATCCCATGTCATCCATAGCTTTCGCAACGGCTTCTTGTTCCATATACATATCAAAACAGGCGGTAATACCGCTTGTAAGATATTCCAAGACGGATAGTTGTGACATCCAATAAATATCGTCAGCCGTCATGAGCGCTTCTATGGGGAAAATACTTTTTGTCAGCCAGTCATTCAATGGCAAATCATCAGCAAGTGAGCGTAAACCACTCATGCCGGAGTGTGCATGAGCATTCTTAAACCCAGGCATAAGGAGATTCGCTTGACAATCTATTTCTTTGTCGAATTGTCCGTTAGCAGATTCCTTGCCAATAGCCACAATTTTCCCGTCTTCAACGATTACTTCTCCCATAAAGATTTCTTCTTCTTTAGGGGACATCGTTAAAATGCGTGCATTGTATAGTCTTATTCTCATAGGGGCTTATTTATAGGCTGCAAAGGTACAATTAAGTTATGGAAAATGCAAGAAAAAGAAGAAAAATTTGCATGTTTAGTATAAAATCACTACTTTTGCGGCATGAAAAAATATTTATTACTTTTTGCTTGTGCTATTGCGAGTTCTGTTTTAGCACAAAAAACGACTACTCTTGGCGAGAATTCACCATTACGTAAACTGGCAATAGCCCAGATGGCAATATCAAATCTTTATGTAGATAGTGTTGATAATAAGAAGCTTACGGAAGATGCCATTCGCGGCATGCTCGAGAAATTGGATCCACATTCCACGTATTTCACGCCAAAGGAGGTAAAATCCTTCAATGAACCATTGCAAGGAGGATTTGAGGGCGTTGGAGTACAGTTCAATGTTCTTGAAGACACTTTGCTTGTTGTTCAGACAATAAACGATGGTCCTTCTGAAAAGGCTGGTATTATTGCTGGAGACCGTTTTGTTACCGTCAATGACACTGCCATTGCAGGTGTGAAGATGACGAAGGAAGAGATAATGAGACGCCTTCGTGGACCTAAGGGAACCAAAGTAAAAATTGGTGTTAAGCGTTCTGGTATCAAGGATCTTCTTACCTTTGTTGTTACTCGTGACAAGATTCCTCTTAATACTGTAGAAGCATCTTATATGATTAGACCAGGAGTAGGATATATCCGTTTATCTTCTTTTGGAGCAACTACACCAACAGAAGTCACAGATGCAATCAAAAAGATGCAGAGTGCTGGAATGCAAAATCTTATCTTGGATTTGCAAGATAATGGTGGAGGATATCTTCAAGCTGCTGTTCAGGTGCTCAATGAGCTGCTGGAGCAACATGACCTCCTTGTATATACCGAAGGAAGGACCTCAAAACGCCAAGAATATAGGGCTCGTGGTAATGGAATCTTCCGTCAGGGAAAAGTTGTTGTTCTGGTAAATGAATTTACCGCTTCTGCTGCAGAAATCGTCTCCGGTGCTATTCAAGACCAGGACAGGGGTACCATTATAGGTCGTCGCACCTTTGGCAAAGGATTGGTTCAGAGACCAATAGACCTCCCTGATGGCAGTATGATACGTCTTACAATTGCTCATTACTATACCCCATCAGGTCGTTGTATTCAGAAGCCTTATGTGAAAGGGGATAAGAAAGACTATTATATGGATGTCGAGAAGCGATATAAGCATGGAGAATTGACCAATGCCGATTCAATACATTTCGCTGACTCCTTGAAATTTGAGACATTAAAGAAACATCGTATTGTGTATGGTGGTGGCGGCGTAATGCCAGATTATTTCATTCCACTGGACACAACAATATATACCAAGTATCATCGTGAGTTGGCTGCAAAATCGGTTATAATAAATGCAAATCTTCGCTTTGCAGAGAAAAACCGCAAGTCGCTCATAAAGAAGTATGGTAAGGAAGCTACAACTGATAACGGAGAAAAAACTCCGGGATTTATAGCTTTCGAAAAGGAATACGAAGTTCCACAAAGTTTCATTAACGACATTTTTGCGGAAGGTGAGAAGCAGGGCGTAAAACCAAAGGATGATGCAGAAAAGGCACAGACAATTAAAACTTTGCGTCGAAACCTTAAAGCGCTTATAGCCCGTGACTTATGGTCTATCAATGAATATTTCCGTATATATAATGAGGAAAGTGAATTCATAAAATGCGCTCTGAAGAAAATTGATGAAAATTAATTACATGCACAAAGTATAGGGGTTTGTGCATGACAAAGGCACTTTTTCTCAAAAATATTTGTGTATTTCACAGAAAATAAGTACCTTTGCGTCCGATTTAAATAAAAATATCCCTTTTTATATAGGGGAATAAAACGATTAGACAATCCATTTTATAAACTAAAAATTAAGAATTATGTCTGAAATTGAATCTAAAGTAGTAAGCATTATCGTTGACAAACTTGGTGTTGACGCAGCAGAAGTAAAGCCAGAGGCAAGTTTTACAAATGACTTGGGCGCTGACTCTCTTGACACTGTAGAACTCATCATGGAACTTGAGAAAGAATTTGGTGTAACAATTCCTGATTCTGACGCAGAGAAAATCCAGACTGTAGGCGACGCTATTGCTTACATAGAGAACGCTGGCAAGTAAAAACCTGCTTGGTCAGCAGAATTATACACAGGTGATGGTAGGAGAGAATAATCCAACCATCACCTTATTTTATTTAAAAAGATAGAGTATGGAATTAAAAAGAGTTGTTGTAACAGGTCTTGGTGCTGTTACTCCCCTTGGTCTTACAGCAGAGGAGACATGGAAAAACATGCTTGCAGGTGTCAGTGGTGCTGATACAATCAAACAGTTTGATGCTTCGCGCTATAAGACAACATTTGCCTGTGAGGTGAAAAACTTTGACCCTTCCGTATGGATTGACCGCAAGGAGGTGCGTAAAATGGACAAGTTCTGCCAGTTTGCGATGGCTTCAGCTGCAATGGCTATAGAGGACTCTGCCATGAACCTTGATACTGTTGACAAAGACAGAATAGGTGTTATCTTTGGTGTAGGTATTGGCGGACTGCGTACCATGCAGGAGGAACTGGAGTATTATACAGAACATAGGGATGCCCCAAAGTTTGGACCTTTCTTTATCCCTAAGATGATTGGTGATATTGCTCCTGGTCAAATCTCTATTAAATATGGTTTTCACGGACCTAACTATGCAACCACAAGTGCATGTGCTTCTTCTTCAAATGCTTTGGCTGATGCTTTCAACCTCATTCGTCTTGGTAAGGCAAATGTTATTGTAAGTGGTGGTGCTGAGGCTGTGATTACAGATCCAGGACTTGGTGGTTTCTGTTCAATGCATGCTGTTTCTACCAGAAATGATGAGCCACAGAAGGCAAGTCGTCCATTCTCTGCAAGCCGTGATGGCTTTGTTATGGGTGAAGGTGCTTCTTGTCTCATTCTTGAGGAATTAGAACATGCAAAAGCTCGTGGCGCAAAGATATATTGCGAGATGGTTGGTGCAGGTCTGAGTGCTGATGCATACCATATTACCGCTTCTCACCCAGAAGGACTTGGTGCTAAGTTGGTAATGTCAGAAGCACTGAAGGATGCAGAGATGAACCCAGAAGATATCGACTATATCAATGTTCATGGAACATCTACACCGGTTGGCGATATTTCCGAAGCAAAAGCCATCAAGGATCTATTTGGTGACTGGGCATATAAGTTGAATATTTCATCCACAAAGTCTATGACAGGTCACCTGCTTGGTGCTGCCGGTGCTATTGAGGCAATGGCGTGCGTTAAAGCTGTCCAAGAGGATATCGTTCCTCCTACTATCAATCATGAGGACGGTGACGAGGACCCAGAGATAGATTATAAGATGAACTTCACATTCAACAAGGCTCAGAAGCGTACTGTACGTGCTGCCCTCAGTAATACTTTTGGCTTCGGAGGACATAATGCCTGTGTGATATTCAAGAAGTATGCTGGCTAAAATAGTTAATAGTGTAAGGTTCCTTTTCTTGTCTCGTAAAGAAAAGGAACTTTATACTGCTTTATATAAAATACTTGGCGTATGGCCAAGAAACATACAATATTACAAGGTAGCCCTAATGCATAAGAGTCTTGGGCATCGTGACATCAATCCCAAGACAAAGCGTCTCGGTAAACGGATAAGCAACGAGAGGTTGGAGTTCTTGGGCGATGCTATACTTGATGCGGTGGTAGGAGACCTTGTATATAGGCGTTATAAAGGAAAACCCGAAGGATTCCTTACTAATACACGTTCAAAACTGGTACAACGTGAAACGTTGGGTCGCTTGGCGCAGCAGATGGGAATAACAAAACTCATCATGGTAAGTGGTCGCTCTATACAGCATAACAGCTACATTGGTGGAAATGCCTTCGAGGCTCTTGTAGGAGCTCTTTATCTTGATCGTGGCTATGATGCATGCATGACATTCTGGAATAAACGTGTTATGGGCGAATATCTTAATGCTGACAAGATAGCTTATAAAGAGATGAATTTTAAGTCCAAGTTACTGGAATGGTCTCAAAAGAATAAGGTGCAGTTAGAGTATAGAATGGTTTCACAAAGGCAGGACGAGAATGGCTCGCCAATATTTGATTATGCTGTGGTACTCAATGGCATTGTCTGTCTTGAGGGAGAAGGCTATTCAAAGAAGGAAGCTCAGCAGATGGCGAGTGAAAAAACACTTAATAAGCTGAGAGCGGACAAGGCTTTTGCAGATAAGATTCTCGTAGTGCAGTTAGAACAGCAAGGGAGCGAAACAGAGGAAGGAAAAAATGTGGGAATAGAATCCTTTATGAAGGTGATTGCCGCAGAACAGGCAATAGACGAATTGTCTCTTGATGATGTGTCGGCAAAGGAATTGAGTCGTGAAGATATTATAGCAGCGGCTGAGGCAGCTGCATATTCAGAAAAAGAAGGAGTAATTTAGTATAGTCAAATATGAAAATAGCATTAATAGGATATGGCAAGATGGGCAAGATGATAGAGCAGATAGCTCTCTCACGAGGCCATGAAATCGTTAGTATCATAGATATCGACAATCAGCAGGATTTTGAAAGCCCTGCTTTTGCTTCTGCTGATGTAGCAATAGAATTTACAAATCCTGCTGTTGCCTATGGCAATTACCTAAAGGCTTGGGCTGCAGGCGTAAAGGTCGTTAGTGGAACAACTGCGTGGCTTAAAGATCATGGTGATGATGTTCGTAAGGCATGTTCTGAAGGTGGTAAGACATTGTTTTGGGCAAGTAATTTCAGCGTCGGAGTTGCCATTTTCTCTGCTGTCAACAAGTATTTGGCAAAGATAATGAATGGTTTTCCTCAGTATGACGTAAATATGGTTGAGACCCATCATGTTCATAAGTTGGATGCTCCTTCCGGCACAGCTATAACATTAGCAGAACAGATTGTAGAACGTCTGGACCGCAAAAAGAGATGGGCTTTGCATGAGACTTCTGCTGATGTCCTCCGCATTGACGATATCCGTCGTGGAGAGGTTCCTGGAATACATAGTATCAGTTATGACTCGCCGGCCGATGTCATCACTATAACACATGATGCACATTCCCGTCAGGGTTTTGCCCTCGGAGCTGTTCTTGCTGCAGAATATACTGCAGAACATACTGGCTTGCTTACTATCGATGACATGTTTAAATTCTAATAAATGATGCTCATGACGTAGCATCCTTAACGAAGTTAATGAAAGTAAAGACAAAAGTAAATATGAAGTTGCAATGGACGAAATTTGTAGTAGTCCTTGTGCTTTATCTCTTGTTTCTTTGGTGGCTGAAGAGTCTCTTGGGACTTATCGTCATACCGTTTATATATGATGCGTATATAAGCAAGAAAATCAGGTGGGATTGGTGGAAAGATCTTGACAACCCCATGAGAATGGTGATGTCATGGGTAGATGCTATCGTCTTTGCCCTTGTGGCGGTATATTTCATCAATCTGTTTTTCTTCCAGAACTATGTCATTCCTTCCAGTTCCCTTGAGAAGTCATTGTTGACGGGAGATTATCTTTTTGTATCAAAGGTAAGCTATGGTCCTCGTATTCCACAGACACCATTGACGATGCCATTGACTCAGCATACGTTGCCGGTAGGCGAGATTAAGAGTTATATAGAATGGCCTCAATGGGACTATCGCCGTGCTCCTGGTTTGGGAAAGGTGCAGCTTAATGATATCGTTGTCTTCAACTATCCTGCGGGAGATACTGTAGTTTCTGAACCACGATGGCAGCCTAATGATTATTATCAGATGGTATATGCCTATGGTCAGCAGATTCTTCATGAGAGTGGGGTAGAGGCTAACTTGGATTCTCTGTCACCAATGCTTCTGCGTCAGTACTACCGTATGGCTTACGCAGCAGGAAGGCAGTATATCTTGAATAATCCGAATGAATACGGAAAACTTATAGCTCGTCCGGCAGACCGTCGAGAGAACTATGTAAAACGATGCGTAGGTCTTCCAGGACAAACCCTCCAGATAAAGAACCGTGTAGTATATCTGGATGGCAAGCCTAACAAGGAGCCGGATAATGTGCAATATACATATTATATAAAGCTGAAGGAAATGATACCGGAAGATCTTATAAAAGACCTTGGCATTTCTCAAGAAGACCTAACCCAGCTCAATCAGCAAGGCTGTATGCCTCTGACACAAAGGGCTTATAATAAGCTTAAGGCTCGGAAAGATATTGTTGCTTCAATACGAATCAATAACGATAGAATTGTAGGCGACATATATCCTCTGAATGCAAGATATGGATGGACTCGGGATAATTATGGTCCGGTATGGATACCTCAAAAGGGAAAATCTGTAAAGTTGACACTCGAGAACCTCCCTATCTATGAGCGTCCGATTCGTGTTTATGAGGGTAATGACCTTCAGGTTAGTGAAGCTGGAAAGATTCTCATCAACGGTAAGGAAGCAACGGAATACACATTCAAGATGGATTACTATTGGATGCAGGGTGACAATCGCCACAATTCTGCAGACTCACGTTATTGGGGCTTTGTTCCTGAAGACCATATCGTTGGTAAGCCTATTCTTATATGGTGGTCCAGCGACCCAGATCGTTCCGGATTTGAGGGAATCAGGTGGAATCGCTTATTCCGGTTTGTTGACAATATAAAATAAAAACGCTTAGCGACCTAATTATCTATTAAATAAAAAAGAAATAGTTATGAAACGATTATTACTAAGCATGTTCGCGTTAGCGTCAATGCTGACGTGGGCTGTTGCGCAGACTGATGTGACGAAATTCTTTTTGAAGAACTATGCTTTTGACAGCGGTTATAATTATACTGCTGGTCAAACAAAGTCTGTGGCACAGGAGATTCTTGACATCCCAGGGTGGACGCAGGGTTTTACAGTTAACTACACCATTACTGGTATCTACGAGTTTGGTTTTGCTGGACAGTTCAATGGAGGTATTGTTCCTTCTGCTGGATATGACGGAGAAGCAGGAGGTGGTCTTGCCCTCTCTACTGGCTGGTCTCAGGAGTTCTATTATACTCAGAACGTGACGTTGCCTGCAGGTAAATATACCCTTACCGTTCCTACCTATAATGGCTATACTGCTACTGCTGGTAAGTCTATGCTTGCATGGATACCTAATTCTGGAGCAACTGTCAGCTCTAATGTAACCAGTTATCCCAGCAAGGCTTGGACGGTAGATCAGATTTCCTTTACTCTTGATGCGACAACCACAGGCAAGATTCGCATTGGGTATCAGGCAGGTGCGAATGGCTCTGGCAATAGTGCAAACATTGTTATCGACTATCTGAAACTTACAGCAACGGATATCGATTTGAGCACAATAACTGCTGAACAGAAAGCCCAGTTACAAAGCGTTATTTCTTCAGCAAATTCCTACTATGGCGATGGTAGCGGCAATCAGGCAGCCACTCTAAAGGCTGCTATTGATGCTGCACAGCAGGTTTATGATAATGCTTCTGCTACTCCTGACGAGATCTTTGCTCAAAAGGACATTCTGACTGAGGCAATAGCTCAATATCGTAAGGTGAATGTTTCGCCTGAGAATCCTTTGGAGGTCTCTTATATTACAAATCCCAGTTTCGAGGATGGCACGAATGGATGGATAACAAGCAATGTTAAAACCCAAACCAATTCTGAATTCACCAAGAAAGCTGGCTACGTTTATGTGGAGAAGTGGGTGGAGAAACCTGGCGCAGCAGGTGATGCTTCTGTTTCACAGACAGTAAGCCTTCCAAATGCAAAGTATCGTCTTACCGTAGCAGCTCAGAACTTGAGTCAGGCATCTCCTGCTACCAATAATACAGGAATGTACGTCTTTGCCGGCAATCAGCAGACCCCGATCTATACTCCTGGTGACTATACCGTAGAGTTTACTGTTATAACAGGTTCTGTAAATCTTGGTGTAAATGCCGAAGGTGCTACGGGCAACTGGCTGGCTCTTGATAATTTCCGCCTTTACCAGATAGGATATGTTGATGAGGCGGCATTGGTTGAAGAGTTAGGACGTCTCGTTGGTAATGCAGAAAGCCTGCTTTCAAGCATGATGAGTGCTGCCAAAAAGTCTGCTCTCAATACAGCTATCAGTAATGCCAAAGAGATAACCTCTGGCTCTAAAGCCTATGATGCAAAAGTCGTAGTTGCCCTTGAAAATGCTATGGATGCTGCTGCTGAGAATATAGCAGAATATCAGGCTCTTTATGACGAGATTTCTCTTGAGCAAGCTCTTTATGACGAGGGCAAGAATGGCGCAGCAGAATTTAAGGCTGTAATTGATGAGGCGAATATCCTCTATCAGAATGAGAATGCCACATCTGCGGAATTGTCAGCAGAAATAAAGAAACTGCAGAATGCAGCTTTGGCTTTCAATATCGCGAATGCTACAGAAGGAACAGGTGTTGCTCCTGCCGTAACACATACAAATCCCGATTTCATCGGAGGTGCTACGAAGGCAATGCTTCGAGCAGACTTCGCTGGCAGCAATATTCTGGAGCGCGGTGTCTGCTGGAGCACAGAGCATAATCCTGTAGTTACCGATAACCGTTCTACCAAGACCTGGAACCTTAATGGTTACATCCTTGTTGCAGAAGGACTTAATTCTGCTACTGTATATTACATGCGCCCATACATTATGAATAAGACATATCAGGTAGCTTATGGTGATGAAGTGAAGGTAGTAACCCATCCTGCCGGCACTTGTACTTGGTCTTGGGACGAGGCAGGTCCTGATGAGGCTACAAACAATCGTTGCCGTACAGCTGTAAAGCAGACAATCGACTACTTCAACGAATGGACAGGAGTACAGGGCTTCCATCTCAGCGGACACTATGTGCCAGGAGCTGGCGCAGGTGGCGGTACTGCGGATTGTAGTTATGGAGGTTATATGCGTATTTCCCAGAATGAGGCTAACCAGGCTATAGGAACCGTCCTGCATGAGACAGGACATGGAGTAGGAGTGGGAACTCAGGAACGCTATTGGGATACTAATGTGCACTCTTGGTATTGGTATGGAAGAGAGGCAAACAAAATATACCACTTCCTCGAAAATGAATATTCCAAGACAGAGTTTGCTGACGGCAACAAGGTCTGGGTAGGTGATGGCACACACGCTTGGGGAAGCAATGCCACCTACGACTGGCTCATCAATGGTGCAGACAAAGACAAACATAGCGAACTGCAGTATGCAGGCGGTTCTGCTTTGCTTTACGGAATGTTCATAGATGGTCTTGACCCAACTTCTTCAAGCTATAATACTACACAGCATAATGGCATTGCCGGATATACCTTCAACTTCGATGACAACAAGAAGTATTACATCATGTGTAAGGATGCAGAAGGCGGTTTCGGTACCAGTTTGATGTGTATGTACAAAAACTCTATCTTCTACTCTCTTGGATGGAAGGATGTGCTTTCTGCTGATGCTACATGGGTAGGAGATTCAGCTGCATGGAACATAGAGTATCTTCCAAAACAGGGATATTATCGTTTCAAGAACGTAAAGTATGGTCGTTACCTTACCAATCAGTCAAGTAGTACGACAGCTTCATTGATGTCAACAGGAAACACACCTACATCAAAGCCTGATGACTATAATTTCCAACTGATGCCAGATCGCCGTGATGTTATTTATACTACTTCAAACGGACAGATAAAGACCCACGGATATTGGTTTACTTGGTCTCCATCATTAGGCAACTTTAAGGCTATGAGTGTTGCTGCTCCTTCTGCCGGAAAGGAATATGGTACATTCCCTATCGTCACCTTCGACTATGCTGACAGTGCTACTAAGCAGATGTTTATTATTATAAGCGAAGACGAACTGTCTTTGTGGAAGGAACTGAATAATATTACTGGTATAAAGGATACGAATAGCAGTATGCAGAAGACAACCCAGGAGGGCAAGTTCCTTGAGGATGGTAAGATAGTTATCTATAAGGACGGAAAGAAGTATAATACTTCCGGACAGGAAATAAGATAATAATATAATAGAAAAGAAATAAGGCGGCTCAAGTTGAGTCGCCTTATTTTTGTGTTTATCCAGAAGATTTTTTAATCTATCCTTTGACCTTGCAGGTTGTAGCGTTTGCCGTCCTTGTAGATAACTATCTTGCCGTTTTCTACGAACTTGCCAGACTTCAGGTTGCTTTGTACCTCAGGAGCTTTATATTCCTTGATACCTGTAGGATTCGCTGTCTTTGCCACCAGAGCCTGTATGTCGCTGCTTCCCATAGCCCTGTCATATACTCTCAGGTCGCTGAGGTAACAAGCTGCAGACCCCCACCAAGAACCGGTTCCAAGATACATATATGGGTAAGTGTCAATGTTTGCTATCATTGCGGCATAGTCGAAGTCTTTTTCTTCGCCCTCTGTGCTTGAAGCCCACAACTTAGGAGCATGTGGATAGCCGTTGACATAGAGTTGTACTCCTGTAGAAGAAGCTGTTAATGTTACCATCGACCATTCTCCCATTGGGATGTCGTAATAGGTTACGGTATCAGGTTTGTTGATGTCAAACCATCCTGCTGTGCCGTTGTAGCCAGTATAGGCATTGTCTGTGATGTAGAAGCGTCCGCCTGATGCAGCAGGAGTAGCACCCTCAAAGAATGAGAAGTATGCTCCCCATGCACTTCTTGATATTGGCTTAACCCAGAAGTTTACGGTAAATTCCTTTGCAGAAGAGTTGTAGAGCGGATTAGGCATTTTAACATAGCTGTTGGCACTTGTTGTCGCTCCGTAGTTTTGCTTCAGTACATTGCCTCTTTCAGCGTCGTCGTATATTGTTGGCTTTGCTGTAGAACCGCTGTTGAGGGCAGTCATCTGCTCTGCTGAGTTGTACTCATTGGTATTGTCAAGAGCATTGAGGGCATAGTGAGCAACAGCTCCGCTTTCTGCATTGCCTGCCTTAACGTTCAGGTACTGAGACATGAAGGAAGAGTATTTATAGTAATAGTCTCCGCAGGAAATGGTGTATGGAGTTACTGCTACCTTTGTGTCTTCTGCCTGAGGAATAATCCTGCCATCGTTGGTTACCACATCGGTATTCTTCGAGGTAAGTGTCAGGATAGCATTCTCCTTCATTTCGGGAGCACTTGTTGTCACATCTACCGTTCCTCCTGCTTTTGTTCCGATGTATGACGATACTGCGGCATAGTTGGAGGCTATTGCGCTCTGAGCCTCTTCTTTGTACAACCATGCTGGTACACCGCTATTTGATACTGTTGTTATGGAAACGGCATTCTTGCATCCGCCGTTTATTCCCTGCTGGCATACAACACCATAATATGTTACACCTCCGAGAACTATCTTTATGTAGGATGTTCCGTCCTGTGTATAAGCCCATGTACCAGTCTTCTCACCTGTTATCTTTCCGTCTGCGGTAAGGGTTACAGGCACTTGCAGGGCTTCATTCATGTTTTTGCTGTTCAACTTGTAAGGGTGAATGATAAGATGGTAGTTTCCTGCCAACTGTTCAGCATCGAAAGGACGGGTTGTCTTTATTTCCTCCTGTGTCGTTGTTGTGATACCTGTCAAGTCGTTTTTTTCTCCCGTATAGCGGAATGGGCTTGTTACGAGCCATCCCTTTTCGTTGACATACAGGCGATGAATACGAACCTGGTGACCTGCTGTGCCATCGTGGAACTTTGTGTGGAATACTACGTAAGCCTCTCCGTCAGCACCTACTATTGCAGAGTTGTGTCCCTGAGCAGTTTCGCCGACAGTCATGTTGCCCCATTCGTTATATGCACCAATGAGTTTCATGCCTCTGTTATCTGTAGAAGATGCTCCGTAGTTTCTTGCTGCTCCTGTGTATGTGGCTAAGTTGTTGTTGCCGTCTCTAAATGGTCCTGTAGGGCTGGTAGAACGGAATATTCGCATTTCGTAACCACCATCGGGAGCAAAACCGCCATAGCTCATGAACAGATAATAGTAGTCACCAATGTGTCTGATGTACGGACCCTCACCTGAAACATAGTAGCCTCCGGCAATCTTCTTTCCGAAGTATGCATCGTCGCCAGTGTTAGCACTTGTGCCTGTCCCGCTATATTTTACGGTATAGTCCCTGAGACCGGTGTTTTTGTCTAACTTCAGGGAGTAGATACCTCCTGACCAAGAGCCATAGATAAGCCACAGCTCACCATTCTCGTCGTAGAAGACATTTGGGTCGATACAGTTAGGGTAGTAAGTGCCCCAGCTTCTGCCGACATTATACCTTGCAGGCAGAGAACTTTGTGTTCCCAATACCAGTTCCAAGTCGGTATTCTTGTAGTTTACCTTCTTGCCGCTATATGAGTAGTTGTTGAAACCGCCAAAGACGATAGGAGCCTGATAGGTAAACGGTCCTACAGGGCTGTCGCCAGTCATCAGTATTATGACAGAAGCCCAGTTGTCACCATTCAGGGACAGGTAGAAACACCATTTCTTCATTGCCTTGTTATAGATGACATCTGGCGCCCACATGTCGCCCTTTATCCAATCTTTCTCATTAGCAGCATAGATAGAGCAATAAGCTCCGGCATCAAAGCTTCCCAAGGTGCCTGTGCTACCGTCGGCAAGCTTTACTTCGTGAGTTGGATTCGATTTGAATGCCTCCCAGAAGGGCTTGTTGAAAAGTTTGCTGCCGTCCTGATAGTTCTCCCACCAGTTGTCCATTATTACCCAATTTCCGTTGTCTATTCCTTGCCAGTCAACAAGGTCCTTACTCTTGCCCAGCCCCATGTGAGAGCCGACGATGTAGTAGTAGCCGTCGCTTTCGTTATAGACAATCGAAGGGTCATGAATACTGACCTCTTGCTGAGACTTCGCAGCATTCAGAGCCTCAAGGTCAGCTTTTTTCAGGCTTTTTGTTTGTGCAGATGCTCCGACAGAGCATAGGCACATCATAGCAATTAAGATTTTCTTCATTCTCTGATTTTTTTCTTGTTTACAGTTAGTTTGGCGCAAAAGTACCCTTTTTTTTAGGATTACGCAAGCATACGCGCGAAAAATAGTCCTTTTTTGCAAAAAATTAACGTTCCAATATTTTTTCTACTGCGGAGAAAAATAAATTCCCCCTCGAAAGATTTTATATTCAAAGCCCTTAAACTTGTGTCCAAAGCCTTTGAATTACTGTACAAAGCCCTTGGACATGTGTTTAAAGCCCTTGAACATAAAATACTATACGAAGAAAAATAAAATCCACTGCGCAAAAAAATAAAATGTAGTACGTAGAAACATAAAAACTTACTCAACCTCTCCTAATTCGAAGTGGTACACTCTCTTTGCTATGTATAGGTGACAATTTCAAGGGAGAAGTGTTAAAAATAGAGCGAAGTAAGAAACTTTTTATAAAATTTTCTTGCAAGAATAGAGGGAATTTATTACATTTGTACGCTGATTTTAAAGAAATTTCAACAATTTAATTTTTATAGTTAACTTTATTTACTAACAATTTAAAAAAACTAAGGCTATGAAGAAAAATCTATTTCTTTTAGTTATGGGACTTCTGTCAAGTGTGACGTCGTTCGCGCAGCTTGAAGGTTGGAATGATCCAGCTACTTCGCTTGTGAAGACGACAAACATTATTACAGATGGTTCTACAGTTTACTATCTCAAGAATGAGACAGTAGGTGGTTGGTTCGTCCAGGGTAACAACTGGTGGACACAGGCATGTGTGACAGCTGCTGATGCAACGATGCCTGAAACTTCTCCTTATGGCTTCCAGGTACGCTTCAGCACACCGACAACCCATGAGGGCTTTTACCAGATGGAATGTATGAGTCCTGATGGTAAGTTTATTCAGAATCAGTGGAAGTATGTCTTCGACAATGCAGGATCTATTTACTCTGACTATGGAAATCAGGGTATTGACAAGACTTACTGGAAGTTCACTTTCGATGCTGACAACAATGCAACATTTGTGAGCTTCAACAATCAGGACAAGAATGTAGGTCTTCAGGCAGAGAACGGCGTTGCTAAGTTCTATGAAAATGACGGTGCTTCTTCTCGTAGCGGCGGTTCTGCTACAGGAGCTTACACAATGAACAACACTGGTAACGAAGTTGCTACTACATGGTCATTGTGGTCAATGGGTGCTCCAGAGGCTGTTGCTGAATGGAACGCAGCCAATGCTCTGTGGAATAGAATGGATGAAGT